>Ga0208965_1000310_pt1 | contig 23834 bp, 20 predicted proteins | sample AOAMet1_07_M0_10_2_FD_188230 | JGI IMG/M metagenome (GOLD analysis project Ga0208965, IMG submission 188230) | Ammonia-oxidizing marine microbial communities from Monterey Bay, California, USA - CAN11_07_M0_10 (SPAdes) | ecosystem: Environmental > Aquatic > Marine > Intertidal zone | place...
ACAAGAGCGAAATCGGACGAAGGCTCCCATATTAACGTGTCCTCCATCCATTCCCCTGCGCTCATCAAACACCAAGGTGCATCTGGCCGATTGCAGCCACTGCATAAACCCAGCAAAACAAAACCCATCAAAAGGCGCAAATGCAGCCTTTTATTCATCGGATGATCACGATTTTCTCTCATCCTCAGCTAAAGCTTTCTTGGCGGCATCCCAATGCACGTCCATCTCGGTAAGTGTCATCTCTGAAAGGGTCTTGCCACCGGCCTCGTTGATGGCCTTTTCCATGAATTGAAACCGGTTTCGAAATCTCCTATTCGTTCGTTCCAATGCTTCATCTGGGTTGATGTCCTTGAACCGAGCGAAGTTGACCAATGCAAAAAGGACATCACCAAACTCATCCGTTGCGCGCTCAGCGTCAACATCCAACTCGGCTTTGAACTCTGCAAGCTCCTCTTCCACTTTGTCCCAGACTTGGTGCTCGTTGTCCCAATCAAACCCGACGCCGCGCACCTTGTCTTGCATGCGATAAGCTTTGACCAAGCTTGGCAAGCCCTTCGGAACACCCTCTAAAACCGACTTATTTCCTTCCTTCAACTTCAATTGCTCCCAATTGGCCTTGACAGTCTCCTCGTCGTTGGCTTCTACATCTCCATAAATATGAGGGTGACGGTCGATCAGCTTATCGCAAATCCCATTCAGGCTATCGGCAATGTCCCATCCGCCTTCTTCAGATGATCTTTCGCTGGCGATTTGAGCATAAAAAACCATGTGCAAAAGAAGATCACCGGTTTCCTTTTGCACCTCCTTTATGTCATTATCCAAGATGGCTTCTGACAGCTCGTACGTCTCTTCAATGGTCAAATGACGAAGCGAGTCTAACGTTTGCTTTTTATCCCAAGGACATTTTTCCCGCAATTCTTCCATGATTTTAAGCAAGCGCTCAAATGCGGCCAATTTCTGTTCCATCGTATGCATGCGGCGAAGGTAAGGCGCACTAAATTCGAAGCATGATGCTGGGCCTAAAGAATCGATTGTTGACTGTTGAGATGGTATGTGCATCCGTTTTTTGTGCACTATCTCCTTTCGCTTCTGCCCAAACGAATCAAGAATCAAGAACACCTACAAACCGCAAGCAAAGCATTCCCGCAGGCATTGAATTGGGGCTCGGTATGGGATACGTTTTGCCTCATCGCAACCTTATGCAGCACTTGGTCACGGATCATTCCAAGCGGATGTCTGTCGCATACGGCAAACAAATCGTTGGGGGATGGACCGAAGGACGACACCCTGAGGGCACGCATTGGTCGGGAATTGAATTGGCATGGACGGAATTGGGTGGAGCGGCTCTGGGCTCAATCGTTAGCGGCCTTTGGCTGAACCGATTTCCGGGTTCAAAATGGGGTTATGGTGAACTGGGCATCGGAGTCGGCAGGAGCTCACGTCCATGGGATCCCATCGATGCTCCTTCTTCAGTTGCCATGAGCACACATTGGAATGCCGGGTTGCATGCAGCCTGGTGCATATCTGTGTTTGATGGCCAGAGAAGCGCCTGGACAATTAAAACTCGATTCACGCACTTTTCAAATGGAGCACTTTCTCTGCCCAATCTTGGAATCAACAATTTCGGCATTGATTTGAACCACCAATGGCGGGAAAATCACCAAGTTCAAAAGCACACATTGAAAGCTTTCAATCCAAAGACTCGCATTCCATTCACGTTGGAAATGAGCCTCCGAGGAGGAGCTCGTGATGTCGGATTGCCCGGAGGTCCTCTTCATCCGATTTTAAATCTGCACCTTTTGGGGCACCACAAAATCAAACGTGCACAGTCAGTTGGCTGGGCTGTGGCTCATGACATTGGATACAATCAAAGTCTTCGGGTCACGAGAACAGCAACAGGGGCTGTCCCGCCACTTGGCCGGACACAGTGGGCTGTTCTTGGTGGTTTACGATGGGATTTTAACCGGATTCAGGTAACTGCACTCCAAGGCTGGATGCTAACAAATCCGGACCTTGAATTGGGCCATGCTCATTTGATGGTGACCATGCATTACAAAGTAAATTCTGCGATTGCAGTGGAACTCGGTTTGAAATCGTTTCAGTTTCGAGCAGATTATCCGTTCATAGGTATCCAACACCAATTTGGTAGAATCAGAAAACTGAAATTTAACGGATCGCGCAAATGAAACTGCCGCAATGGTTTTTCCATTGACACCCAATTCCGACGGAGTCGCGTTGAACACATCCCATTTTTCATTGGATCCTGTCTCGAAGTCCCCACGCGCATAGAAAGACAACCTTTGCCCAAGCAATTGCCCTCAATTTTGGGTTTCTCCATCCTGCAATGACCCTTGGTCAGAATGTAGCCCCTCAAATTCAATTTGCGCAAAGCCAGATGCCGCAAAACAAAGTAGAACTGGAAGAAGGCCCAACCAACGAATCAATAACGACAAGTTTCCCTCGGACAATCTCACCTTTTTTGTGACTACAGCAAGGGTAGAAAAAGACCAAACCTTCTGAGAAGAATGCATTGCGCGATCACTCCTCACAATCATCCCCGAATGCCCCGAGAAAAATGAGAAGATCACTGGTGTTTACAAAGCCATCTTGATTGATATCTGCCGGACATTCTAAGAGTGCAGAACCGTTGCAGGACCCATCATCAAACAATGCCTCAGGGTCGTAATTATCAGCATCTGAAAACGTGCAGCCCGCGCATGATTCAATTTCACAAGTGCCGTCATCCAACGTCGCTGCCGCACTATAATTGCAAGCGAAGAAATAAGTACAGCCAAGGATTTCTGAGTCGGTATCCACATCTCCGCCGTTCCAAGCACCAAAAAGACCAAGCTGCTCGGCATACGTCCAGCATGTTAACCAATTCTCACCTGAAGGCGAAAATGCCCCGATATAATCCACTGAATCAAACCATGGATCGTTGGGAAGAAATTCCAATTCCGCCATCATGGTGACAGAATCTGGAGTCAAATTGATGGGATCCATCACATGGCCAGAATCAGAAGAGAACGTGAAGTCAATGTCGGGATCGGCAGCGAAATTATTGTTGTCAATGAAGTGAGCCTCAACCACCTCCTGGCCATTGAAGACGTAGCCATCATCGTATAAAATAAGTTCAGCAATGGCGGAACTGTCTCCTATTTGCCAGAATCGATTGTTTTCGATGTTGGTTTCACCAAACAAGAGAAGTTCCCATGCATCACAAGGATCTTCATCTTCAAAGTCAATGCCCAGACCGAAGTTTACAAAGAGGCTATTGTGCATCCGAACGCCCGCACCATTGTGCAATCGAATTGCTGTCGCTGCACCTGCTCCGATGTAGGTTTGGTTATAAAGCAATGGATTGGAATAAGGCATGAAGGTCATGTTCACGTCGAATTCTTCGTAGTCATCTCCCTCATAATCGCCTGCGTGCTCTCCAGCGTCATTGAGTTCATCGGTCATGGCAAAAATAAATTGTCCCCGTCCCTGCCAGCCTTGATCGTATTCCAATCCATCTTCCTCATTGAAAATAGCTGCAACATGATGAATGTCTACTGTTCCTCCAAAAATTTGGATTCCATCATCACCACTTGCAATGGTCTCAATGTATTCAACCGTTGTGCCATTGCCAATGCCGCAAAGCGTTAAGGCGTTTGTCTCAATGCCATTGCCAAATTGAGAGATGCCCAATGAAGTGGATGCGTGGCGTATGCTGAGATACCTCAATACTCCCGAGGAAGCATCCGAGGCCGCATCACCGCCATACACATGACGATCCTGTCCTGTGTAATCCACCACACCTTCGACTTCGTCGTTGCCATCAAACGTATTTAGCGCGCCGTTTCCGCACACAATCAGCCCCCCCCATTTCCCTCTAATGTCATACCCAATCGAACCATCCATCGGATCCTCCTCGTATGTAAAAACGATGGGACAGTCAGACGTTCCATCGGCTTGAAGCGATGCTCCTGCGCTCACGATCAAACTGCCGGCATGCTGGCTGTAAACATAATCCTCACGCGGAGAGGGATTGCCATTTGGCAGCGTGTAAGTCAACGTATCAAACACGACTCCCGTGCGTCCCTTTATCAATGTTCCCGGTGCGATGGTAAGTTCATCACCTGAATTCACAAACACCGGTTCGGTGAGCAAGTAAATTGTATCACAACTCCAAGTCACTGTTCCAGTTCCTGAACCTTCGCCATCCGAAATCTCTTTGATCGGCCGCTCATTCAAGGCAAGGCAATCGCATGGCCCCTGTTGCGCCAAAACACCTTCATGAAAACCGCACACGGATAGCATGAGAAGCAAGGCGCAAGCAACGAAGTGAGATGATTGAGATAACATGGTTGAGGCACAATAGGCCACTTCAATTTACGAAAAATATCACAAGACCCTCGGTTGACATCGGATTCGCACCCATCACGTCGTAATTTTGACCCATGGAATGGAAAGTCATCGCGTTATCTGTGGGGATGTTGGCATTAGGTTTCGCAGGAATCGCCATCAAAATACTGGTGAAGAAAGACGGTGAATTCTCCGGCACCTGCGCCTCTCAAAATCCGTTGCTCAAAAACGAGTCTGGGTCATGTTCTGTTTGCGGCGCACGCCCTCAAGATGAGTGCCTCAAGCCCGCAGAATAAAAGGCGCAACCTTTACAACTCGTCACGCATCTGGCGCCAATGTGGTCTTCCAACCCTCGGTCTCCCACGTCTCCATGTCACCCGATTCAGTGGCATAAATAAAGAACGCCTCGATGCGTTCTTGCTCATTGTTTGTGCGGTAATTCTCGATGAACTGCCTTCCCTCTTCGGGACCCCATACCATGCACGCAGTAGCAAGCGCATCAGCAGTTGCAGCGTCCACAGCGTGAATTGTTGCGCTCAATAGCGAATGCTGCACGGGATAACCCGTAAATGGACTGATCGTATGCGATCGCTTGACACCATCCTCTTCGTAAAACTTTCGATAATTCCCACTTGTGCAGATTGCGGCATCCTTCACTGAAACGATCGACTGCAACTGCCGCTCATCGAGACCATCCGCTTGATCGACAGGTAGATCAATGGCAATGCGCCAAGCTTGGCCGTCCATACGGAGCCCGAGGCATTTGACCTCACCTCCCACCTCCACCATGAAATCAGTAATGCCTTCTGCAATCAATGCATCTGCCAGTAAATCCACCGTCAAACCTTGCGCAATGCCGTTGAAATCAATTGACGTATTGGGATTTCCTTTTCTGACGTATGTATTGACATACACACGATCCAATTCATTTTCCTCCAAATCGATTCGATCCACAGTGAGACCAACTGATGGCAAAATGCGAAGCACGTCGTCTTCATTGACAGCACCTTTTTTGCTCAATCCAAACCCCCAAAGCTCCACCAAGGGATGAACCGTCGGGTCAAATGCACCTTGAGAGGCTTCGTACAAATCGAGGCTTCTGGACCAGAGGACAGACCACAACTGAGAAGAATCAACAAACGTCAACAACTCATTTCCTCCTGGATGATCATTGATTGCGTTGATCCTTGACGTGGGTCTCCAAAGATTGAACTCTTTGTCAACCAACTCAAGAACAGAATCAATGACCGATTGATTCACCTCAGACTCACCGTGGTATTTCACAAGATACGTTGTGCCTTGCGTGTCTCCCGCGTGAAGAAACTCTTGAACGGAAGCGTCTATCGGCACAGCATTGCTCGTAAGCTCAACTCCCTGCGGGTTACCGCAGGACAAGGCAGCGAACGCACAAACGATCGTGGTGCGAAAAAGCTTCAATCGAAGGGTTTTAGCCGCCAAAGTCATCAAAGCTGACGTTTTCGGGAGGAACTCCCCAATCGTCACACATTTTCAAAACCGCTTGGTTCATCATGGGGGGGCCACAGAAATAGAACTCAATGTCTTCAGGCGCATCGTGTTGAGCAAGCTGGTGTTCTATGACAGCGTTGTGCACAAAACCTAAGAAGCCATCTCCTTCATCCTTGATGTCATTTTTAACCTTCCAATCATCCCCATCTGATGGTTCTGATAGAACAACGTGGAAGTCAAAATTGGGGAATTCTGATGCAATCTTATTGAAGTCATCCAAATAGAAGAGCTCCCGCTTTGATCGCCCACCGTACCAGAATGTCACCTTGCGGTCTGTCTTTACAGTGTGAAACAGGTGGAAAAGATGAGAACGCATTGGTGCCATTCCAGCGCCTCCGCCAATGTATACCATCTCAGAACCAGTTTCTTTGATGAAGAATTCACCATATGGCCCTGAAATTTCAACCTTATCACCGGGTTTTTGGGCAAACACAAAGGACGAGCAAACGCCAGGATTTACTTGCATCCATGCGTTTCGTGCTCGATCCCAAGGCGGGGTTGCCACACGGATGTTGAGCATGACGATGTTGCCCTCTGCCGGGTGATTGGCCATGGAGTAAGCGCGCACAATCGGCTCCTCATTGGTCATCTTCAAGTCCCATAATCCAAACTTATCCCACTCACTTTGGAATGTCTCTGGGTCTTTGTGATGTTCCGGGTGAGCCGTTACATCAATGTCCTTGAATTCAACAACCGTCTCTGGAACATCCACTTGAATGTATCCACCTGCTTCGAAGTCCAAAGATTCACCCTCAGGAAGCCGAACGACAAATTCCTTGATGAAAGAAGCGACGTTGTAGTTCGAGACCACTTCGCATTCCCACTTCTTGATTCCAAACACCTCTTCAGGCACCTGAATTTCCATATCCTCTTTCACTTTGACTTGGCAACCGAGGCGCCAGTTATCAGCGATCTCCTTGCGGCTAAAGTGCGGCTCCTCCGTAGGCAAAATGCTTCCGCCACCTTCTGAAACTTGGCAACGGCATTGCACACATGTTCCACCTCCTCCGCAAGCAGACGGGAGGAAAAGCCCATTGTTTCCCAAAGTCGTCAGGAGCGTGCTCCCACCATCAACTTCCAGCGTTTGCTCCCCGTTGATGATAATTTTTAATTTACCACTCGGAGATAGCTTCGCCTTGGCGAAAAGCAACAACCCTACGAGAATCAAGATTACCGCCAAAAAGAAAGCGATTGTCAGTACAATTGTAGTCGTCATCTCTATCAAATTTCAATGCCCATAAAACTCATGAACGCTATGCCCATGAGACCTGTGATGATGAACGTGATCCCCAGGCCTTTCAAAGGAGCTGGCACGTGTGAGTAGCGAATCTTCTCGCGGATAGCTGCGATGGCTACGATGGCCAACCACCACCCAACGCCAGAACCCAGTCCGAAGACGGTTGCTTCGCCAATGCTCGGATACTGGCGATCTTGCATGAACAGAGCTCCACCCAAGATTGAACAGTTCACGGCGATCAACGGCAAGAAAATACCCAAAGCTCCGTAAAGCGCAGGGGCAAATTTCTCGACAATCATTTCGACCAATTGCACCATGGATGCTATCACTGCTATGAACATGATGAAACTCAAGAAACTGAGATCCACAGTTGCGTATTCTGGGCTAATCCACTGCAAAGCTCCTTCCTTCAAAACGTAATTCTCAAGGAGGTAGTTGATCGGAACAGTAATTCCCAACACGAAAATAACGGCGAGTCCCAATCCATTGGCGGTTTTCACCGTCTTCGAGACAGCTAAATAAGAGCACATGCCCAAGAAGTAGGCAAAAATCATGTTCTCAATGAAGATGCCCTTCACAAAAATGCTGAGGTATTCCATTAGTTCTCTTCGATTAAAGATTGATTGCGACTGCGCTGGATCCAGATGATGATTCCCACCGTGATGAGTGCCATTGGAGGTAGAATCATGAGGTTGTTGTTTTCGTAGAAACCACCTTCACTCATGAACCACTCTGATGGCAAGAATTTAACCTGTCCCATTCCTGGCAGGGAAATCGCTCCGCTTCCAAAGACTTCGCGCACAATGGAGACGGCTAGAAGAATCCAGGCGTAACCCATCGCATTCCCGATGGCATCCAAAAATGATGGACCGGGCTTATTTCCCAATGCAAAGGCTTCCAATCGCCCCATGATGATGCAGTTGGTGATGATGAGCCCTACAAAGACCGAAAGCTTTTCTGAAATGTCCGGTTGAAAGGCCTTCAATACTTGGTCCACGATGATCACCAAAGAGGCGACCACAACCAGTTGAACGATGATTCTAATGCGATCCGGAATCAAGTTTCGGAGCAAAGAAACAATCACGTTTCCACCGATCATCACAAACAACACAGACAAGCTCATGATGACGGCTTGTTGCAATTGCACAGTGATGGCCAATGCTGAACAAATCCCCAACACCTGAACAGTGATTGGGTTTGAATCGTCAAGTGGGTCCGAGAGGAGCCGGCGATTCTTTTTGGAAAACAGCGACTCCTTTTTGGGCGCTGCTGCTGTATCGGTACTCATCGTTGCGCTCGTGTTTCTGATTCAAAATAACGGTAGTACACCTTCAAAGTTCGGTTGATCATCTCATCCACTCCCTTCGATGTGATCGTACCACCGGTGATGCCGTCTACGCTGTATTCATCCGTCGTTGCACCTCCTTTGGTCACTGTGAACAAAGCAGCTGCGTTGGCGTTGAGCTTCTTGCCCTTGAATTTTTCGGTGAAAAATGTTTCCTTGATTTCTGCTCCAAGTCCAGGCGTTTCGGTCTTGTGATCAAAGTTGGCGCCATAAATGGTCGTCTTATCCTCTTCCAGTGCAACGTAGCCCCAAATAGGCCCCCAAAGCCCTGAGCCTACCACTGGGATGACGTAAAGGCTTGCACCGTCCTTTGCGCAGCGGAAAAGCGGAAATCGCAAATCATCTTCAGAGAGTGCGGCCATAAGTGCAGCTTCGTCACCATCGGCTGCTTTCACCGCTGATTTTACGCTGGCGCGGTAATCTTTCTTCACATCAATACCGAAAGGATCCGCTTTGTCTTTGGGGTCAACTGCTGAAGATGTTGCCAACAATTCACGTCCGCTCATGTCGATGGCGACCCGCTCTACCACATAATCGGCAAATAATTCGCTCGCATTGGTTCGATTGGCATCGATGCCAATCGCTCCCAGAATGTCCATCATCTTCTTGTCAGCCGCATTTGCGTTCTGACGCTCTTTCAATGAAAGAGAGGTGTAAGCGAGCGAAGTTCCTACGACCACCACCATGATGATGGAGAATAGGAACGTGTAGCCTGTGCTGTTTTTATCAATTGCCATGATCTTCAGGTTAAGCAGTTGCACGTTGAGACAACGAGAGTTGCATGCGTTTTTCACGCTTGCTCACATTGGCTTGAATCACGTAGTGATCGATCAAAGGGGCCATCACATTCATAAAGAGTATTGCCATCATAACACCCTCCGGGTAGGCAGGGTTAAAGACACGAATCATGATCGACAAGAACCCTCCGAAGAATCCATAAACCCATTTTCCACGTTCAGTTTGTGCCGCGCTCACAGGATCGGTTGCCATGAATACCATGCCAAACATGAAACCTCCCATAACCACTTGGTGAATCGCAGGAATGGTCATGTAGGCATTGAGACCCATGGCATTGAAAATAGCTCCCATCGCCAGACCTCCAACGAGGAAAGAAGACATCACTTTCCAACTTCCAATCCCCGTCCAAATCAACAATGCAGCCCCAATTAAAATGGCCAATGCAGAGGTCTCTCCAACCGATCCTGGTATCAATCCAAAAAACGAATTCGTCAGACTGAACATACCGTCCGCTGCAAACATGTCCATAACACCCATGACTGCAGGTTCTGTGGGCGCCTTCCCTACGGTAGATGCCAATTGTCCCAGAGCCGTGGCTCCTGTGTAACCGTCTACAAGCAATCCTCCTGCTTTTGAGGTGGCTACTTCATGGATCCAAATTTCACCAGACAGTTGCTTGGGGTATGCAAAAAACAAAAATGCACGAGCCGTAAGAGCGACGTTCAAAATATTCATTCCGGTACCGCCAAATACTTCCTTGGCAATGATCACTGCAAAAGCCACAGCAAGCGCAAGCATCCACAACGGAACATCAACTGGCATGATCAGCGGAATCAACATCCCTGAAACGAGATAACCTTCATTGATGCTATGACCGCGCATTCCGGCAAAGAGGAATTCAATGCCCAATCCCACGCCATAGCTAACCACGACTAGAGGCAGGACCTTGATGGCTCCAATCAACATTTTATCGAAAAACGCCATCATCAGCGGATCAGCGACACTGACTTCACCGATGGAGAGCATGTATTGGTGGCCTTGGTTCCAAGTGCCAAAAAGAAGCGCCGGAATCAACGCGACAATAACCAAAAACATGGTCCGCTTCAAGTCCACTCCATCCCGAATTTGCACACCATTCTTAGTGGTGTGCCCCGGTGTGAAGGCAAACGTCTCGAGCGAATCGTAAACGACCCAAAAACGGCTCAATTTTCCTCCCTCCTCAAAATGGGGGCGAATTGAGTCCAACATGTTATGCAATGCTTTCATAATCCCAGGTTATCCAAGTTCTTTCTTCAAATTGTCCAATCCATCACGCACAATATCCTGGACGTCAATTTTCGATGTACAGGCATATTCACAAAGGGCAAAATCCTCAGGTGCCACCTCGTAGATCCCCAATTTCTCCATGGCGTCAATATCATTGGCCATGATGCTCTTGATCAATTGGACAGGATAGATGTCAAACGGGAAAACAGGTTCGTACTGCCCTGTCACCACAAAGGCGCGTTCTTCCCCCCCTGTGTTTGTATCCATCACAAACTCCTTGGATTTCGGAAGCAACCACGTTGGGTACGACTTGGACAATGAAAACTTATCGAGGCCCGGGCTGAGCCAACCTGCAGTGAGCAGGAATTTTGGGTCGTTTCCTTCCGGAAGCAGGGTGATTTGGTGATCCAAACCTCCCAAATAACCATCGGATGCAGCATGGGTTCCTGTCAATGGATTCCCAGAAATCACGCGAACGGAATCTCCTTGAATTCCATTTGTCAATGATGCCAATTCACAGCCGATGTGTGTTTGGTAGTAACGTGGAGCGGGATGCTCAGAACCGGTTGCTGCTACCGTTCTTTTGGCAGTGTATTTTCCGGATGTGAGGGTCTCACCTAAGTTGGCCACGTCTTCAGCATGCATTGTCCAAACGATCTCACCTTTGTTCACGGGGAGCGTGTGATGGATTTGCACTCCAACATTTCCAGCAGGATGTGGCCCTTCAAATTCTGTGATTTCTACTTTGTCCAAACCTGCGTATGCCGCTTGACCAGGACGCGTTCCAAGATGAATCGCGTCGCCTCCAACTAAAGCGCTGAGGGCAAGAATTCCAGCTTGGAAAGAATCCATGCGTCCTTGGAGCACGATTTCCATGTCAGGCGCCAAAGGCGACGAGTCGAATCCACTGACATGAATGCTGCGAGGAGCATCCGTGGGAGTGGCCACATCGGCAAATGGTCTCTGGCCAACGAATGGGAACATGCCATGGCTAAGCATCGCCTCGCGAATTGCATCAGACGAGGCAGAGGCAACGTCTATTTTTGCGAGCGCGACTGCTTCACTTTTTCCGTCTGATTCAACTACAACAGCTAATATTCGCCGTTTTTCACCCCTCACAATCGACTTTACCGTACCACTTGTTGGGCTCAAAAACTTCATCGCTGGAGTTTCTTTGCTGTGAAACAGTGGGCTGCCCGTCTGGACGGCAGCTCCTTCTTTCACTTCCAATTTCGGTGTGACACCGTGATAGTTAGGGGGTTGTACGGCGTAGGTCGCCGTAGACGCAGCAGCATCAACCGTTGTGGCTGGTCGGCCTTTCAACCGAATATCTGCTCCTTTTTTAATCCGAATTTTGCGGGACATCAGCACGCTAAGGTTTACTTTTCGGGGCGCAAAGTTAGGCCTCGGTACCGAAGCCAACACCACTTTCTTGTAAATTTCTGCATCAATGGCCAACTTCCACCCAAGAACTAGCACCAATAGCCCTTCAAGGGCCACAGTTAGCAGCTTATTTCGGCTGGAACGAATCTACCTGTGCATAATCCTCGGATCAAGCAGCTTTTCACCGGCGCTAATGGGTCAAGAAACGGCTTACCCCATTTCTTTTTCAGGGCCTGAAATTCGCACCGTAGAACTGCATCCGATTGGCGTGCCAACGGCAGCTCCGTTTGCTCCCCTTCGAGGAGGTCGCTTGGAATTGGCTTTTGATGATTTCTCACCCAATCAAAGGAGGTTGGAATATCGTTGGAAGCACTGCACGTTCGATTGGTTTGACTCACCAGACTTGTCCTCATCTGACTACATCAGCGGATTTACCACCGGTAGTTTTGAGAACATCGATGCCAGCTTCAACACCAAAGCATCCTACATCCATTACAGATCAGCCTTCCCCAACGACCTGATGGAATTTACTTTGAGCGGCAATTACATCGTTGAAGTCTACGATGTCGACCTTCCAGATGAGGCCATCATTCAGAAGCGTTTCACGCTTTACGAAACAGAGGTAAGCATCGAGGCCAGAGCCCTCGAATCGACGGTTATTCGAGACAAGAGAACGCATCAAGAAATCGACTTCACTGTGAAACATGGCGACAGCAATTACCCCCTGTATGATGCTTATGATGCACTCCAGTGCGTTGTCTTGCAGAATGGTCGCTGGGAGTCCGCCGTTACAGGGCCTGACCCTCAATTCGTTCGCGGCAGTGAAGTGGTGTTCAATCCAACGAACGAACAATCCTTCGCTGGCGGCAATAGCTGGAGATTTGCCGACCTGAAGAGCACACAATTTGCAGCATTGGGCATTCAACGCATCGAAGAAGGCGCAGCATTCTGGCACGTTTATCTGGAACAAGATGAACCGCGAACCTTTGCATTTCACCAAGCTCGCCAAGACATAGATGGCCAATTTAGAATCGCCAATGATCGACAAGAAAACACCACAGGAAGCGACTACCTCCAAGTTCACTTTAGCCTTAAAGCATTCGAACCTTTGGCAGGGCGTGATATTTATATCTTTGGGGGCATCTCTGGCTGGGATTTCAAGCCTACTCACCGACTCATTTGGAATGAGATCAGCCGGCAGTACGAAGCATCGCTCTTGCTCAAACAAGGCTACTACAATTACCTGTACCTCACGCGTGATTCCAAAGGCCTCGGAAAAAACGATTATGCTTCCCTCCAAGCCTATCCAGGGAACGTCTCCGACCTCGAAGGTTCGCATTCGCGAGCGGACAACGTATACCAAGTCATCGCTTACTACTGGGACATCAGCGGCTATGATCGAGTTATCGGTTTCCAGCCAATCCGATACGGTGTCAATCCTTAAGCTCATTTGCCCCTAAATTTGCTCTGTGAAATCACTACGAATCCTCCTCACCGGCGGTTCCAGCGGAATTGGCGCTGCAACTGCAAAAGTCCTGACAGAAGCCGGACACCGGGTCTCCGTTCTTGCACGCAACACAGAATCACTTGAACGCGTAGCTCGCGCATGTCCCAGCGATCGAATTCGATATGAGAAAGTTGACGTCACTGACGAAGAAGCTGTAAAAAAGACTGTGCAGGCCGCCATCAACGAATGGGGTGGCATCGACGTCTGCATTCCAAATGCTGGCCTTGGCATTTTTGCCCCATTGAAAGACGCCTCACTCAGTGATTGGAAAACCATGGTAGACGTCAATATTGGAGGCGTATTGAACACCCTGCATGCCTGCTTGCCCAGCTTGGTCGAAAACAAAGGGCACGTCATCCAAATCGGATCAATTGCAGCGCGTAACGTATTTCCCAATAGTGGAATATACTGCGCCACCAAGCATGCCGTGCTGGCCATCAGTGAATCGCTTCGACTTGAATTTCGGGATGAATTGGCTGTGACAACGATCAATCCCGGTGCCGTAGACACCTCATTCATCGATCAAACCAAAGACGATGAACTGAGGGAGAATTACCGCCCGCAATTTGAGCAGGGCATGCAGCCAGAATTCATCGCTGACGCCATTGCATTTGCCATTGCCTCAGGAGGAAGAGGTGTTTTCAGCGAAATGACCATGCGCCCCGACCGCAGATGAGAATTGCTTTCCTGTCAAGCTCACGAGGATGGGGCGGTTTGGAGCGAAACCTCCAGCGTTACGCAACATGGATGAAAGACGCGGGGCATGAAGTTGAAATAAGCGCTGTCCCTCAGAGCCCTTTGGCTCATGCCGTGTTAGAATCAGATCTGCCGTTGCGGCTAATTCCACGCCAACGTCGTTACCTGCCAATCAAAGCTGGATTTGCGCTGAAAAACCATCTGCTCGCAAATCGGTTTGATGCCTTGTGGATTCGGGACCCAAGGGATTTACCATTGTCGGCAATGGCAACTCGAAACATTCCATGTGATCTAATTTTCCAACAGGGAATGCAAATTCCAAACCCAAAAAATGCACCGTGGCATCGCGCTCGATTCGCAGCTGTGCGCCACTGGGTTTGCCCACTCGAATGCTTGAGAGAAGAAGCGCTGAAGAACACGCCCCTGCGCCCAGAACAAACGAAAGTGATTTCACTGGCTCTTGAAGACTCGTGGTTTGAATCAAAAACCAACCAGACCATTGCACGCAAAACATGGGATCTTCCAGAGAAAGCGCCCATCGTTGGGCTCTTTGGCCGCATCGATGCGCTCAAAGGACATGCAGACTTGCTTCATGCGATTGCCGAACCCAATGCAGCTGATTGGCATGCTCTGATCATTGGGGAAAACACCCCAAATGCTCAAGGAGTCGATCAACTCGAAGCGCTAAAAAAACGCGCGATTGAACTCAACATAGCCAACCGAGTTCATTGGAAGCCTCCAAGCGAAAATCTGAAATCTGCCTACGATTGTTGCGATGCATATGCGATGTGCAGTGCCTCAGAAACCTTCGGGATGGTCACCATTGAGGCCATGGCGCGGCGGGTTCCTGTTGTAGGAACCGACGCAGGTGGAACACCTGAGCTGCTGGGCAACGGGTCAAAAGGCCAACTTTACCGAGCAGGAAATCACAAGCAACTTGCCTCGTCGCTTGAAAACCGCGAAAAATGGCCTTTGCCGACGTCAGAACAACTTGCTCAATTTCAGCGATCCGTGGCCGTAAAACAATGGCAAGATTTATTGATGCATTCTCGTTGATCTGCTTCGTAATTTCGCGGTCCAATGGGATTGATCCAAGAAGAAATTAAAAAGCGCCGAACCTTTGCCATCATCAGCCATCCTGATGCTGGAAAGACCACGCTCACCGAAAAATTCCTGCTTTTTGGAGGAGCTATTCAAACTGCTGGTGCCGTTAAAAACAACAAAATCACCAAAACCGCTGCTTCCGACTTCATGGAAATCGAGCGGCAGAGGGGAATCTCAGTTGCTACTTCTGTGATGGCTTTTCACTACAAAGAGCGGCTTATTAACCTGTTGGACACCCCTGGTCACCGCGATTTTGCAGAAGACACTTACCGCACCCTCACTGCTGTGGATAGTGTCATTTTGGTGATTGACTGCGTCAAAGGAGTCGAGGCACAAACAGAGCGGCTGATGGAGGTTTGCCGGATGCGCAAGACACCCGTTATCATTTTTGTCAACAAAATGGACCTTGAAGGACAGGATGCTTTTGACCTCCTTGATGAACTGGAAGAAAAACTTCAGATTCAAGTGCGTCCACTCAGTTGGCCGATCAGCGGCGGGCATTCCTTCAAGGGCGTCTACAGCCTGTATGAGAAGCAGTTGCGGTTATTCAATCCAGACAAAACCAAAATTTCAAAAGACGTCGTTTCGGTCGAAGACATCCAGTCACCTGAGTTAGACGAATGGGTCACAGAAGAACACGCTGCACAACTTCGAGAAGACGTCGACTTGATTGAAGGTGTTTATGAGGATTGGGATTCTCAGCCTTACCTAGATGGTGATTTGGCTCCTGTTTTCTTTGGCAGCGCAGTCAACAACTTTGGCATTCAAGAGATGCTTGACACCTTCATCGACATCGCCCCGGACCCTCGACCCCGCGAAACAGATATACGGCAGGTTGCTCCGGAAGAGCCCAAATTCACTGGATTTATTTTTAAAATTCACGCCAACATCGACCCCCGTCATCGCGATCGAATTGCATTCATGCGGGTCTGCAGCGGAACATTTCGTCGTAACACTTTTTTCAATCACACCCGACTTGACAAGAAATTGAAATTTGCCAATCCCGCGACCTTCCTGGCCCAAGACAAAAGCGTTGTAGATGAGGCATGGCCTGGCGATGTTGTTGGACTTTATGACACGGGAAGTTTCAAGATTGGCGACACATTGACCGAAGGTGAAACCCTTCAGTTTCGGGGCATCCCAAGTTTCTCTCCAGAGATTTTCAAGGAGTTGGTCAACAAAGATCCCATGAAGAGCAAGCAGTTGGAAAAAGGAATCCAGCAACTCACAGATGAGGGCGTCGCTCAATTATTCATTCGAGAACTGGGCAATAGAAAGATTGTTGGCACCGTTGGAGAACTTCAATTTGAAGTCATTCAATACAGGCTCGAGCATGAATATGGCGCGAAGTGTGAATTCCAGTCGAAGCCTTATTTCAAAGCCTGCTGGGTTGTAAGCGATAATGAGGAGAAACTGGAAGAATTTAAGCGGATCAAAGGAACAGAAATGGTCTACGATAAGGACAAAAATGATGTCTACCTCGCTCCCTCTAAATTTCTCTTGGATATGGAAATTGGCAATTATCCCGAACTCCAATTTCACTTCACGTCAGAGTTCAAAACCGCTCAAACCACCTGAAAGAGTGGGATTGCCGCACAATCGTATTTTTCGTAATTTCGAAACCATGCCACAATCGATCATGCCCTCTGTACTGGTGCTCATTGCATTGTCCTTGCCGGCATACATTTTTGCGCAAACAAATGAGCTGGATTCTGCGACTTTTTCCAGTCCAGCCGTTGTGCAAATCAGCGGCATGGTTGTAACGGGCGATTCACTATCTCCCCTCCCATTTGCTACCGTTTTCAGAAAGCGCGACATGCGCGGAACCATGACCGATGCCAATGGTTTTTTCAGCATTCCAGCCTTGGAAAACGACACTATAACAGTCTCATCAGTGGGGTATATCGCTCAGGAGTTTTTCGTGCCAAACGACCTTGAACTCCCTCGAATGAATGTGGTCCAACCTCTTGGAAGAGATACAATTGCGATTGACCAAGCTTTCATTTATCCTTGGCCAACCAAAGAACGATTCAGGGAAGATTTCCTAGAGCTACAATTGTCTCCAGATGCGTTTACCATTGGCCAGCAGCGTCTTGACGCAGCTGACATTTATGACCGCTTGATGGAAGTTGGCCGTGATGGTGGTGAAGTGTACAATTACACCATGCAGCAACAAGCACAGCAAAATTATTACCAAGGCCAGCTTCCTCCAATCAGCTTGTTCAATCCTGTTGCTTGGGCCAAGTTTGTGGAAGCCATTCGAAACGGTTCATTGAAGCGATGATGCGAAACTCACTTCGCCTGCTCGTGCTCTTTTGTTCGTGCTCGTTGACCATCACTCTGTCAGGACAAATCGACAACGATGGACGAGGCACGCTTCGTGGGATTGTGAAAAACAAATCCGGGCTGCCCCTTCCGGGAGCGACAGTAATTCCGCTCGATCAAAAATCTGCCGCTGTTGTTACCGGACTCGATGGAACATTTGAACTTCAATTGCGAACCAATCAGATCTGGACGATTCGCTTTGGCTTTGTGGGATTCCAGACCCAAGAGACCAATCTGACATTGAACGAAAATGAGCCGACAGAATTAAACATTACCCTCATTCCTGGAGTCGCACTCCAAACCTCAGAAGTAATCGCAGACGGCGAGCGCACTGGTCCTATCCAGCGAATTGACCCGAAGGTAGCGTCACGCATCCCCTCGCCTCGTGGAACAATTGAGGACTTGCTGATCCAAGCTCCGGTCAACTTCACAAGTGAATTGTCCAGTGGCTATAACGTTCGAGGAGGTAGTTTCGATGAAAACCTAGTCTACGTAAATGATGTCGAAGTCTATCGCCCCTTTTTGGTTCGAGCAGGACAACAAGAAGGCCTCTCGTTCCCCAACCCTGACATGGTCGAGTCCATTGAGTTTTCAGCGGGTGGATTCGAAGCCAAGTACGGTGACAAGATGAGTTCGGTATTGGACATCCAATACAGGAAACCCAAAAAAGCTGCCACCCGTTTTACCGGCAGCATGCTTGGAGCGCAAGCTCAGCAAGATTTGGTGAGCAAAAAAGGTCCTGAAGGCCACCGACTGTGGACAGCCAACACCGGCATTCGCTTCCGAGACAACTCATATGTTTTGGGCTCGCTTGATGAAGGTGGAGAATACCAGCCGCGGTATATCGACGTGCAATCTTTCATCACCATTGATCCCGATGGTTATGGCCCTTGGGAAATTGAGCTTTTGGGGATTTACGGACTAAATGATTATCGATTCATCCCTGAAGAACGGCAGTCAGATGTCGGCAACATCAACGAGGCGTTGCGGCTCAAAATCTACTTTGATGGGCAAGAAAAAACCTCATACCGCACAGGATTTGGTGCGCTTGCGCTTAACCATACCAGTGAAAATCACCGCGTCCGATGGATCACATCTGCTTTTCAAACTGCCGAAACAGAAACGTTTGACATCCTTGGAGCATACTTCCTAGATGAACTTGATCGGGATTTGGGATCTGATGCGTTGGGAGAAGAGGCCGTCAACCGCGGAGTGGGCGTCTTTCTCAACCATGCGCGAAACCGACTTTATGCCAATGTCATCAGCAGTGCAATCAAAGGTTCCAGTTCCTTCGGAAGCGGCAGCGGCCTGATTGAATGGGGCGCAAAATGGCAACGAGAACAGATCGAAGATTACCTGTCTGAATGGTCATTGACCGATTCTGCAGGTTTCATCTCACCGCACCCACGAGACAGCATAGGCTACATTGATGAAGGCCCTCAACAGGTCATTGAATTGGAAGATGTGATTCGCGCGACCAATGATGTCAATGCTCAACGCGGACAAGCTTATGTCCAAGGCAGTTGGTCATGGGAAGACCGCTTCAAAGGGCTCTGGGAAGTGAACGCAGGAATTCGCGGACACCATTGGGGCTTTACCAACGAGCGCAGCAATGAATCGGGTGGCCCCATCCTCGTAGGTGGACCTCGCGGCCACATCAGCTATCGGCCTTTGGAAAAAGAAGGACAACCCTCTACTGTGTGGAATTTTGCAGCGGGAGTCTATTGGCAGCCTCCATTCTATCGGGAAATGCGTCGGATTGACGGTACGCTCAACGCCGATATCCGACCGCAAAAAGCTACGCACTTTGTACTGGGCATGGATCGCATTTTCGAACTTTACAATCGCCCATTCAAAATGGTTGGTGAAGTTTATTACAAAGGAATGGATGCACTGATCCCCTATGAAATTGAAAACGTTCGCCAGCGGTATTACGCCACCAACAACAGCTCGGGATATGCCGCTGGAGCCGATTTCATGCTGAATGGAGAATTCATAGATGGCATACAGAGTTGGTTTCGAATGTCATTGATGAAGACCGAGGAGGACCTCAACGATGATGCCTACTGGCAATACTACAACAGCGCTGGAACACCGATAATTGCTGGCTACACATTGGACAATGTACCCGCGGATAGCGCATTGATTTCGCCCGGATTTATTCCACGTCAAACGGATCAACGCTTCAACATGAGCCTTCTGTTTCAAGATGAGATGCCCGGCAATGAAGTGTACAAAGTCCTCATCAGTCTGTACTTCGGAACGGGCCTGCCTTTTGGTCCACCATCCTTCGAACGTTACAAGGATATTCTGAGAACACCGACCTACCGAAGAGTCGACATTGGTTTTTCCAGGGAGTTGTTTACCGGAATGAATCGCGATCGCAAGGACAATGATTTAAGCGGATTCATTTCCATTGAAGTATTTAACATTTTAGGCATTCGAAACACAATCAACCACACATGGATTGAAGATGTCAATGGCCGTTTGTACGCAATACCAAATTATTTGACCAATCGTCGACTCAACCTCAAGGTTGGCGTTTCTTTTTAATGAGCAATGGAAGGAACTTCAATCAATGTTTCCAGCACTTGTTCGAGGCTCAAGCTTGTCCTGAGCTTCCTAACCTTCGTTGCCGCCCATGCTTCAGCTCAAACGTACTTTCTCAATGGTACAGCGACTGAAAGTGATGGTGACTGTTACCAGCTAACCACCACGCAAGGAAACCAAAACGGCACTGTTTGGTACGGCGAACAAATTGACCTCACTGTACCTTTCGAGCTGAGCTTTAGCATGAATTTCGGAACGTTTGACGGCACTGGAGCAGACGGGATGGTCTTTGTTTTGCAAGACGTTGGAACGGATGCCTTGGGAGAGACGGGGGGCGCGCTTGGTTTCAGTGGCTTTGACCCAAGCTTCGGCATTGAATTTGACACCTGGCAAAACGGTCAATTCGGTGACCTCATCACCGATCACATTGGCTTCATTTCAGATGGATCAGTAGATCATGCGCCGCCCACTGGATTGGCTGGCCCTGTCAACGCCAATATCAATGGTCAGAACATAGAAGATGGCGAAGACCATCCCGTGCGCATCACGTGGGATCCCAATACAAATGCCGTTGCAGTCTATTTTGATTGTGAATTACGGCTGGTACAAGAAGTGGATTTAATCAATGGTATTTTCAACGGACAAACCAATGTTTATTGGGGATTTACAGGCAGCACAGGGGGATCTTTTAACAACCAAACGGTGTGCTTGGCACCCAATATCATTGCTTCAGAATCTCTCGTGGCCGTTTGTCCGGGAGGCAGCATCGAACTCAATGTTTCGGGTGCGCCCAACACGTCATACACCTGGGTTCCTGCTGATTTCCTTGAAAACCCCAATGCCGCAACCACCCTCTGCACCCCTGACTCGAGCATGACCTATGTCGTTAGCTACGAAGGATTCTGTGACACCGATGTTTCAGACACCATTTCCGTCATTGTCGAAGAACTCGAGGTGTTTTACACGTCTGATCCAACATCTGTGCTCACCTGCGACAACCCAACAATAGAGGTCGATGGAAGTTCCAATTTCCCATCAGGCATTGACTTTACATGGGGATCGAGCGATGCTGGCAACAGCTTTGAAGCAAATGGCCCCTCCGCATCCATTGACGAAGCTGGAAATTATTGGATCACTGCTGATTACAATGATGGTGCTTGCATGGACAGCCTGGCCTTCGTGATTGAGTTAGACACCACGACGTATCAATCTTCCTTGGTGGCATCCAACCCCACCATCAACTGTGCAGTCGACACCGTTTTGATTCAACTGTTGTCTGATGGCAACGATGCGTTGTACGACTGGACCACACCAAGCAATGCCAATTTCGTCTGGACAGACGAGCCTTTTGAATTGCTCACAACCACAGCCGGCGCCTGGGAAGTGATTACCACAAATCCTGCAAATGGCTGTTCTTCTCTAACTGGACTCGTCCTTGGAGAAGATTTCACTTCACCTGTCGTAGAAGCTGGATTTGCAGATACACTCACATGCTCTGATCCAACAAGCCTCATTTTCGGCATAAGCGTGACACCTTTGGATTATTCCTCCACTATCAGCTGGAACTGGGATGAAGGAGCTTTGAATGCATTGGATCCGTACGCCCCGACAGCCCTTGAACCTGGAACTTACTTTTTGACCTCAATCTTCGAGGAAAATGGCTGCATCGGTCAAGACTCAGTGGTCGTATTCCAAGATCCTGAAGCCACCATTGATGCGAGTTCAGCGCGTTTTCCGAATGTGATTTCACCCAATCGCGACGGACTCAACGAGCGATTGACTCTCTACCTCGAAGATTCTCCTGATTTCCCGTTGCTTTCGATTGTGCAAGATTTCAAACTTGCAATTTTCAATCGATGGGGGAATTTGGTTTACAGTAGCCAGGGGAACCCCGTAGAATGGGACGGCAGACTCAATGATGATGAGGTTGCCGAAGGCTATTATTACTACAAGCTCGAATACCTCATCGTCTGTGGAGATGAGCAAAGGGGCACGCTCACGGGCGGCTTCGAATTGTATAGATAAAGGGTGGGCTTAGCTCCCCAATGCCTTGAGTTGAATCAAGAAATCCGCTTCACTAATGATGGGGATTTTATACTCCACGCATCGCCCATACTTGGCTGCACCCATCTTTTCATCAGCCACCAAAAAATCGATGCGCGGGTTCACTGATCTTCGATTCATGAGGCCGGCCTTACTTGCCAACATTCTCAGCTTTTGCTTTTGAGCATTGTCAAAACCACTTATGACGTACGACTGCCCTTTTGCGATGGCATCCAACTTAATCGTAGGTTTCCAAGTCACGAGTTCATGCACATAGTCCGTGCGCTTCTTGGGAGCTGCGTGCTTCGCACGAACGATCAAACGATTCGGAAATTGAGGAATCACATGTCGCTGCCATTGGTTTTGAGAAACCAATTCATCCCAAGTCTTAATGCCCTTTTCAGAAGCAATCCGCTCAACCACAGCTGAGCATACCCGCGCATCACTCTCTGGGTTATGATGATCAAGTTCCCAATCAAACAACCTTGCGAGGCTCTTGATGCCGTGCTTTTCAATATCAGGCCACGACTTTCGAGCCAATTCAAGCGTGCAATAAAACGGCGCAGTTGCACCATCCTCCATTTGGTGATGAGAGAAAGCATGGCCCAAGTGCTTGCATTCGACTTGGGAAGCATTGTGAGCAATAAACGGCACACCTTGGATGTGATCGGACACCCGAGCCCACACTTCAGGAAAACTTGGCGCTGATAGTGCATCCTTCAATGAATAAGAAAGGTTCCATCGCTGCCAGTCGCCAAAAGCCGGAACAACGGGTCGGATGAGCGAACGAAATGAAAATATCTCTTTCCCATCTTCCATGATCACCAACCCTATTTCACAGATGTTGCCCACATCGCTCGTGGCACATTCCAAATCAATGGCTGCATATTTCAGTCCTTCTTTCATGCTGTTGTATTACCTGCCGCTATGATATTCATCAATTCCTCAAAATTAATAACTGCCACACCCAATTGCTCAGCCTTTGTCAATTTGGAGCCAGCTTTCTCTCCTGCGACAACGAAGGTGGTTTTTTTACTTACCGACGAAGTCACCTTGCCTGCATTTTCGCGAATCAAATCTGCAACATTTTCACGTGAAACTGCGTGTGTTCCCGTAATCACAAACGTTTTCCCTTCCAAAGTGGTAGACCCCCGACGTTGCTCATCGCTCTCGGAAACAGACAAATTTATGCCTGCCTCTCGCAGTCGTCTTACGATGCCAAGGTTCTGCTCATCCTTGAAGTAAACTGTTACACTTGATGCAATTTCGTCACCAATGCCATGAATGGAACGAATGGCCTCTTCATCAGCCTCGCAAAGCACATCCATTGAGCCAAATTCTTGCGCCAACAAGGCGGCCGTTTCAGTGCCAACATGACGGATTCCCATCGCATAAAGAACCCGCTCGAAAGGCTGTTCCAAGGAGGCGTCAATCGCCTCGATCAATTTCTGGAGCTCAACCAGCCCTAAGCGCTGTCTCTTGCGGCGGGACAACCGACGAATAAACACTTCTAGAAAAGCCCAATCCTCCATGGTAACTCCCCATCCGTGTTCCTGCCAATGCAACTGATGCTCGCCTGAAATAAGCTGGTCTGGATGCAGCAACGTTTCTGCTCGAGCCATGATATCCATTGCCATTGGAAATGAATCAATGGCGCACGACAAGAATTCCTTCCATTCAGCCTCGAATATCGGCGCATTCTCTAGCTTTAGTGATTCCATTGCCTTCGAATCACCTTCCTTGAATTGCGCAAGGGCCAAGACCAC
>Ga0208965_1000312_pt1 | contig 23747 bp, 18 predicted proteins | sample AOAMet1_07_M0_10_2_FD_188230 | JGI IMG/M metagenome (GOLD analysis project Ga0208965, IMG submission 188230) | Ammonia-oxidizing marine microbial communities from Monterey Bay, California, USA - CAN11_07_M0_10 (SPAdes) | ecosystem: Environmental > Aquatic > Marine > Intertidal zone | place...
CATGACACCGGTGCGGTAAGGCCCTTCTGATGGGGCCCCATCGGCCAATGCAATGCCTTCTGAAATCCATTGCCTTGTATCGCGTGGATCAATGATGGCATCGACCCAAAGGCGCGCGGCAGAGTAATAAGGAGACACTTGCTCCTTGTACCTGCTCTCAATGACTTCGCGGAGTTCCTTTTCCCGTTCTGGTGTGATTTCTTCTCCCTTTTTCTTGCGCGTGGCCACCTCAATTTGCAAAAGGACACCCGCCGCTTGTGCCCCGCCCATAACAGCCAGTTCTGCCGTTGGCCATGCAACCATGAATTTGGGGTCGTATGCCTTGCCGCACATAGCATAATTGCCTGCCCCATAGCTGTTGCCTACCACTACGGTGAATTTGGGGACCACAGAATTGGCCATGGCGTTGACCAATTTGGCGCCATCCTTAATGATGCCACCTTGCTCGCTTTTGGAGCCGACCATGAAGCCAGTAACATCCTGCAAAAACACCAGGGGAAGGCCTTTTTGGTTGCAATTCATGATGAAACGTGCGGCCTTGTCTGCACTGTCCGAATAAATCACGCCTCCAAATTGGGTGCCTTGCTTGGCGCTCTTCACCAGGGTTCTTTGGTTGGCCACAATGCCAACACTCCAGCCGTCTATGCGGGCTGTGGCACACAACAGTGTTTTTCCGTAATCGCGTTTAAACTCTGTGAATTCTCCATCATCGACCAGAGCCGACAGCAGGGTTCGAGCTTCGTAGGCTTCTCGGCGCGAGGCGGGCAGCACAGAAAGCAGAGCATCTTCGTCCCCCACAGGTGCAGCAGGTGCGCTGCGCTTATAATGCCGAAGGCTGGGCCTACCCGCGCGGTGGGCCATGAGGTTTCGCAGCAAAGCCAGAGCTTCGCGGTCGTCTTCAACGACATGGTCAACGACTCCGGAGATGCTGCCATGCATGTCGGCACCGCCCAAATCTTCGGCGTCTACGGTTTCGCCAATCGCTGCCCTTACCAAATAAGGACCAGCCAAGAAGATGCTGCCTGTGTCCCTTACAATGATGCTCTCATCGCTCATGATAGGGAGGTAGGCACCGCCGGCCACACAGCTTCCCATGACCGCCGCAAGCTGCGGAATTCCCGCGGCACTGAGCTTGGCATTGTTTCGAAAAATGCGTCCGAAGTGCTCTTTGTCGGGAAAGATTTCGTCTTGCATCGGCAAATACACCCCCGCGCTGTCTACGAGGTAGACTATGGGCAGGTGGAATTCAAAGGCCAACTCTTGAGCCCGCAAGTGCTTCTTTCCGGTGATGGGGAACCATGCACCGGCTTTTACAGTGGCGTCGTTCGCGACGACGATGCAGCGCACTCCACTCACTTTTCCAATGACAACGACGCATCCGCCTCCGGGACATCCCCCGTGCTCCTTGTACATCCCGTGCCCGGAGAATGTACCAATTTCTAGGGCGGTCTCTTGCCCATCCATCAGCAAGTCAAGCCGCTCCCTGGCGGTCAGTTTTCCTTTGCTGTGCTCTTTGTCGATGCGGGCTTGACCGCCGCCGAGCTTCACTTTTTGGAATTGGTGATCCAATTCCGAAAGCTTGAGCTTCATGGCGTCAGCGCGCTGTTGACGTTCGATTTCCTCCTTTGGAATGGGCATGTCCGATCGTTGCGGGTTCATTCCAAATTTACGGCCCCTTCGCCCCCCGTACTTTTGCCCAATGGACTTTCCCTCTCAATTCGCCCAAAAACCATTCCGATGCCGCACCGTGGCATCGGGTGTGTGGGAGAAAAGGGTGGGGGTTATTTCATTGGTGTGTATGGCGTTAGGGTTGTGCTCTTGCGGGGGCTCGCCAAGAGCATTACCACAAGAAGAATCGGAAGGGCCCGACTTGATTGGAGTAGAGTTTGCCGAGTTTTTCGGCTTCTCACAAGGCCGCGACACCCTGTGGCTGCAGAATGGCGAAGGTGTTTGGACGCCTTGGACATTCCAGTCGGGAGCCCAACTCTCTGGCGAGGAGCAGGATCAAGGGGGCCTCACGATGGCTCTGCCTTATGCTCCAAAAATTGCGACGTGGTCTACCACACACGTGCCCCACATCCAAGCGCTCAACGCCTCTGAACGTTGGGTGGGCACCGGCTACAAGAGCAGGGTGAACATCTCCGAAGGTGGGGGAGGTGGGTTTCCCTTCAACCTCGGAGGTGATGGTGGACTCGATGAAGAAGCCTTGGTGGCGTCTGGGGCCCATGTCCTTACGTCCTATCCATTTGGGGATCCCATGCAAGGTGTCGGAGAACGCACGGGGGTGAAGGTCATGCCATTGAGGGAATATGAGGAGCAGCATCCCCTCGCCCGCGCGGAATACATTAAAGTGTTGGGTTGGCTTCTGGGCCAATCCAGTCAGGCTGAGGCGACATTCAACGGCATAGCGCAGCGTTATGCAGCAGCAAAAGCAAACGGGCAGCGTTTGGCCAAGTCTGCTGGAAGCCCCGTGGTTTTTACGGGCAGCGAACAAGGAGGGCTTTGGACGGCGCCCACCTTTGATGGCTTGGTCGCACGTTTGGTGGAAGATGCGGGAGGCCAATATTTATTGGACCAAAAAACCGAGCAGTCCATGGGACTGCGGAGGGTGGGCAGCAACATCGAAATGGAACTTGAGCAGTTTGCTGTCTTGGCGGCGGATGCCGATGCATGGGGAAAGGTGGTCTATGCGCCTGACGGCTGGTACCAGGAGGACGCCAAAGCGGCGCTGTCGTGGCTCAATGTGGAGGACAAGTTGCTGTTCCATTGCAACACAGCTGAAGTGGACTATTTCGGCCAGGCGGTTTTGGAGCCGGACGTCATGCTCGCAGATTTGGTGGCCCTCCTTCACGATCACACCGCAAAGGATGGCAGATCTGAAACACTGAACAGGCCCCGGTACTTTCACAGAACCACAAGCAGGCCATGAAAGCCCATTGGTCCCTTCCCTTGCTGGGGGCGGCGATGCTGGTCCTGTTCGTTGTTGGCCTGTTTTCGGGTCCTGCTCATTTGGAATGGTCCGAGGAGTGGGCAGCGTTGCAGGGGCGCGGGGGAGAAACTGCAGGGACCATCATGTGGCAATTGCGGTTGCCTCGTCTGGTGACCGCTGCGCTGTCTGGTGCGGCTTTGGGTCTGGCCGGTCTGTTGATGCAAACCTTTTTTAGAAATCCTTTGGCGGGTCCAGGGGTCTTGGGGGTATCCTCGGGCGCAACATTGGGCGTGGCGCTGGTAGCCTTGGGAGGCGCCAGCATGGGAAGTGTGTCCGGTACAGGTGAACTGGGACCTCAGGTGGTGGGTGCTTTGATAGGAGGTGGCGCAGTCATGGCATTGTTGGGCTTGGTGATGGGACGGTTTCGGTCGAGGACCGCACTGCTCATTTTTGGTCTAATGGTAGGATACCTCGCGGGCGCCTTGGTGACCGTATTGCAGGCTGGAGCCGAAGCGGGGGCGCTTCAGGCGTTTGTCCATTGGGGCATGGGGTCCTTTGCGCATGCCGGATGGGCATCCTGCACCATCATGCTGTGCGCCTTGACCCCCGCCATATTCTGGTCTTGGAAAGCCAGCAACAGCTTGGACATGTGGACCATGGGGGCATTGACCGCCAAGACCATGGGGGTCGATGAGCGGACCTTGTCTTGGAGTGCTCTGGGCACGGCTGGCATCTTGGCTGCTTTGGTGACCGCTTGGTGCGGCCCCGTAGCGTTTCTCGGTTTGGCCACGCCGCATTTGGTGAGGGCAGCGGGTGTGAGGGGACGCCATTCAACCATGCTTTGGCCCGTTGTACTCACTGGAGCGACTGTTGCCCTGCTGGCAGATTTGGTGGTGCGTCTGGCAGGCGTTCCGCTCAACGCAGTATTGAGTTTGGTAGGGGCTCCGGTGGTGCTCATGCTGATTGTGGGCCGCGGCCGAATTTTCTCAAAATTCCGCGCCCAATGAAAGCGGGTTTGGATTGTTCAGCGCTGACCCTATGCCATCCTAAGGAAGGCGTTGGAACCCTGTCTTTTTCGCTACCTCCAGGAAGTTCCATGGTGGTGGTCGGGAGAAATGGCACCGGCAAATCGACATTGCTCAAGACCTTGGCTGGCCTGTTGCCCCCAAAGTCAGGCTCAGTGAATTTAGGCGGCGCATCGGTCGAAGCGATGCGGCCCCGACAACGCGCCCGCAGGCTGGCTTTTGTGTCTTCAACCCCCCCAAGAGGCACAGCGCTAACGGTGCGCGATGTGATGGAGTTGGCCTTGGAAGCTGGAGGACACCCTGTAGAGGCCATTCGTGTGGATCAGGCGATGCAATCAGGCGGTGTTGACCAATGGGCGCAGATGGCCCTCGACACGTTGAGTGACGGCATGGCCCAGAGGGTCATGCTGGCGCGAGCAGCAGCACAATCGGACAGCTTGATTTTACTCGATGAGCCCACGGCATTTCTGGATGTCGTTGGAAGGCAGGAAGTCATGGCTGATGTGGGCCAATGGAGGGAGGCTGGAAAAACGGTGGTGTTGGCGACCCATGACCTCGATGCCGTGCATGAGTCGGGGTGGGCAGACCGCTGGATGGTGATGCGCCCCCCATCGGAAGGCGGGGCCTTTTTGCCCGAAGAGGCCTTCACCAGCGATGCAGCCAAAGCGCTGCTTATGGGAAAGGACTAACGGCCCAATCAGCGACTTCCCAAGAGTTGCCATCAGTGCACGAAACCCCCTCTGTCATGGTTAATTTCGCAGCATGCCTTCGGCCACGACCCGTGTAATGATGGCCCTGTTTTTACTGGGGTTGATATTGTTCATCGAATGGATGGCCTGGAGGAACGTCCACAGAGGGTGGTCCAGCTACAGCCGTTTTGACCTTGTCCGCAAGGTTTGGTTTGTCATCGTGGCCATTCAGTTGGTGTGGTTCGCGATTTATATTTTTCGCTGGCCCGTCTGGCGGGAGCACCATCCGCAGTATCTGCTGCTTACCCATGCTGTTTTGATCAGTCTGTTGGTGCCCAAAATTTGGCTGGGAGGTACTGAGCTTATCGAAGCAGTCCGCCAAGGGATACAGTGGTTGGTGACCCGGCCGGAGCATCGTGATGGCATTCCAAGGAGAACGTTTATTACTTGGAGCGGCCAGGCTGTGGCGGGGGTTTTACTCGGCTCTTTCGCCTATGGCATGACCAAGGGCCGCTACGGCTATCATGTCCGCCGCCACGATGTGCCTATTTCGGGGCTTCCCTCGGGGTTGGATGGAATGCGCATCGTTCAAATCAGCGATGCCCACCTCGGTAGCTTTCTAGAAGACTTTGGCCCGGTTGAGCGTGGGTTGGAACTTATCCAATCCTTGAACCCAGATGTCCTGTGCTTCACGGGAGATTTGGTCAATGACCACAGCGATGAGGCCGAGCCTTGGATTGGGCGGTTCGCGAATTTGACGGCAAGGCACGGTAAGTTCAGCATTCTTGGGAACCACGACTACGCTGACTACGCCCGCAGAACCGACGAGGAGCGCGAAAAAGTGCGCCGACGCATCCGAGAAATCCACGGTGAGATGGGCTTTGATCTGTTGTTGGATGAGCACCGCTACCTCGAAGTGGGCGGGGAGAGGTTGCTGCTTGCAGGCGTGCAAAACTGGGGCAAAGGGTTCCGGCAGACCGGCGACTTGGACGCCGCATTGAAAGATGCGGATATCGCGCTTCCGACCATCCTCTTGAGCCATGACCCCACCCACTGGGAGGAGCGGGTCATGGGAGAGAAAGCCCCGATTGATTTGACCCTGTCCGGCCATACACACGGCATGCAGATGGGGCTCGAGATCCCAGCATTGGGCATCAAAATATCTCCAAGTAAACTGCGCTACAAGCGTTGGGGGGGACTGTACAGTGAGGGAACACAGCACCTGCATGTCAACCGCGGATTCGGACTCCTTGGGTTTCCAGGACGCATTGGAATGCCACCCGAAATCACCGAACTCACCTTGCGAAAGGCCTGACTACCTTTCCGAGGCCAAATTCAAGCCATGAGCGACGACAAAAAAGTCATCTTTTCGATGGTCAAGGTCAATAAAACGACCCCGACCGGAAAGCACATACTCAAGGACATCTACTTGTCCTTTTACTACGGAGCCAAAATCGGCATCATCGGAACCAACGGTTCTGGTAAGTCCACCGTCATGAAGATCATCGCCGGTCTCGACGAGGCCTACCAAGGCGAAGTGGTATGGGCGGATGGATACACGGTGGGATACTTGCCCCAGGAGCCGACTTTGGATGAGACCAAAACGGTGAGAGAAGTGGTGGAAGAAGGCACCCAGGAAGTGGTCGCGGTACTCAAGGAGTACGAAGAGATCAATGCCAAGTTTATGGAAGAGGAAATCCTAAACGATCCGGACAAGATGCAGGCGCTCATGGACCGCCAAGCCAGTGTCCAAGACAAAATCGACGCACTCGACGCATGGGAGTTGGACACCAAGCTCAGCATTGCGATGGAAGCGCTGCGTTGCCCGCCCGACGACCAAAAAATCGCAGAGTTGTCCGGTGGAGAGCGCCGCAGGGTGGCGCTGTGCCGTTTGCTCTTGCAGGCACCGGATGTGCTGTTGCTTGACGAGCCTACCAACCACCTCGATGCCGAGACCATTGATTGGCTCGAGCAACACCTCGAGCGCTACAAGGGCACAGTGCTCTGCGTGACCCACGATCGATATTTCCTGGACAATGTGGCGGGCTGGATTTTAGAGCTGGACCGCGGAGAAGGCATTCCTTGGAAGGGCAACTATGCGGAGTGGTTGGACCAGAAGACAAAGAAGCTGGCCCAAGAAGAGAAGCACGAGAGCAAGCGCCGAAAGGAATTGGAACGGGAGTTGGACTGGGTCCGTCAAAATCCCAAGGGACGCCGCGCGAAAAACAAAGCGCGTCTCAACAATTACGAGTCCATGCTCGCAGAAGGCAACAAGGAAAAGGAATCCCGCCTGGAGATTCCAATTCCCAACGGGCCGCGTTTGGGCAACAAGGTCATCGAGGTGGAAGGCCTCCAAAAAGCCTTTGGCGACCGCTTGTTGATTGAGAACCTTTCATTCTCGTTGCCTCCAGCTGGTATCGTGGGCATCATTGGCCCGAACGGTGCAGGAAAGACCACATTGTTCAGAATGATGATGGGGGAGGAGCAACCGGATGCTGGATCGGTGGACTTTGGGGATACCGTGGAAGTCGGCTATGTGGACCAACGGCACAAAGAAATTGATCCCGAAAAAACCGTCTGGGAAGTGGTTTCCGGCGGTCACGACCAATTGGACATTGGAGGCAACCTGGTGAACTCCAGAGCCTATGTGTCCAAATTCAATTTTGGCGGGTCTGACCAACAAAAGAAATGCGGCGTGCTGTCAGGCGGAGAGCGCAACCGGTTGCACCTCGCGATGACATTGAAAACCGAGGCCAACGTGTTGCTGCTTGACGAGCCCACCAACGACATCGACGTTGGCACTCTCCGCGCCCTAGAAGAAGGGATCATGAGCTTTGCGGGATGTGCTGTTGTGATTTCGCACGACCGCTGGTTCCTCGACCGGATTTGTACGCACATCTTGGCGTTTGAAGGCGACAGCCAGGTCGAGTGGTTTGAAGGGACGTACAGCGAATACGAAGCGAACCGCAAAGAGCGCTTGGGCGACCGTGGTCCAAAGCGAATCAAGTACCGCAAGCTGGTTCGTTGATGCAGGCTGCCGGCTACGTCGGCCGTTTTGCTCCATCGCCGACAGGAAGGCTGCACATGGGCAGCCTCTTGGCTGCAGTGGCGTCGTGGTGCGATGCCAAGCACCACGGCGGAACATGGTTGGTGCGCATGGAGGATTTGGACCCGCCCCGAGAGGTGGCGGGCGCTTCCGACGATATTCTGAGGACTTTAGAAGGCCATGGACTGCATTGGGATGGCGACGTGGTATTTCAATCCCGGCGCTCGGACTTGTATGCGGACGCCCTAGAAAGCTTAAAGCGGGATGGCTGCGTGTTTCCATGCGCCTGTTCAAGAAAAGACCTGGCCGGAGTCGCGGTTTATCCCGGCATTTGTCGCCTCGGGCTGTCACCCGGTAAGGAGGCCCGCTTGTGGCGCTATAAGATGGGCGAGGGGACGCTGTCGTGGAAGGATTTGATTCTTGGAGAAACCTCATTCGAGGCGCAAAACCTTGGTGATTTCCCCGTGTTGAGGGCGGATGGATTTTGGGCCTATCAGCTCGCAGTGGTGGTGGACGACCGAGATCAAGGGGTGACCCATGTGGTCCGAGGTTCTGATCTTTTGGACAGCACCCCGCGGCAAATTCAGCTGTGGTCGGCGTTGACCAACCTGACATCAGCAGAGCTCCAGGGTGCCATTCCTGGGTATGGTCACCTGCCAGTACTCGAAAACAACCTGGGTCAAAAGCTCAGTAAGCAAACCTTGGCTCAGCCCGTGCAGGTGTCCGATGCCGTGACTTCAGTAATGCGGGTGCTCCAATGGCTCAATCAACCTGTCGAGGACATGCAGGGAGCCTTTGAATCTGGTGATGTGCACCAGTTGTTGCTGCATGCAGCGGAGAAATGGGACCGTTCTTTGGTGCCTACCCAAGCCATTCAGTGGCAGGGGGAAGGGCAAGGGTGAGGACCTTTCCCAGAGGGCGAATCCGACCAATCCTGATTTAGGTTGGAACCCAGGTGGGTCAGCCACATCACAATCTTCTCTCGGACGTCGGGGTTCATCATGGCGGTATTGCAGACCTCATGGCCTCCTCGACATGCCATCCACCTGGTGGCTTGGACACCAGATGCGCGAAGAGAGTCAGCCCAAGCAAATCCGCCGAGCAAATCCCAGGCACCTTTTGAATCCAGCGGGCAATCGCGGTGCACATGATGCATCGCTGGAACCACTGCGTCGCACATGCCATGGGCGGCAAACAACGGCGGGGCATCGTTCGAAACCTTGGTGCGAGAATCCAGTGCACCCGAGAAACTCAAGACCCCTGCCCAGCGGTCAGGATGACCGATATACCCTGCCCATAGGGCGGTTTCTGCTCCAGCACTGCTTCCTGCGGCGACCCATGTATCTGGACCATTCTGGCAGTGCATTTCAAGCCAGTCCAACGCTTGCATCAAGTCGTCTCCTGCAGCTTGGACAGCAGCTTGCTTCTCCTTCACAGGCACATCGCAACCAAAGCCTTTGTCTTTTCTGGTGAGCCTGTATGAAATTGATGCACTGGCTATTCCAGCCCTAGACAGATCATCCAAAAAGGAGCACACCTTCTCTGAATCACGATGGCCCATTTGGAACCCTCCTCCATGAACAAAAATGACACCTGGTACCCCGGATTGCCGATGCTCGGGTAGCCGCAAGTCCAGCTTCAAATTCGCTGCTTCAGAATACACATGGGTGCCGGAGGTGCACTGAACCTGAATTTCTTTTTGTTCATAGAAGGACTGGGGCGCACTGTGGCACCAACCGAAAATGAGAAAAACGAAGAGGGAACGGGTCAAGCCTTGACGCTCCTTGGATGGAACCTCTGCATTTGATCACGCAGGAAATTCTGATCCAAGTGGGTGTAGATCTCGGTGGTACTCACGGAGCTGTGACCTAGCATTTCTTGGACCACCCGGATGTCAGCTCCACTCTCCATGAGGTGGGTTGCAAAAGAGTGGCGGAAGGTGTGCGGGCTGACTTGCTTGCGGATGCCTGCCTCATGAGCGGTACGCCGCAGCATGGTAAACACCATTTGTCTGGTCAACTCTCGGCCACGGCGTCCGAGGAAGAGGGTGTCCTCGTAACCGACTTCAATCTCTACAAATTTGCGGTATTGATTGATGTAACGGCTGACCGTATCCAAGGCCACTTCTCCGATGGGAATAATCCGCTCTTTGTTGCCTTTGCCGATCACTTTGACCATGCCTTCGATTTCGTCGATGCAGCTGATGCGCAGCCCAACTACTTCAGAAACGCGCAAGCCACAGCTGTACATTGTTTCCAATATGGCGCGGTTTCGAATGCCTTCTTTGCGGGACAAGTCAATGGCATCGATGATGGCTTGAATTTCGTCTACACCCAGTACATCAGGCAGTTTGCGCTCAGGACGGGGTGAGTCGAGCAATTCGAGCGGGTCCTGCTCGATGATGCCTTCAAGAAGCAAGTACTTGCAAAAGTTCCTTACACCACTGAGGATGCGGCTTTGGCTATTTCGGCTAAGTCCTTCATCGAACAACTGTGCTACAAAAGCATCTACATGCCCCGTCTCAAAGCCGCTTGGTTCAAACTTGGTCTTTGATAGGTTCTGCGCGAAGAAAGACAACCGTTGAACATCCCGGAGGTAGGCCTCTACGGAATTTGAGCTGAGACCACGTTCCAATTGCAGCCAAGAGCGAAACCCACGCATGGAGCCTGCCCAACCTGCGGCTGCAGGCATGTCATTGGACTTGTTGTCAGAGATTTCAGGACTCATTGCAATCGACTCTATCCATAGCGTTTCTCTCACTCAAGGCATCCAGGACTCACCTGTTTTGGTGAGGGCCTCTTGAACAGAAATTCTCTGTCCGTTTCTTTTAGAGACCACAAATGGACCAATGAAGCCAAACTGCTCATTAAAATCCTCTCGACAGTCTCTAGCCGATTTGTACCCTTCAAAGTGGCCAAATAGATATTTGACCCACATTGAATCCTTCTCCTCTATCAATGGGAGGCTAAAATTCAACTTCTGATCGAAATAATCGGTAACCACACTTTTTTTAGTGGCAGCTACTTGTACCTCGAACCAATATCCTTCAGCAACCAAATGATCGTTTGATGGCTCAGGTCGGTAAATCTTAGATCTCGCACCATCAATTACGGGGATTTCTTTGGCTGCATCATCAAGAATGAAGGATAATGTCCCTATAAAATCACCCGGCACGTGTAATCTTGGCAATTGCACGATATAAGTGATGCTTCCAGCCGGTTGGTAGTCAAACCAAATGAACGAGATCGCACCTTGTGAAGTCTGAACGGTGCTTCCTCCACCTGAAGTGACATTAAATACGGCTTCTGCGGGCATCGTTTCTTCACATTTCACAAAGCCTCCGGACGGGATGTACTCGAATTCTATGTTCACTTCAAGCCGTCCATCGGTCATTTCACGAACCGTTCTCATGGCATGAGGTGCGCTCAAGGAATGGTCTTGTGCGATGGCCTCCTCTATGGGAGGATTGGACTTGGATTCTTCTGCCAACCGTCGGGAATCTTCAGCCGCATTGGCTGGGGTGATTTCGAAATGAAACGGTGTGGGGCGCACTGTTTCTCTGTCATTGTTCCGGATGAAGCTGAAATCCCAGTCAAACGATCGAGGCCCTGGCACAGCCGCAGGGGAGACCTCCAGGTCAAAAAGCAGGTCGAACTGCTGGGCTTCGGGGAGTTTGAGCCAGCTGATGACAGCCATGTTTCGCTTGGGGTCGATGGTCATTCCTCCGCCATGCAATTGGCGGGCTTGGAGCTGACAATCAGATGGCAAGGAGATTAAAAGACGCCCGAAGTATTCTAGGTTGCCTTTTGTGATGGTGATGGTCAATGGGGAAGCGGCTCCTGGTTGAGGGGAGTTGGTCAACCTGCCTTCCACAACGACCCCGCCGGGAGCGGCCATTGCCAAGCCAGCGGCGATGGCGAATGAAAGAAAGAAGTAGAAGGGCTTGATCTTCACAAGAAGCAAGGTCTGCCTGTTTTGGGCTGTCGCGTGAAGACATGGTGTTGAGGTGTCGACAATCACCTGTGGATGTTTGATCGACAAAAAAGTCCTAAAGTGAAAATCCCGCAGTGACGTTTCACCGCGGGATTACTTAACCAAATTATCACTTGATGCTCAGCTAGCCGGAGCTAGCCTTCTCACTTAAAACCGATGCAAGGTACTGAGCAACTGCGTCTTCGGGCGCGAATCTTATCCATCTTGAGTTGTTGATTACGTGGTGTGGGACGTCCTCAGGTCTGATTGTGCCCGAGGTTTTGGTGGGCTGAATTCGCTTTGTAGGGTTTGGGATTCCATTGTACTTTTGCCGCCGATATTGCTTACGATGAAAGAAGGAATCCACCCCGACAATTACCGCACCGTCATCTTTAAAGACTTGACAGCGGAATGGCGCTTCCTAGGGAAGAGCTGCGCAGAGAGCAAGGAAACCGAGCAGTGGGATGATGGGAATGAGTATCCCATCATTAAAGTGGAAGTAAGTTCAGCGAGCCATCCCTTCTACACCGGAAAAAATACGCTGGTAGATACTGCAGGACGGATCGACAAGTTCCGCACGCGTTACGCCAAGCACAAGAAGAAGTAAGACTTCTTCCACAGCATATAAGATTCAAAAGCCTGGCCTTCGGTCAGGCTTTTTTTATGTGCAATCAGAGGTTGGGGTCTTGGGGCAGGCCGGTGGAGATGACCTTGGTAATCTCCAAACCATAGAGGGTCATGCCCTTGGTTACAGTGGCGGTATCGCTCATCAGTTTGAGCCTGTGGATTCCCAAGTCACGCAGGATTTGTGCGCCCAAGCCAAAAGCCCGGCCTTGCCGCCGTGCAACCTCTGCTGCACTCACGTCCGCATTGGCGCCTTTGGGGTGGTTGTGCAGGGAGCCGCCTTGCACGGTGTCTTCCCAGCTGACTTGGGGCTTTTGCAAATAAACCAGTGCTCCAAATTCCATGTCTCCCAAGCGCTCCATGGCACGTTGGAGGGTTTGGCCTTTGCCCAATGCCGCATCCATGAGGATATCGACTTGCGGGTGGCTCGCATGCATCCGAACAGGAACTGCAGTTTCTGCGTCCCATTGGCCCTTGGTCAAAGCGAAGTGCTCGCTGTCGTCGGTGGTTTGCCTGTAACTGGTCAATGTAAATGGACCGTATTTCGTTTCGATTTGCCGGGATCCAGTGCGCTGAATGAGGGTGTCGTTGGCGATGCGGTAGGCGATCAGGTCTTCTATGGATACAATCCGCATGTTCAAGCGGTCGGCCATTTTTAAAAGCTCCGGAAGCCGTGCCATGGTGCCGTCGGCATTCATGATTTCCACGATGACGCCTGCAGGCTCTAACCCGGCCAAACGTGCCAGGTCAATGGTGGCCTCGGTATGTCCAGCCCTTCTGAGTACACCTCCTTTTCTCGCCTTGAGCGGGAAGATGTGGCCTGGTCTGCCCAATTCGTCGGGTCGGATGTTCGGGTCAATGAGGGCTTGAATGGTTTTGGCCCGGTCAGCAGCTGAAATACCTGTAGTACAGCCGTGGCCTACCAAGTCAACGCTTACGGTAAACGGTGTTTCGTAAGCGGCGTTGTTCCTGCTGACCATAAGGTCGAGTCCGAGTGATTCGCAGCGCTCCTCTACCAGGGGTGCACAAATCAACCCCCTGCCTTCTGTTGCCATGAAGTTGATCATTTCGGGCGTTGCAAAGCGCGCGGCGGCTACGAAATCACCTTCGTTTTCTCGGTCTTCATCATCGACGACAATGATCACCTTTCCGTTTTTGATGTCTTCAATGGCGTCCTCGATCCGGTCAAGGGGACGTTGCGGTTGGCTCATGTTGCAAAGGTAGCGGGCGGAGTGCTCTGAATGGCGCAAATTTGCGCCATGATTCTACCTGTAGTGGCATATGGAGATCCTGTCTTGCGGAAAGAGGCAGCAGAAGTGATTGAGGGGATGGAAGGCCTCCAGAAGCTCATCGATAACATGTGGGAAACCATGTACCGTGCCGAAGGCGTTGGGCTGGCCGCTCCCCAGGTGGGCCGGTCGATTCGGTTGTTTGTGGTGGATGGTTCGCCTTTTGGCGAAGGAGAGGAAGGTGACGAGGGCTGCAAAGACTTCAAAAGGGTGATGATCAATCCCGTCATATTCGATGAAAGCGAGGAAGAGTGCGACATGGAGGAAGGGTGTTTGTCCATTCCTGGGGTGCGTGAGCCAGTAACCCGACCCGTTTCCATGAAGGTGGAGTACTTCGATGCGCAGTGGGTGTTGAGAGAGGAATCGTTGTCGGGCATTGCTGCCAGAATCGTGCTTCATGAAAACGACCACCTCGACGGAGTCATGATACCAGATTATGCGCCTGCCCTGCGCAAGGCCATGCTCCAAGGCAAGCTCAAAGACATCGCCAAAGGCAAGGTGCCTTCAGACTATCCCATGCGTCACCCATCAAAAAGCGCCCGATGATGCGGTTCCAGATGGCCGCAATTTGGGCGCTTTGTTTGCTCGTTACAGCAGGGTGTAGTGCTCCAAAAAATCCGCCAGGGTCGAAGAATGCGCGCTTGGCGGACATCGAAACCTCTGAGCAGACATTTCGCGAGATGCTCGAGCAGGAAGCAGATCTGGACTGGGCGGCGCCAGAAGTCCAAGACGCAGTGCATGGACTTTTGCGCCAGTATGCCGAATTCGCAAACCACTTTCGTGGCGACAGTTTGGCTCCTGCATATTTGATGCGAAGGGCCGATCTCTTGCAGGGCAAAGGAGCTCCAGAAGAGGCCGTTCGGCAGTGGATTGATGTTGCGGAAGGGTTTCCACGCAGCGCTTGGGCACCACAGGCCATATTCCGTGTGGGTTTTGCGCGTGAAACGGCGTTGTCCGATACGCTCGGGGCATTGAAGGCTTACAGCGAATTGACCCAGGTGTATCCTGAGAGTCCTTGGGCAGAGCAAGCTGGATTGGCAGCGCAGTGGTTGACCTTCGAGGAGGGGCAAGTTGCAGGCGCCTTGGAAGGCGGAGGCTTGAGCGGCCATTGATGCCGTGTGTAGCCCCTGTAATGGTCTGATTCAGGCCAATATTATGTTTATGTAAGCACCTGCCATGCCCCATAGAATGGCGGGGCTTCGGGGGTACCTTGCGCGCTGCAAAACGATCCAACAATGTCACGATTCCGTTCAGGCGTTCTCCATGGGGAGGAAGTCGCCGCCCTGTTTAACGATGCTCAGGAAAGAGGGTATGCCCTTCCAGCGGTCAACATCATCGGTACCAATTCTCTCAATGCCACCCTCGAGACTGCGGCCTCCGTTGGGTCACCAGTGATCGTGCAGCTGTCCAATGGTGGGGCAGCATTCTACGCGGGAAAGTCGCTGAAATTGGACCAGCAAGCCGGCGCGGTGCATGGCAGCGTGAGTGCAGCATTGCACGTCCATGAAATGGCCAAAGCTTACGGCGTTCCAGTGGTGCTCCACACCGACCATTGCGCCCGAAAGTTGTTGCCTTGGATCGACGGTCTTTTGGACCGCGGCGAGGCCCATTTCAAAGCCACCGGAGCGCCATTGTTCTCCTCCCACATGATCGACTTGTCCGAGGAGCCCATCGAGGACAACATCGCCACCTGCGTTTCCTACTTGGAGCGCATGGCGCCTCTAGGAATGTATCTCGAAATCGAACTCGGTGTGACCGGGGGGGAAGAGGATGGCGTGGACAATACAGAGTTGGATGCCAAGCACCTTTATACCCAGCCAGAGGAGGTGGCGTTCGCCTATGAGCAGTTGGGGGCGGTGAGCAGTCAATTCACGGTTGCCGCTGCTTTTGGTAACGTACACGGGGTCTACAAGCCTGGCAATGTCGAGCTGACACCGGTCATTCTGAAGAACAGCCAATCCCACATCGCGCAAAAGCATGGAACGGGTCCGCGCCCTGTAGATTTCGTGTTCCACGGCGGCTCAGGAAGCAGCGTCGAAGAGATCCGAGAAGCCATTTCATACGGAGCGGTCAAGATGAACATCGATACGGACATGCAGTGGGCTTACCTGAGTGGGGTTCGCGATTATGTCCAAGAGTGGTCTCCTTATCTGCAGGCGCAGATTGGCAACCCTGAAGGGGCCGATCAGCCCAACAAAAAAAGATATGACCCTCGGGTTTGGTTGCGCGCTGGAGAACAGGCTTTTGTCAAGCGTTTGGCACAGGCATTCGAGGATTTGAACTGCCTGGGCAGGAACGCCGATTGATTGCCGGCCATGCACGAATCTGGACTCTCTCCGTTTGACTTTGCGGCAGCGGCCGAACGCCATGCGGTTCAAAACCACGCGGACAGGCTGACTGCCGAGGGCTTGAAAAGTCTGCAAGACGACGAGGGTAGGGTGGACCGCTGGGTGCTCAAGCCCGATGGTTTGCCTTGGCGTTTTGATTTCACCAAGCAATGCATCGATGAGGGCGCTTGGTCCGCCCTCAAAGGCCTGGCTGAAGATGCGGGTTGGAAAGAAGCGATTGAATGCCAGTTCCGAGGGGAGGCCATCAATGCCACCGAAGGACGTTCTGTCTTGCACATGGCGTTGCGTGGCGCAGCGGACGACGGGTTCCAGGTTCAAGGCCAGGAGGTCATGTCTGAAGTCTTGCAGACGCGACAATCCTTTTTGTCCTTTGCCGATGACGTCAGGTCTGGCGCATACGCCACGTACAATGGCGGACGATTTACCCATGTGATCAACATCGGAATCGGTGGGTCTGATTTGGGCCCGGTCATGGTTCACGAGGCCTTGGTTGCGGCCCGGTTGCGGGATGAGCCCAGCACCGATGTTCGGTTTGTGAGCAATGTAGATCCCAGTCACTTGGATGTCACCATGGCGGATTTGGATCCTGCCAAGACATTGTTGGTGATTGTTTCCAAGACGTTTACTACCCAAGAAACCATGGCCAATGCGCACCGCGCCTTGGCATGGCTCAGGGGAGAATTGGGCGAACAGGCTGGGCAGCACATTGCCGCAGTCACCTCAAATGTGGAGGGGGCTGCGGGTCTCGGCATCGCTCCTGACAGGGTCTTCGGGTTTGGAAATTGGGTAGGGGGACGTTTCTCTCTTTGGGGGCCCGTAGGTTTGGCCATTGCACTGGGGTCTGGAAGCAGGGCATTCCTCGATTTACTCGAGGGAGCCCGTGCCATGGACCAGCACTTCAGGTCGGCAGATGCCGAACAGAATGTGCCGCTGCATTTGGCCTTGATTGAAATCTGGAATGTCAATTTCATGGGGCATTCGAGCAGGGTGGTTTTGCCTTATGCTCAGCCTTTGCACAGGTTGCCGGCATATCTGCAGCAAGCGGAGATGGAGTCCAATGGAAAAGCCGTCGGAAGGGATGGACTTCCTCTGAAGTGGGACACCCACCCTGTAGTCTGGGGAGAGCCAGGAACCAATGGTCAGCACGCATTTCACCAGCTTCTTCACCAGGGAACCCAGCGGCATCCGGTAGATTTTATTGCCTTTAAAGAACCTATGGGGGGCGATGCTCAGATGCACCGCCTCTTGCTCAACAACGCCGTCGCTCAAGCGGAGGCTTTCTGCATGGGCAGGGACATGGATGCTGTGAAGTTGGAAATGGAGGGCGCAGGTACCGAGAAGTCAGCAATTCAGGCGCTTGCGCCACACCGGTGTTTCGCAGGCGGCCGTCCTTCCACATTCATGCTTGGAGACGCTTTGAGTGCATTCTCCCTTGGAGCACTCATTGCTGCGCACGAGCACAAGATCTTCCTCGAAGGTGTTTTTTGGAACATCTACAGTTTTGATCAATGGGGTGTTGAGTTGGGCAAAGTATTGGCAAAACAACTGGATGAAGGAGGTGAGGCCATGTCTTGGACCCCTGGAACCACAGCCCTGAGAAAGGAGATTCAATTCGGGCACTGACAAAAATCACCGCAGAGGGATTCAAAGGTTGGTTTCGGTTGGCTTAACTTAACAGCCATGCCAAAAACTACGACCTACCAGCGTTTTTCAATCGCTGCCTTCTTGCTCTTCTCAGTGATGACCGCTCAAGCGGATTTTACTGGATTGTCTTACGAAGTGGTGGCCACCACTGACTTGGGTACGACCTACCGGGTCTATGCCAATTTTGACGATCCTACCGATTTGGCCCAGGCGCTATACGCCGAGTCTCCTTTTGCTTTGAGTATCACTTCGTCGGCTGGCTTTTATCAGGATGAACTCGGTAATTTCACTCCGGAGTCCATCAATCCTACGCTTTATTCCATATTCCCAAACCTTGCCTACGATTCGTGGATTACGCTGGGACAGGATGACTCCAACTTCCCCAGCAGTATTGGTTCCGTAGGTGGTGCAGGCTGGTCTTCTGGATCGCTGTCATTTGAAGAGGGCGGGAACTTCGTCGTAAACGATGGTGTTGGAGGTAGCGTTTATGCAACGCCAGACCAGTTGCAAGCCCAACCCGATGGCAATGGCCAAGTGCTGTTGGCTCAATTGACCACGCTGGGTGCATGGAACATGACCTGCAACCTCCAATGGAGGAACGCATCATTGGAGGTTTTCCAGGAAACGGGGCTTTCAATAGGCTTGGAGATTACAGAGTACCAGGGACTTTCATATGAGTTGGTGGCCGAGAATACCACAGCTCCAGGTTTTGACACTTACCGTGTTTACGCCAATTTCGATGCTCCAGCTGCCCAAGTGGTTGCCGTTTATGGTTTGCAAGACACGGCCCTGACCATTACCACGACCGGGTCCTTTTATCAGGATGCTTTGGGAGGTGCGCTTCCAACAGCGATCAATCCTATTCTCTACACGACTTTTGAAAATCTGCCCTATGATTCTTGGGTGACCATCGGAACCGAAGACAATACAGGTTCGGTTGACTACATCGGAGTTGACTTCATTCCTTTCGAGGCTGGAGGAAACTTGGTGGTGGACAATGCAGTAGGAGGGACGTGGTACATTCTTCCGAACCTCGAGCCGGCTGCCTTTCCGGACGCTGATGGCAAAGTGCTGCTTGGGCAATTCACCACCGATGGTGTGGTGGACCTCACGTTCAACATCCAATACAGGTCTACCGATGGTGTGAACCTGCAGGCCACTGGTCAGTCCTTGACGTTCCCGGTCGTGACCCTAGGCTGCACGGAGGCTGGAGCATGTAACTATGATCCGCTCGCTGATTTTGACGATGGTTCTTGCGAATTCTTGAGCTGTGCAGGATGCGATGATGTCAATGCTTGTAATTACAATGATCAAGCGGTAATCGTGGACAATTCCTTGTGCACTTACCCGGTTGGTTACCCCAACAATACCGTGGATTGTGATGGGAACTGCCTCAATGATACCGATGGTGATTCGGTCTGTGACGAAGACGAGGTGCCCGGTTGCACATCTTCAGATGCGGACAACTACAATCCGCTGGCAACAGATGATGATGGCTCGTGTTTGATCTCGGGTTGCACCGATTCGGAAGCCCAGAACTACAATGCCAATGCCACCGAGGACAATGGCAGCTGTGAATTCCTGATTGTAGGTACACAGGGCTGCACCTACGACGATGCCGAGAATTTCGATGCTGCTGCAACCTTGGACGATGGCTCTTGCGAGTTTGATTGCTCAGGTGGCGGAGGATGTGCCTACGATACCGATGGCAACGGATTGATTGGATCGGCAGATTTGCTGGTTTTCCTCTCGCTCTACGGACAGGCCTGCGCGGACTAAACCTGCTGCAGAGCCACACCTCGTCTTAAAGGGGTGTGGTTGGATGTCGTCCACGTCATCCCCAACTCCGTAGGAAATGGCATGAGATTATAGTTGTTGGTCGATTGGTCTCTTGCAGGTGACGAATATCAGTGACGATCTGGTCTAAAATCCTTATTTTCAAGGTGTAACAATTTATCGAGCATGAAATCACCATCTGTAACCATCAAAGCTGTCCTGTGTGGATTGTTCATGGCAGTGACCTCATCCGTTTGGGGGCAAGCTTGTTCAGATGAGGCTGCATGCAACTACCAACCTGATGCAGGTTCTTTCTGTCTTGAGACTGAAGTCGTACAGTTCCATGAGGAAGGGGAGCTTGCGGGTATGACCACTTATCGGATTTATTTCCTCACCGATACGGCCACGGATTTGGTCTCGGCAGTTTTTGGGGATTCAGAATTTCCTTTGAGCATCACCACAACGACTTCTTTCTACCAAAACATCTTGGGAGCTGCCAATCCAAATGCAATCAATCCCATCCTGTTTGGCAACTTTCCAAATCTGGAGTTTGACTCGTGGGTGACCATTGGTATTGATCAAGTGCCAAACGGTTCAGCTGGAGAGGGTGCTGTTGAGTTGGTTGCAGATGCAGCACAGCCTTGGGCGGTTTCCTTCGAGCAAGGGGATAACGTGATCATCGATTCAGAAGTAGGCGGTGCTTGGTTTTCTACAAACAACCAAACCAACGGACTACCGGATGCGGAAGGAAAGGTGTTGCTGGGCCAGTTTACCACCGACGGTGAATTGGGCGGTTCCATCAATGTTTCGGTATTCCCAGCCGGTCAACTCGGAGGCAGTGGTGAATTGGGGACCCATTTGGTGGGGGAAACATGTGCTTGCACTTATCCTGAGACTTATTACGTGGACAATGATGGTGATGGGTACGGCGCAGAGGCGGTTTTGCTGTGTGATCCAGCACCGGGTTATGCTACCCAAGGCGGCGACTGCAACGACAATACGGCGTTGGCTTTTCCTGAAAATCCTACAGACATCATTGGTGATGGAATCGATGGGAACTGTGATGGTGCTGAATCTTGCTACCGCGATGTAGACAACGATGGCTTCAGATTGGCGGATTCCCTTGACGTCATTGGATCCCCGTTCAATTTGGATTGCGCCGAATTTGGAGAGGCGTATTTCTATCAACCCATTGATTGTGACGATACCAATCCGGAATTGACAGTGCCAGATGAAGATGGAAACTGTCAGATTGATCCGCCATCGGCGGCTGAGTTGTGCTCAGATCCGGGTGCCTGTAACTACGATGAGCAGGCGTTAGCTGAGGAAGACAACTGCGAGTATGTGTCTTGTCAAGGCTGTTCCAACCCTGGAGCCTGCAACTTCGAACCAACAGCATCTATCCAAAGCGAGTTGGTGTGCGAGTACCAGTCCTGTGCTGGATGTTCAGACCCTGCCGCCACCAACTACAACCCGGAAGTGATCATCTCCAATGAGTCCGTTTGTGTGTACTCAGGTCTCTTGGCCATTGCACCGGTCACATTGCACTTCGAGTCCAATGCGGGTCCAGCCTTGACCTATACCAATGAGGTTTACGCATTGCTGCCTCCAAATACCATTAGACTGAAGCGCATCATTGGTGTCAAGGGCGGGAGTGTCACCCTGGCTGTTGAGCCGTTCGGCTCATTCTACCAATCCGCAACCTGCGATGTTTGGGAGCCGAGCAACATGGATTTGACTGCGGATGTTGGTGGGGTTGAATTCACCAATTTGGATTGCCTGGCTGACTCTTGGTTTACCATAGGGGGCGGAGTGGGATCGGGGCCTGAACTGACGCCTTTTGGATTCGATCCGACAACGCTCAATACCATGGAGGATTTTGGCAGTGAACAGCTCGCAGCAGAAGGCGATTCCATTGGTTGGGAGCTTACAGGAGCAGAAGGGGGAGAACCCATGAACTACTGTGAACAGCTGTCGAACAGGCCTGGTTGTGCCAACGCAGTGCGGATTGCCAGGGTCACGATGGCACTGGGCGAGAGCTTCTCGTTCCAAGCGGGATTGACTTACTCCGTCACAGGGGAAGGGGAGCGCAGCATTTCAGGTTTTGACATCACAGATGATACCAGCACGGTATCGGACAGCGGTGGAGGTGGTGAAGCGGATTCGGACGATGCCGTGATCAGCGATGGTGTGTCCAATAACATTTACGGCTGTATCGATTCTGGAGCATGCAACTATGACGCGTCCGCCAATGTTGATTCCGGCGATTGTGAATATGAGAGTTGCCAAGGCTGCACATATTCTGATGCGTCCAACTTTGATGGTTCAGCCGCCCAAGATGATGGAACCTGCACGTTCTCAATTGGATCGGATTGTCCTTTTGATTCGACAGGCGATGGGGTGATTGGTGCCGCTGATTTGGTGGACTTCCTTTCTGGTTTCGATACCGCCTGTCCCGAATAACATTACGAGTCCTACTGAATTACTTTTGATGCCCCCGGTCACATTGACCGGGGGCATCTCAATTTAGAAGCGATGAACACCAAGCGGCTTTCTTTCTGGGAGATCTGGAACATGAGTTTCGGATTCTTAGGTATCCAATTTGGTTTTGCCCTGCAGGGAGGAAACATGTCTCGGATTTTCCAAACACTGGGCGCTTCCAAAGACGACATCCCTTTGTTGTGGATCGCGGCTCCGCTCACGGGGCTTCTGGTGCAGCCTGTCATTGGCTATTTGAGTGACCGCACATGGCATCCCCGCTGGGGGAGGCGGCGGCCTTTTTTCCTCATAGGAGCGGTACTCAGCTCGTTGGCTCTTTTTTTCGTGCCTTACAGCTCAGCGCTCTGGATGGCGGCTGGGTTCCTTTGGATTTTGGATGCAAGCATCAACATCAGCATGGAGCCGTTTCGAGCTTTGGTAGCAGACAAGCTTCCTGAGGAACAGCGCAGTTATGGATTCGTGCTGCAGACGCTAATCATTGGAATCGGGACTTGGGTTGCATCAAACCTCCCTTGGTTGGTGACCCAGTTGGGGGCGTCCAACGAAGCGGGGGCTGGGGAGATTCCTCAGAGCGTCTATCTGTCCTTTGCAGTAGGTGCGTTTGTATTCATGGCCAGCATCTTGTACACGGTATTCACCACCAAAGAGGAGCCGCCAGCTGACATGGAGGCTTTTCATCGCGAAAAGGAAGACAGCAAAGGTTTGTTCCGGGGGGTCGCTGAGATCACCGCTTTCATCGCGCAGATGCCGCGTGTCATGGCCAAGCTTGGCGCGGTTCAGTTCTTTAGCTGGTTCGCATTTTTCACGATGTGGTCCTTTGCCACTCCAGCATTGACAGAGCATGTGTTTGGCGCGGAGTTGCCCACCGAAGGCGCGGACAATTATGTTGCCCTCAACGCAGCCTACAATGAAGCAGCGAACGCTGTGTCCAGTGCAATGGGCGTGTATGGTTTGAGCAGTATGGCTTTTGCGTTGGTGCTCTCTGTTTGGGCGAGTCGCCGCAGGCTAGACCGGCGGTGGGTGCACCTTGTGAGCTTGGTGCTCGGAGGTGTGGGGTTTTTGACGATGGTACAATGGAGCCCTGAGACCGCGGGCAATCTAAAGTGGAGCTTTGCGCTGGTGGGCATTGCTTGGGGAAGCATTTTGAGCATGCCATACGCGATGCTTTCAAGTGCCATTCCGAGCGACCGAATGGGGGTAGGCATGGGGGTGTTCAACATGTTCATCGTCATCCCTCAAATCGTGGCGGCGCTGGGGGGCATCAATTGGGCTTACAAGTCTTTTCTGGGGCAAGATGTGATTCAAACCATGGTGCTGGCCGGCATCAGTTTGATTTTAGCAGGGGCACTGAACCTGTTGATCAAACCATCTGATATGATCCAGTCTGAGGAAGGATAAACGCAATTGGGAATTTTGTAAGCGTTGTTCCCGACGACTGTCATGCCATATTCGACGGCCTATTTGTGATTTTGTGAGGGTAAATCCGCCCTTCCTACTTGATAATCTGGACGCTATTCCCCGAATCTAGAGGTTGGTGTACGATGTACACCTTCGCGTCATATATTGCCCGCGATTGGATAACCCAAACTTCAACCAAAAAACCATGCGCAACATTTTGCTGCTTTTTATCGCCTTGTTCAGCTTCGGCTTTGCACAGGCGCAGGATTGCTCAGGAGCTGACCATACGGTGCTCGCGAGCAACTACTTGTACAACCCTTCAGTTCTGACCGTCACAGCGGGAGAAACCATTGCGTTTTTGAACGAAGGCGGATTCCACAATGTCAACGGTGTCTCGAGCACGCTCACGACGTCAACATGGAGCAATCCAGAAACCTTCTCTTTGGGAGCCAACAGTGGTTCTGCGGGAGGTGTTTGCATGGGTACCATCACTTTGAACACCCCAGGC
>Ga0208965_1000317_pt1 | contig 23615 bp, 18 predicted proteins | sample AOAMet1_07_M0_10_2_FD_188230 | JGI IMG/M metagenome (GOLD analysis project Ga0208965, IMG submission 188230) | Ammonia-oxidizing marine microbial communities from Monterey Bay, California, USA - CAN11_07_M0_10 (SPAdes) | ecosystem: Environmental > Aquatic > Marine > Intertidal zone | place...
TATTGAGTGCTAAATTAATCTGTATCAACCATTCCCGCGCCTGCTCCTGAAGCCCTAGATTCAGCACTTGACTTCACCAAACAACGCGAAAAATAATCATAAATTCCCTGCCAATTCTCCCTTACTTTAACGCCTTTATGAAGTATGTTCAATTTCTCTTCAGCTAAGTTAAATGTTTTAACAGTTTTATCTTTATAGGATTCATCTCCTAATCCAAAAAATGAAATTAACATATCGGCATTGCTACTTAGTTCTATAGGATTGGTTGATGAACTTAAAATTTCCCATACCTCATTATCAATTAAGTTAACTTGGAATTGATTTTCGTCTTGGTCAACCCAAAATACTTTTAACCCACTGCATTGGTTTGCACCCAGAGCAGAAACAACTAACAATGGAGAATCAACATTGCTAATTTTTAATTCACCATTCGCACTATTGACTTCGACCCAGTCTACACAACTTGCAGAAGCCTCTAGAGAAGACAATAATTTACCTTTTGGACAAAATAAATGACCTCCTTCTTTTACCTTTTCAAATTTAATTGCCAAGCTACTTGCTTCACTGTCTAGATTATCAAGCGCTTGCAAACTACATAATGAAGGATCAAAACCATTTTCTGAAATCCAAATATTGCTTCGTGCAAAGTCCTCTGAGAGGCCAATAGGTACCTCTACACCGAATGCTGCTCGAGTAAAATAAAAAAGGACTTCATTTAATGAAATTGTTAAATCGCTTTTTGGCATGTACAGTTTATGCATGGATATGACTGCGAGCGGCCTGCAATTGGAAATGACCAACAGTCATGATTTGGCTTTGAAAGTTGATCAGGCATTGGTGCGCCTTGATACATAGATATCCGAGTCCATAGGTCTGACTTGGGATCATACTTTGATGCACCAAAGAATGCCAACTTAAAACGCAAAAGATCTAGTGGCCTCATTGATTCACTTAACAAGTTATCTTGTACTTCCGAATAAGGCCTTACAAAAGTATTTTGAATTCGACGAATAATATGTCTAAACTGAGGATGCATCATAACAAATTCACTGATAGGTACTTCATCATGAGTCTCTGATAACCTCTCATTTAGATCGTGCACATCACGCCCAATAGCTAAAGGCATTTCTTGCTCAACCCCATCATCGACACCCTTTGAGCCAAATCGAGGCTCTAATTTATCTTCAGAATAGTACCAAAAATGATGCTGTGATTCTTCTAAAGAAAAGTCAATAGTTGTCGCCCACTGATAGCAATCTTCAACAACCACTTTTAATTGAGATAACGACATGTCAGCCTTAAATTTTGGTATTGAAGTAGTTGACATTGTCTCTGCAAGATCATCTACTATCAAGCCATGAGGTTCTATAACTAGAGAGACAATCATCTCTTGACATTCCAAAGAAAAATTGTCCTCAACATAGTGATAAATACCATTCCATGGATAGGGCCTGAATATATTTGATTCATCTTCACACCAAATCCTAAGTGCCTGAATTTCATCAGTTAAGCATGAAATTCTATCTGCCTGAATAGCGTCTTCAACATTCCATTCATCAATATGCTGGCTGACCTGAAGTAGTGACTTTAAAAAAACTTCTAGAGTACCTTGAAGTGGAGTTTCAATTGATCTTACTCTTGCCAAAGCAGTCTCTTTAGCAACAACCCAATTATGAATTAATGTTGGATGCTTAAGTAAGAATGGGGCCATACCTAGTCCTGTTGAGTTCCCAACACCAACAAATTGACGAGTGTTTTCATTCAGCCTTACCGCTTTGTCACCGCCTCTTTCTTTAGCAAGCTCTTCAACTGAATCTATCGTGAACCATCGAATCAAATAAACCGCTAATAACTCTATTTGAAATGGAGGTTTACACTCTTCCCGATCAGCAATCTTAGCTCTGTCGGCGCAACCAAACTTACCACTACCATAAACAGCAGTAGTTCGCATTAAATAACCTACAGAATATAATAAATCGAGATCTGGCTGAATTCCCTTTGCCAAGGAGGCAATGACATTTTCAAAGACTCTTAGGCTTTTATTTGCCCTTGCCAATACAAGCTCACTTGGCCTATATCGTCCGCCTTCCTGCTTTGGAGTGTTGTTTGCTAAATAATCAATATCATCTTGAGCAGGTATACCATCAAATAGACTAAATGTTGCATCCCATACTTCTGCTATAACCCTATCTGTTCTCATTTCAGCTGGTATCTCTTGAGTAAAAGCAATCAATGAGTAAGTCCTTAGTGGAGTAATAGCTGAATAAACGCTAACACCATAACCATCCTTATCAACCTCACGACTAATTCTCTCAAATTTCCAATTCTCCTTAGACATACGCCTAATGAGCGTTCGCATAAAACTTAAACGAGTTGGGAATGAAGAGCCCATTCTATCTAGACGCATTACCTGTTCAGGTGGTCGCATAAAATCAGAATCGATATCAAGTAATGCTGTGTCAGCAGTCATCAATATTATTTTAAAGATTCAAAAGATGATTCAAAAAAGCTTAGCCAATTATTACCCATTACTAAATCTACATCATCATTAGAGAACCCTACACTCATTAGTCCTGTAGCAATATTTACAAAGTCGCGGTTACCCCGAAACCATTCAGGTTGATCGGGAAAGCCAGCAAAGCTAGCTGAACCTTCACCATAGTCACGTTCATTTGTCCACGTACCATTTCTCATCCATTCTACAACACTGTCAGGCTGGTTTTGACACAAGTCAGTCCCAATCCCAATATTATTAACTCCCATGATTTCTGCTGTATCGGCAATCATCGTGCAGAAACTTTCCAATGTGCAGTTTGACCCATCCTTTAGGTGATGTGGATATACTGAAAATCCGAGCATACTTCCACTTTCTCCAAGAGCCTCAAGAACTTTATTAGACTTATTCCTTAGTGCAGGATGCCAAAAAGTTGGATTGGCATGAGTTATTGCAATTGGGCGTTCAGATATTTCAATGGCTTCAAGAGTTGAGCGCTCGGCAGAATGACTCATATCAACCACCAGGCCAACTCTATTCATTTCTTTAATTACCTGCTTACCCATTCGAGTAATACCAGAATCATTTTCTTCATAACAGCCTGTAGCTAATAAGCTCTGATTGTTATAGGTTAACTGCATAAATCTGACACCTAACTGATGGCATATTTCGACCAGTCCAATATTATCTTCAATAGGTGAACAGTTCTGAAATCCAAAAAATATCGCAGTACGCCCCTCTTTCTGAGCTTTGCGAACATCACTCGCTGTTCTGCCATGAAAAATCATACTTGAATAACTTTCAAAACGACGATTCCAGTCCATAACATTCTGAACCATCTCCTGAAAATCTTCGTGGTAACAAATTGTAACGTGGACTGCGCTTAAACCACCTTCATTAATTTGTTTGAAAACCTCTTCACTCCAATTGTTGTATTGAAGGGCATCAATGAAAAGTGATTGATGAGCCATTATGGATTACCGCTAGAAATATAAGAAGTTTTGACTTGAGTATAAAGCTCTTTGGCATATGTACCTTGCTCTCTAGGACCAAAGCTTGAATTTTTTCTACCGCCAAATGGAACATGGTAGTCCGTTCCCGCTGTCGGCAAGTTCACCATAACGCAGCCACTTTCTGCATTCCTTCTAAAGTGACTTGCCCTAGAGAGAGACTGAGTAATAATTCCTGAAACCAGGCCAAAATCTGTGTCATTGGCAACCGATAACGCCTCGTCATAATCTGCAACTTTAATGACACAAGCCATAGGTGCAAAAAGCTCCTCACGATTAACTCTCATAGAATTATTTCCACCAATTAATAATGCTGGCTGCATGTAAAAACCAGGGTTATCAAGCTCAAGCTTGTCACCTCCACATACAACTTCGCAGCCCTCTTCTTTTGCTAACGTCATATATTTGAGATTGGAATCAAGTTGCTGTTGACTTGCAGCTGGACCAATTTGAGTCCCTTCTTCAAGAGCATCACCTACCTTAAGAGCTGAAGTTGATTGGCTCATACGTTCAATAAACTCATCGTGGATAGATGCGTGAACAACTAGCCTTGATGATGCAGTACATTTTTGACCAGTACTTCCAAAAGCGCCCCCAGTGGCAGCCGCAACAGCGACATCCATATCTGCATCATCCATTACAACAAGTGGGTTCTTAGAGCCTAACTCTAACTGAAACTTTGTTAAATTTTTGGCAGCTGAACCCGCAATCTGACGACCTACATCATAAGATCCAGTAAAACTAATTGCATGCACTTTCGGACTTTCAGCCAATGCCTGGCCAATTGATGATCCAGAGCCCATAACTAAATTAAATAGCCCTTTGGGAATGTCTTGTTTAGAGATGATTTCAGTCAACGCCACGGCACTCGCTGGTGTTAGGTTAGCAGGTTTCCAAATAACAGCATTGCCAAATGCTAATGCTGGAGCAATTTTCCAACTTGCAGTAGCAGTGGGGAAATTCCAAGGCGAAATAATTGCAACTGTGCCCATAGGTTCACGACGAACATCGATTTCAATTCCTGGCCTAACTGAATCTGCTGTGTCGCCACTTTGGCGAAGCACTTCAGCTGCATAATAGGTAAAAAATTGACCGGCTCTATAGACTTCACCCTTGCCTTCAGCAACTGGTTTGCCCTCTTCACGAGACAATAATTCACCAAGTTCAGCGCTTCGAGCCATCATCTCCTCGCCAATCTTCATTAATACTGCTTGTCGCTGCTCTAGGCCTGTTGCAGCCCATTGTCTTTGTGCAGCCTGTGCTGAATTGAGAGCGTCCTCTAATTGTGAGTTACTTGCCTGGGCAAATTCTCCAATGACATCATTTGTATTGGAGGGATTAATATTAGAAATTGAACTTGCGCCCTTAACCCAGTCGCCCGCTATGTAATTATTAGAAAGATTAGACATTATTTTTATTCATTTTTCAAAATGGTAAATTTTACTCTTAATTACTGATATATCAAGAATATAAGAGTTTTAGTCAATATAGTATTTTTCATGTTTCTAAGAAAAAAATGTTGCATTAAATAATTAATTAATCTAGGATAGGTAATTTCTATTTATTGTAAATATCTGATATGGCAAATTCTACAGATAGACTCCGTAGAGTCAAGTTTTGTAACTTGACAGGTATATACTATTGATGGTGGACAGATGGCAAAAATTAGTCTGTCAAATCTTTAGGAGAAAAAATGAAGTTTGAAGGAATATTCACACCAATTATTACCCCCTATGATGATAAAGGTTCAATAAATTTTGAAGCCATCGAAGCTATTATTGAAGACCTAATTAGTAGTGGTGTTCATGGATTGGTTATTGCAGGTACAACTGGTGAATACTATGCTCAAGACATTGATGAGCGCCTGCAGCTAATGAAGATTTGCAAAGATGTAATTAATAATCGGCTTCCATATATAGTTGGAACGGGAGCTATTCGAACTGAAGACTCTGTTTTTTACGCAGAAGAAGCTGCCAAAATAGGGGCAGACGGAATTTTAATAGCAACACCCCCTTATGCTCTTCCCACAGAAAGAGAAAATGCGCTTCATGCACTAGCAATTGACCGGGCAGCAAATCTACCCATCATCCTATATAACTATCCAGGTCGAATGGGATCTATGATGGGAGAAGAATATCTTGATAGAGTCGGAAGGTCATCGAACTTTTGTGCCATCAAGGAAAGTAGTGGTGATATAGATCGTCTTCATTTATTGGCACGAGATTATCCTCACATTCAGCTTTGCTGTGGAATGGATGATCAGGCACTGGAATTCTTTGCCTGGGGAGCTAGCGGATGGGTATGCGCTGGATCTAACTTTGCACCCGAGGCTCATGTATCGCTTTACGAAGCATGCAGGATTGAAGGAGATTTTGACAAAGGTAGACGGATTATGTCAGCAATGATGCCGCTCATGAGAGTTCTTGAGCAAGGCGGCAAGTTTATACAAAGTATAAAGCATGGAGTAACCATGAGAGGTCTGTCTGCAGGGCCTCCAAGAAAGCCATTACAGCCTCTAAATAAAGATGAAAAACGCCAGTTAGAGCAGGTTGTTCGCGTAATGAATCACACCATTAACCTAATAACGAAGGAGGGTAGCTAAATGTCAGACCTACTAACTCATGAAGAATATATAGCCATAGAAAAATCACTCAATTTTCCAACGAATGCTTTCATCAATGGGCAATTTAAGTCATCTAAATCAGGCAAAACATTTGAAACTAAAAACCCTGCAACTGGCAAAGTTATCGCCAATATTTCAGCATGTAACTCTGAAGATGTTGACCATGCTGTTGTCAAAGCGAGAGAAGCTTTTGATCAAGGGCACTGGTCCAAACTACACCCAAGTGAAAGAAAACAAGCTCTCATTAAATTATCAAAACTCATTAAAAGAAACATACAGGAACTAGCAGTAATGGAAAGCATTGACTCTGGGAAACCAATTCGTGATTGTGCAACAATCGACCTTCCTGAAACCATTGATTGTCTTCTCTGGCATGCAGAAGCAGTAGATAAAATTTATGACCAAACTGCACCTGCGGGGGAGGATGCTTTGGCAGTTATTGTGCGCGAACCGATCGGTGTTGTTGGTTGCGTTTTGCCATGGAACTTTCCATTATTAATGTTAGCCTGGAAAATAGCTCCTGCTCTAGCAGCTGGTAACTCAGTCATCGTTAAACCTGCCGAGCAAACCAGCCTAACTGCTCTAAGATTAGCAGAATTAGCGATGGATGCAGGGATTCCGAGAGGCGTATTAAATGTCATCCCAGGTATGGGGCCTGATGTAGGTGAACCGCTCGGTCTTCATCCAGATGTCGATATGGTTTCTTTTACTGGTTCGACAGAAACTGGTCGACGCTTTCTGCGCTATTCAGCGGACTCAAATTTAAAGAAAATCGTACTTGAGTGTGGTGGTAAAAATCCTGCAATCGTTCTCGATGATGCTGAAGATTTAGACTTAGTCGCTGAACATATTGTGAATGCCTCCTTCTGGAATATGGGAGAGAACTGCTCTGCAAACTCTCGACTCATTGTTCAAGAAAGTATCAAAGATGCTTTACTAGAAAAAATGCTAGCACATCTTAGAGATTGGAAGACTGGAGACCCTCTAGACCCATCAAACTATCTAGGCTCCTTAGTAGACGATGAACACTTTAAAAAAGTATGCAGCTATCTAAAAAATGACAACATTATCACAGGTGGAAAAACTGAGAAACCTAACTATGTACTTCCAACGATTTTTGATAACGTTGACCCTGATTCAAAACTAGCTCAAGAAGAAATTTTTGGTCCAATACTGTCAGTTATTACCGTGAAGTCATTTGATGAAGCAATCGCTGTTGCAAACAATACCGAATATGGATTAGCTGCCAGTGTCTTTACGTCAAATGGGAAAAAAGCAATCAGAGCTGCTAGGGCAATTAAGGCAGGCACAGTGACTGTCAATTGTTATGGTGAAGGAGACATGAGCACTCCATTTGGTGGTTACAAGCACTCTGGTTTTGGCGGCAGGGATAACTCCATTCATGCACATGACCAATATACAGAGCTTAAAACAATATGGATTGATCTCTCCGATCGGGCCCCTGAAGAGTCGGTAGATTAAAAGGAAAGAAATGAGCCAAATCAAGCTACCAAAAAACCCTGGTATAACGGGCTGGAAAGAGATACTTCCTAAAAGAAAGGTAAACCAAAAACTTTCTGACAATATCAATGCAGACTATCTCATTATTGGTGGTGGCTTTGCCGGCCTCTCTGCGGCTAGACGTTTAAATCAAATCAATAAGGATGCAAAAATTGCATTACTTGAAGCCTGTGAAATTGGGGAGGGACCTGCTGGAAGAAACTCAGGCTTTATGATTGATCTTCCTCACAACTTAACCTCTGATGATTACCTAGGAAGCCTCGAAAAAGATCGTGAACAAACCCTTATTAATCGTTCTGCAATTGAATTTGCCAAGGACGCTTCACAAGAATACGGAATGCCATCTGAAGCAATACAGCTTGTCGGTAAAACAAACGCAGCAGCATCAGAAAAAGGCATGAAATTCAATACTGAGTATGCAAGACATCTAGATAAAACGAGTGAAAGTTATAAGATGCTCGATGCTCAAGAAATGAAAGATTTAACTGGTATAGACTACTACATAAATGGACTATGGACTCCAGGCACAGCGATACTACAACCTGCACTTTATATCCAATCATTGGCAGATGGTGTTTCTAAAAACTCTAACGTAACCATCTATGAAAACTCACCAGTTATTAGCCTCGAAGAAGAGGGCAGGCATGACGGACAAAAGATTTGGAAGGCCAAAACTAACCTTGGATCTATATCAAGCCCAAAAATAATACTGGCAGTCAACGGTATAGTTGAGCGATTTGGGTATTTTCAGAACAGACTGATGACTATTTTTACCTACTCGTCACTAACAAGAGAACTAACCACAGATGAGTCTAATATACTGGGTGGATCTAATGAATGGGGGCTGACCTCAGCTGATGCTATGGGCTCTTCTGTGAGACGGATATCAGGGATGGGTGGCAACAGAATTCTAGTTCGAAATAGGTGGTCGTATAACCCAAGCATGGAGGCCTCAGATTCTTTTATGAGCTCAGCTTCAGATAGTCACAATGAATCATTTAAAGCTCGCTTTCCTATGCTTGATAAAGTCTCTATGGAGTACTCCTGGGGAGGAAGACTTTGCTTAAGCATTAATAACGTCTTTGCTCAAGGTGAGGTTGATGATGGAATCTACTCTGCCTGCTGTCAAAATGGCCTTGGAACTGCAAAAGGAACAGCAATTGGAATAATCACTGCAGAAAAAATAAGCGGTGAAAATACTAGCCTTATACCTAACTTTGCAGATGAAGAGTTGCCAAAAAAACTGATGCCAAAGCCACTAATGTGGATTGGTGTTAATAGCTACATGCGCTGGAAAGAGCTTTTAGCTGGAAAAGAAAAATAGCGTTCTTAAGGAATAAGGACAAGCTTTCCCGCATATTTCTTAGATATAAAATCCTTTTGAGCTTCAACAATATTGACAAGAGGATAAGTTTTAGCAACTAGTGGCTTAATCTCACCTCTCTCTATATAGCCAATTAAATTTTCAAATACCTTTCGATCCTGAAATGTGCAACCTATCAAAACTAAGTCTTTCAAATAAAGTGTTCTAACATCAAGTTCAACTATTGGTCCTGCGATTGCACCAGCAGCGGCATATCTACCGCCTTTTTTCAAAACATCGAGTAAATCTCCCCAATCTTCTCCAGCCACTAAATCAACAACAACATCAATAGTTTCATTTTCTAGAGCGTCTGTTAATTTATCTTCTCTATGAATGACCTCGTCAGCTCCTATCTCTCTAACTTCATCTGACTTAACTTTACTGGCTATAGCAACTACTCTAGCACCTCGTCTTTTTGCCAGCTGAATAGCAGCTGACCCAACTCCGCCAGATGCTCCAGTTATCAGAACAACTTCATTCTCTTTAACGTCTGAACGTTCGAGTAAATTTTCTGCAGTCGAGTATGCACAAGGAATGGATGCCAGTTCTGCATTAGTCCAATTACTCTCAATCTTAAAACTTTCGTCACTATAAGCAACCATATATTCTGCAAAAGCACCGTCACATTCAGAGCCCATCGTCCAGCACTCATAAGGCCTATAATCTACTGCATATTGCTGCATTGTTCTGACCAGAACTTGCTCACCAATTCGTCTTGCATCAACATCAACTCCAACTGCCACTATTTCACCATAGCAGTCAGCTCCCTGAATAATTGGGAAATCTAGGGGCTCACCTGACCAGCTTCCATCATCATCTATTCCCTGAGAGTCTTGTGTATTGGTTTCACCTTTGACTGACTTTGAATACCAAGCAGTCCTGGTGTTAATATCAGTATTGTTGATACCTGCACCTAATACTTTAATCAGAACTTGGTCTGATTTAGGAAGAGGGACAAGCACGTCATTACGAAATTCAAGCATCTCAAACCCACCATGACCAGTTGTCAAAACTGCACTCATTTTTTTTGGGATAGTACTCATGTGAATTAAAGTAGTAAATCTGATTCAAATGGATAACTCGTCAAAAGCTCGTAACCATTATTAGTGATTAAAACTTGCTCTTCAAGTTTAACGCCAGGTCCTCCACTAAACCTGCCAACATAGGTTTCAACACACATAACCATCCCAGGCTTCAAGACTCCATCAAAACTATTCTCATTTAACTCCCAGCTAAAAGGTATCGCAGGAAATTCATCACATAAACCTACACCATGGAAAAGGAGAGAGTAATGGCGAAACTCATCCTTAGAGTACTCCTTAGAATTAAGTGTTAACTCTTTAAAGGTTGTACCTGGTATCAACAACTCCATATTGCTTTGAATTTGTTCATAACCCATAGTGTAGATTTCTTTTTGCTCATCAGTCGGCTTTTCATCACCACACAACCAAGTTCGAGACATGTCAGTACAGTAACCATAAGAGCCAACCAGATCAGTATCAAACCCCATTAACTCACCGTTTAGTATGGGCCGAGATGAGCACTCCTGATACCAAGGGTTTGCTCTGGGCCCTGCGGCAAGTAGTCTAGTTTCAATCCATTCAGCTCCTCTTGAAACAGCCTCCATTTGAAACCGACTCCAAAGCTCTTGTTCTGTTATCCCGGGCTTAAAATGATTGCGCATCAACTCCATTGACTTTTCACATGCAAAGATAGAGCGCCTCATAGCGACCATCTCGTCTTCTGACTTAATGAGCCTTGCAAGCTCCATAACTTCTTCACCATTTGCAAGCTCAAGGCCACGTGACTGAAGCTCATGAACGCCCTCAGGTGCACAATGATCGAGTGCCAATCTATTGTTTCCGTTGCCATACTCTTTGACTATGTCAACAATTTCAGATGCCCATATCTTGGCTCTATCTTTACTCTTATCCCCAGCTGTAAAGTATAAATATGTAACGGCATGTCTGACTTCAGTGATTAATGGATTGTGGTTTGATAGAAATTGATGTGCATCAAACTCAAAAACAATGACTGGTCCTTCGGTCATAACGAGTGCGTATCTTGCTGCATTATGAGAGGTCCACAAAGACATATTCGTACTATCTGTAGCGTAACGAATATTCAGAGGGTCATAAAGTAAAATTCCTGCACAATCAAATTCAACGAGTTTTTCTCGAACTCTTTTTAATCTATACTCCCTAATTTTTGTCATGTTTGGATTAGCCAAACCTGCCTCTAGCCATTCTGACTCAGCAAGCTCTCCAGGGCCCAATGCATGTTTATTGAGACTATAGATATCCTCGCCATCTCTTAGATGAGAGCCTATTTTTGCATGATGCCTTTTAACTGCTGAAAAACTCATTTAATAATCCTAGCTAATCACCGCATTTTAGATCCAGATGGATCGTAAAGAGGCTCCATTACAATAGATGCCTTACAGAACTGGCCCAATATCTCTACTTCAAGCTTTGCATTAGAGTCAATTAACTCGATTGGAAGGTAGGTCATCGCAAGAGATTTTTTAACCGAATGACCGTACCCACCAGAAGTTATATAGGAAACACATTCTCCATCATGCATGACTGCTTCGTCACCACTAACATCGGTCTCGGTCTCTATTTGTATGACAGAAAGCTTTTTGTTTGGGCCATTTTTTTTCTCAATTAAGGCTTCTTTTTTGCCTATAAAGTCTTTGTTCCAATCCACAAAAAAATCAAGGCCAGACTCCATTATTGTAAAGTCAGGTCTAAAATCCATAGTCCACGCACCCCAACTTTTCTCTAGCCTCATTGACATCAATGCCCTACCACCAAACCACTTAAGACCCAGATCTGATCCAGCCTCTTCTATTACCTCAAATAGCTTCAATTGGTACTGAGGCGCGACATAAATCTCGTAACCAAGCTCGCCTGTAAATGAAATTCTTACGCAAAGCGCTGGCACCCCTCCTATGAATGTATCTCTAATATCTCTAAATTTAAATACCTCTGAACTGACATCTTCTCGACTAAGTCTTGATAATAATTCCCCGGATTTTGGGCCAGATATTGCAATACCATGAAAATCGTCTGTCATATTTTTATAGACAACATCTTGAACGCCCTCAAGATGCTTCTCGAACCAGCGAAGATGCATATTTTGTGCAACGCTGGACCCAAATAAATAATAGGTTTCTTCATCAATACAGGCAACTGTAAGATCTCCATTTAGCTTGCCACTCTCTAAAAGCATAGGTGTTAAATTAACCCTTCCTTGGTTTGGAATGCGGCCCGCAAGAACCTTATCCAAAAATGCTTTAGCGCCCTTACCCGTAAACCTATGGTTAGCAAAATTTGCCACTTCACTTGCACCAACAGATGCTCTGACAGCTTCGACTTCCTTTGCTACATACTCATGAGATCTCGACCTCTGAAATGTTGGCTCTTCATATGCGTCCTCTGGAGAGTTGGCAAACCAAAGTGCATTTTCAAGACCAAAAGTATCTTGCCATACAGCTCCTTTTTGGGTTAAGCGATCGTATATTGATGTTGTTTTCTGAAGCCTTCCTTTTGGTAGTGTCTCATTAGGAAAAGTCATCACAAATCGCCGTTCATAATTTTCAGAAGACTTAATTACGCCCCATTCAGGTGTTGCAAATTCACCAAAACGTGCAATATCCATTGCCCAAACATCCACTGACGGCTCTCCTTCAATCATCCATTCAGCCAATGTTTTACCAACACCCCCCGCTTGACAAAAACCTGCCATAACGCCCACTGCTGTCCAGTAGTTTTTCATACCTGGGACAGGGCCAATCATTGGATTTCCATCAGGAGAGAAAACAAATGGACCATTAATTACATTCTTTATGCCTGCAGTTCCTAATGCTGGAATTCGCTCAAAAGCCAACTCCAATCGATCCGCAATACGATCCAAGTCTGGCTCTAGTAAATCATGTCCGAAAGTTTGTGGGGTTCCATCTAATGACCATGGCGTTGATCGAGGCTCATATGTACCCAGTAACATACCGTTACTTTCTTGGCGTGTATAAATATTTGCCTCAAAGTCAATACAACTTGGTAATCGCTGTCCATTCTCCAAATTGGCAATTTGCTCAATTTCTTCAGTAATTAAATAGTGGTGCTCCATAGGAACGACAGGCAAATGTATTCCAGACATTCGACCCAGTTCACGCGCCCAAAGACCTCCCGCATTTACAATATGCTCTGCATGAATATTGCCTTTTTCAGTGACAACATCCCAAGAACCATCAGCTCTCTGATTAGTCTCTATGACTGGAGTATGAGTATAGAACTCTGCACCATGAACACGTGCTGATTTTGCATAAGCATAAACAACGCCTGAGGGGTCAAGATCACCGTCAGATGGGTCCCAAAGGGCTGCAACATAATGTTTAGGGTCAATTAATGGATGCTTATCTACGACTTCATCTAACGACACAAATTCTTGAGTTAATCCTAGGGACCTTGCTTTTGAACGCTCACGCTTCAGATAGTCATACCAACTCTGATTGGAAGCTAAGTAGAACCCCCCGGTTTTGTGAAGACTTATTGAATGACCAGAGGTCTCCTCAATTTCTTTGTATAAATTAATTGTATAGTCCTGAAGCTTGGAAACATTGGGATCAGAGCTAACTGTATGAAATGAGCCAGCGGCATGCCAACTTGAGCCTGAAGTTAATTCATCCCTCTCGAGTAAGATGACATCCTTCCATCCCATTTTTGCAAGATGAAATAGGATCGAACAGCCAACTACTCCTCCTCCAATAACAACAACTTTCGCATGATCATTCATATCACAAACCTAAAAATATAGCACTGAAAAATAAATGTTAATTCAAAAATGAACGAAACTCAAGTAAAAAAATTGAGTCTTTATAAAGGGGCCGCTCCACCCTCTGAAACTCTTTTATCAACAAAACTTGTAAGCTCTTCTTCAACCTCTGACTTTAGCTTTGGCTCTTCATAATCATCTAAAAGCTGCTTCCATATTTTATTTGCTCTTTGAGTGGCAGTAACTGAACCAGCATCTCTCCAAGACTCAAAATTTCTCCAGTCTGAAAGCAGTGGGTTGTAATGCTCAGTTTCATAGCGCTCAAGCGTTTGTGCTGCTGCAAAAAAATGACTTGCTGGGCCAACTTCAGCTATTGCCTCAACTCCTAGAGTGTCTTTATTAACAGGAGATGGTTGCAGAAAAGCTTCCATCATTTGGTTCATTTCAGCATCTAAAATTACTTTCTCATAAGATGCACAAAGACCTCCCTCAATCCATCCATGTCCGTGCACTATAAAATTTACCTGCCCCAAAAGACAAGCCCATAGAGACATCTGTGACTCATAAACTGACTGTTCATCTGGAGCGTTTGAAGCATTGGCGTTAGAGGCTCTAAGTGGGATCTTATATTTCCTAGCCAATTGCCCACTTGCAATTGTGGCCTGTGTGTATTCAGGAGTTCCAAAGGCAGGTGAGCCCGACTTCATGTCAACATTAGATGTGAAGCTACCATACATAGCTGGTGCCCCAGGGTTAACACACTGATGAAAAGCAAGGCCTGCAAGAGCTTCAGCATTTTGTTGAACCAGAGCTCCAGCAACTGTTATTGGAGCCATTGCTCCTGCTAGGGTAAATGGAGTATAGATAACTGGCTGATTATGCTCAGCCATTTCAATTGCACCCTCCAAAAGAGCCTTGTCATAGACTAGTGGAGAGTTTGCATTTACGACTGTAGTTATTGAAGGTTCCTTTAATAGGGTTTCTTTATCAACCCCTCTGCCAATTCGAATAATTTCAATTGCATCGAGCATCCTTTCGCGTCCAATTGCGTATCCAAAAAGAGGCTTAGTTGAAAGACGTGCTGCTGCAGATACAGCATTTAAATGACGAACACTTACATCTATATCGCAAGGTTCAACCGGATAGCCACCAAGCGCATGGACAGTATTTAAGATTTCACCAAGTTTTATCAGGTTTGAATAATCTTCAAAGTTACCTATAACTCTCCCCCTATCAAGATCGGATACATTGGGAGCGCTTGCAACCATAGTGTTAACAACAGACTGCCCCCCAATATGAACATGCCTTTCTTTGTGCCTTCCATGAAGAGTAAATTCACTCGGAGTAGTGGAAATTTTTTCCATCACAAAGTCAGGATCAAATCTAACACGTCTCCCATCACTGCCAATCATTGCGCCTTCTCTTTTAAGAATTTCAACAGCTCGAGGAGACTGTATATCCATGCCAGTATCACATAATACTTTTAATGATGCCTCATGAATTGATTCAATCTCATCCTCTGAAAAAATTGACATAGGCTGGAAAGGGTTCTTTTTTTGTCCATAAGGAGCCTGCTGAAAGCTTGTAACTTCTCTGGTGGCTTTGCCTCTTCCTCTTCTCATAGATTAACCTCAAGTTTTCATGAATAAAATAAAATCGTCTTTATCCACCACAAGAATGAATATGGGAAATTATTGCATAATTTAAACTATATCAATTTGAATTTAGTTAACGTCAGAATTTCGTTTGATTCGAGAGCGTGAATAATTCTCTACTTCTAGTATCAAAAGTTCTAGTTTATTTTTTTCTAAATACCGTGATAATTACTTTGTCACTGCCATGATCTTTATCTGGATTATTGCCATAGACATTTACTTCATGAAAATTGGGCTTGGTGATACTCCTTTTAATCTCTAAAAGTTTTTTATCAAATCCAGCTTTTTTAAATAACTTATAATGAATTGTCAAAACAAAAAGACCGCCAGTTCTGGTGACTCTTAATAGTTCATCAAATACATCTGGCCCGACATGCCCATGGGTAAAAGTTCCTGCACTAACAATTGCGCCATAATGATTATCATTTATCAATAATCTTTTGGTAAGGTCTGCCTCAATTATTTCTGAATAACAATTTTTTAATCTAGCAATATTTAGCATTTCAGGGGAAATATCAATAGCATCTATTTCTCTTGAGCTAAAATTTAAATACTCTCCAATGAGGCCTGTACCTGCACCAACATCTAGAATTGGAGTGTCTTCATTATTGGAATATTTGTCATAATAATTAGCTATTTCTAAAGGAGAGCGGTAGTCATTTTGTTTAGCAAAATCACTATCGTATGAAGAAGCCCAGCCTCTATATAGATTTATAGAGTCCTCAGGAGTCTTTATTGAATATACATCTTTTAAACTCTTTTTGTCTGACATGTAATTCTTATAATTTCAGTATCAATCTAGATCTAGTATAAATCTAGTGAGACAAAAAAAGACAAATTTTTTCACTTGAGTTTCGCTGTTTTTTGAATTAACATTAAAAACCATACTTAAATAACTCGGTGGCTTTGAATAAAATGTTACTGGAGGTATTATGAAAAAAATGCTTGATAAAGCAGACGTTGTAATAGCTAGTAAAGGATATGTAGCGGATCAGCCTCAGTTGTCTTCATCTTTACACGCCATTTGCTATACCGATGAAAAGTATCTAGAAGTAGAGCGACATGCTATTTTTCAGAAAACTTGGCAATGGGCTTGTCATAAAGAAAAGCTACGCGAAGCGGGTGATTATTACGTTAAAGATATTGTAGGACACAGTATTTTGCTGTTGCGTAATAACGATGGTGAGTTGCGGGCCTTTTATAACGTCTGTCAACACCGTGCCCACGAATTACTAAAAGGGGAAGGTAAAACACAGATGATCGTCTGCCCTTACCATGCCTGGTGTTATGATCTAGATGGCGAACTTCATAATGCCCGTCATACCGAGCATCTTGAAGAATTTAATCAAGGTGAAATCTGTCTTAACCAAGTGCAAGTGGAAGAATTTTGTGGTTTTATCTATGTAAATCTTGATCCTAATGCGGCTTCGCTAGTTGATCAATCTGGCGATTTAAAAAAAGAAATTGGAAAATTTGCACCTGATATTAATGATTTGACATTCGCCCACCGCTTGACTTTTGACATTAAATCCAATTGGAAGAACGTTGTTGATAATTTTCTCGAATGCTATCACTGCCCAACGGCTCATAAGGATTTTTGCAGCCTGTTGCAATTCGACACTTACAAAGTGACGACACACGGCATCTATTCAAGTCATATGGCTAAAGGTAGTAATGAAGATAACACAGCATACAGCGTTGAAGGTGCTACCGTTAATGACCATGCTGTTTGGTGGCTGTGGCCAAACACCTGTTTAATGCGCTACCCTGGTAGAGCTAATTTTCTAGTATTAAATATCATCCCTGTTGGACCAAACCATACAATTGAAACCTATGACTTCTTTTTTGAAACAGGAGAGCCAACTGCGCAAGAATTAGAGGCCATCAAGTACATCAAAGACGTACTACAACAAGAGGATATAGATATTGTTGAAAGCGTTCAAAAAGGAATGGAGTCTCCAGCTTTTAATTTCGGTCGCATTGTTCACGACCCATCGGGTTCAGGTTTAAGTGAGCATGGTGTACACCACTTTCATGGCTTGGTGCTGGATGCTTATGCAACAGCCGTTGCAAAGTAAGGCTTATTTGTCAGGGATTTTGTTCTTGTTTGTTTAACTTTTTAGGATTTATTTTATGTCTAAAGGTCAACTAGAAGGGAAAGTAGCTATTGTCACAGGAGGTCGTGGAGGTATAGGACGCGGTATTTGCGAGCGATTCAGCAACGATGGTGCTAGAGTTATTGCTGCAGATCTAGCACAAGGGGAAATCAGTCTACCAAACAATGTTTGCTTTGAATTATTGGATGTTACTGACGAAATAAATGTTCAAAATTTAATGAAAAAAATAAGTAGCGAGTATGGCAAATTGGATATTGTTATTAATACTGCTGCGATAGAAATTGAAAAAACCATTGAAAATACCTCTCTTGAACAATGGAATAATATTTTTGCAATCAATGTGACCGGCACATTTCTGGTATCTAAATATGCCATCCCACTTCTTAGAAAAAATGGTGGTGGCTCGATTGTTAATTTTGGCTCTTACGATGGATTTATTGCTGACCCTGAACTATCTGCGTACTGCGCAACCAAAGGTGCAATTCATGCTCTTACCAAATCAATGGCTTGTGACTACGGTCCTGAGAACATCCGTGTCAATGCAATCTGCCCAGGTTATATTGATACGCCAATGTTGCAAAGTTTTTTCGGGTCAGAAGGCGATATTGAAAGTCTTAAAGAAGAGGTACGTAAGATCCATCCAATGCGCCGCTATGGCACACCGGCTGATATTGCTAGCTTAGTGAGCTGGCTCTCTGGCGATGAAGCGGGTTATGCCAGTGGCCAACTTTGGGTGCTCGATGGTGGTTTGAGTGCGCAAGTTCAACAAATGCGTTTATAAACAGGAGAGAAAATGACAGCAAAGAACAGCAAGGTTGCCCTTATTACCGGAGGTGCAAGAGGTATTGGTCGCGCCATAGTTGAGCGTTATTTAAAAGAGGGTATGAGCGTTATTACCTGTGGACGCAACAATCGGCCCGATGATTTGGACGCGGCAGTTGATTGGTACAGTACTGATGTTGCCAACCCTGAAGCAGTTGAGGGTCTTCGCGATGCAATTATCTCTAAGCACGGCTCGTTACATGTATTGGTTAATAATGCCGGCATACAAATTGAAAAAACGGTTGTTGATAGTACAGATGAGGATTGGGATTTGTTGATGGGCGTCAATGCCAAAGGGGTATTTTATTGCTGCCGAACTTTTATTCCACTCATGGTTCAATCGGAAGGCGGGTCAATTATTAATATTGGTTCCATTAGTGGCCGTGCTGCAGACCCTGAAATGGCGCTTTATAACGCCTCAAAAGCATTTGTGCATGGCTTAACGCGTTCAATAGCAGTTGATCACGGCAAACAGGGTATACGTTGTAATGCTATATGTCCGGGCTGGATTATGACTGACATGGTAGATGCTGCTTTTGAATTAGCGGATGACCGAGAGGCAGCACAAAAAGACGCCTTGGCAAGGCACTATATCGGTCGATTTGGAGAACCGTCTGATATTGCAAATATGGCATACTGGTTGGCCTCAGATGATGCCGCTTACACCACTGGTCAGATGTTTACAATAGATGGTGGTTTAACGGCCGCATCACCTATAAATCCTGCGTTATTTTAGGACCAAGAACAATAATCTATGAAATAAAAGTATAGCCTTATTAGCTAGATAGATTGCCCTCAACGCCAGTCCTTGTAGTGCGAGCTAAAATATCAACGCCTTGTTGATTCCAAAAGTGTAAGAGATCGATAAAGATCCAGTTTTCTGCAAGCTTATCCCCATCACGGCGATACATATCGATTACTCTCATATCGCCTGGCTTTTCAGTTGCAGGCATACCCATAAAACCACCCGTAGGTGTAAGTGTCAGATTAGGCCATCCAAAGAAACCACCAAAATTGCCTTCAGCACATTTACAAAGATGGCCATTAGATTTACGATCTTTAAAGGCAGCTCTAAATGGGCCAGAGTGCTGCTCGGCATACCTTTCAATAGTATAAGTGGCTCCAATGCCTGCAGGCCCCCACCAAATCATGTCCTCTTTCCAGCTTCTTCTAAGCTCATCTACTAGAGGTAACTTGTTAGTGTGCTTCCAATCTCTCATATCTTCAGCCATGAAATTTATTGCGGCAAGAGTTTTTTTACCCTCAGCACTATCTTGCTCATCAAACAATAAGCCTTGGTGTGTCATTGGTCCTGGCTGAACAAGGTGGGCTGCTGTTTGAGGAGGAAACGGATTTAAGCCAACCTGCATCATCACGTGGGGAATATCAAAAAACATTGCGGTTTCAGTGATCTTACCATTTTCAACTTTATTAAATTCGCAGTAGCGAAGGAAGGCCATTTTTCTTGAGGGCTTAATTCCGAGCCACTCATTATCAAAAAGGCCCATTAAATGGCCCATTGAAACAACCCAAACAGACTCGAAACCATCAATCTCATTTTTACCTGCAATGAAAATATCCATGCGTCTCTGCATGTTTTTAAATGCATGGCGAAAGGGTTGCCAGAATTTTTTAGAAATTTCTTTTGTCTCTGATAATTCATTAAAGGGATGGAACCCCCTCCAAATATAGTTTTTACTAATATAGTTTTTTAATACATTTGAAATATCATTACCTTCAGACTTATCTAATGCTTTGTAGTAATCTAATACTAAGTTTTTTTCTTTTTGAAAGTTCTTGCTCATAATTACACCTTGTCTAATATCATTCTAGCACCTTTCTCAGCAATCATCATCGTGGGTGCAGAAGTATTTCCACTCACGATGTTTGGCATGATTGAAGCATCAATAACCCTAAGATTCCTCATTCCTTTAACTTTTAAATCACTTGGGGAGACCACTGCCAACTCATCAATTCCCATCTTACAGGTTCCTACTGGATGATAGACAGTGAGCGCTGAATGACGAATATACTCTAATAAATCTTCGTCCGATTGAATCGATTTTCCTGGTGCTATCTCGTCTCCACGAACTGAATCAAACTCTTGAGATGATAATAATTCTCTGGCCTTTTTGATTGCCTCAACAATATGCACCTCATCTCTCGAATCAGATAAAAAGTTATGGTCAATAAGTACTTGATGTGTCTCTCCAGCCTTGTGTAATTTAACAGAGCCCCTGCTATGCGGTCTTAATAAACAAGTAAACAAAGAGTACCCATGTCCAAACTCAAACTTTCTACCTCGATGACTTCGATAAATAGGTGTAAAGTGAAACTGAACATCGGGATATTCAGGACTTCCAAGCTTTGTAGCAGAAAAACCTCCTGCCTCAACAAAATTACTGGTCCACCAGCCCATTCTCCTAAATAGAAAGTTAAACGGTGACGTAAGTACTTGAGGTATAAGTGATCTCCAAGAAACTCCAATAGATTCTGCTTTTTTTGAACGAACTGTGACCATTGTATCGAGGTGATCTTGAAGATTCTTCCCAACTCCATCTAAATTTTGTTTACAAGTAATCCCAACTTCTTCAAGTTCTTCCTTATTGCCAATTCCAGAAGACAAAAGTATCCTTGGTGATTCAATTGCGCCAGCACTTAAAACAACTTCTTTATTACAAAACAACTGCTTGATGACGCCATTAACTTCAAGAATTACTGATTTAGCTCTATCACCTTCAACTGCAATGGATTGAACTCGAGCGTGTGTCAATATGGTTAGGTTTGGTCTTGACACAATCGGCTCAATAAAGGCCTTGTAGGAATTGACTCGAGTACCCTTGTCTTGATTAACTTTATAAATTCCGAGTCCCAATTGAGAGGCGTCATTGAAGTCAGAGTTTTGAGGAAGACCTATATGACTACCAGCCTTAATAAAGCGCTTAGCTGTCTTATTGACATCTTGAGGTTTGACCACTGGCCACTCTCCATCAGTTGAATGGTACTCAGGGTCTCCTCCCGTTTGGTCTTTCTCAAGGGATTTAAAGACAGGTAAAACATCACTATATGACCATCCCTTGCAGCCTATTTTTCCCCAGTTATCATAGTCATTCTTATTGCCGCGGATATAAATCATCCCGTTAATAGAGCTCGAGCCACCAAGGCACTTTCCTCGATTAACTGTAATGACACGATTTTTCAAGTGTCTTTGTGGGACGCCCTTATAAGCATAATCTAGCTTCTTGTGGTCATAGGCAACGGAGAGTCCAGCAGGAATTTTAACCCAAGGACTTTTATCACTTCCTCCACCCTCTACAAGACAAACAGTATTGTCAGGATTTTCGCTTAGACGATTAGCTAAGACGCATCCAGCAGAACCTGCACCAATGACGATATAATCAAAATTTTCCATAGTTTATCCCTTGACAGCTCCAGCTGTAAGTCCGCTAACTAGCTGCCTCTGAAAGAACAACACTAGAAGAAATAAAGGGATTATAGCTGAAACAACTGCCGCTACTGCAAACATCACATTACCCTCTGTTTGAGTTGTACCCATAAAACTAGCAATTTTAGGAACCATGGTTTGGTTTTCTTGAGATAGCAGTATCGCTGTAACAGCAAAATCATTATAAGCCAAAAGAAATGAGAAGAGTCCAGCTGTAACAACTCCTGGCCACATTACTGGAATAATGACATGTCGAAATGCTTGAAACTGAGTGCAGCCATCAACCATTGCACTTTCATCAAGCTCTTTCGGAATTGTTTGAAAAAATGAGTGCAGCATCCACAATGTAAATGGCTGGTTTATAGCCACTAAAACAATAATAGTGGTAGGAAGTGTTCCCCAAACATTCCAGTCATAGAAGGGTTGTAGATACCCAGAAACAAGAGTGATGGGAGGCAGCGCACGAAAAACAAGAGCAATTATTAATAACCAAAATGAATAACGAAAGCCAGACCGTGAAAGGGCGTACCCTCCTAAGGTCGCAATAGTTAATGAGGTGAGTACGGTACAAAAACAGACTATCGCTGTATTGCTAAAAGCCCGCCAGAACTCTTCTTGTATCCACGCACCTTCATAACCTGCGCCTGTAAAAGACTTTCCATATACTACTTGCGTTCTTACCCCAGAAAAAACATTAGTCCAGTCTCCCTTAGAGAAAAAATCCAGCTCTACTTTAAATGAGCCCCACATTGTCCAAAAAAATGGAAAGGCTGCCAAAATGAACCAGAATAAAACAAAGCCATAAATTAATAGCTGAAGTCCTAATGGTCTTTTTATTTGATTTGAAGTCATCTTATTTCTCTGGATTAAATTCACGCCAAGTTCTTATCAATACAGGCGTAAGCAAGATAACAACCCCAATAATTGTAAGAACTGATGTAGTTGCTGCTGAGGAAAGAAGTCTAATCTCTTGGCCAATATCATTCCAGATAATCCATGAAAGTGAGGTCGCATGGGCCTCTGCACTAAATCCAACTATTGGCTCAAACACCCTAAAGTTATCCATTAACTGTATTAAAGCAACAAAAGCAACTAGCGGAGACAAATGAGGCACAACGACATGTATGATTTGTTGAAAGCGAGTCGCTCCATCAATCATTGCCGACTCTAAAGTTTCTTTTGGAACCGTTTGAAGTCCAGCATAAAAAACAATAAAGGCAAAAGGTGCGGAATGCCAAACACCATAAACAATAAGCGTTATCCAGGTTAATCCAGTTGATGCTTTTAATGACAACGTAGGATCTGAAAATAACTCTTGAAGTCCTGAACCAATAATTCCTCGCGCATCAATCATCCAAAAAAGAATCAGTGATCCAACTAAAGGAGTTACTATCATTGGCAATAATGAAAAGAAAACCATAAGCCCTTTCAAGTGTCGATGCAGAGAGTTAACTGCAAGTGCAATTATCAATCCAAGTAATATAACGAAAGGAGTTACCGCCAAAACATAAGTCAAAGTGAATCCCATTGCTCTATAAAATGGAAGATTATTAAGATTGGAAACAAAACCAATAAAGTTTGTCTTATTCTCCCAAAGCTCACCGACCTCTTTAAAGGCTAGATGGTTTCTATCAGTATAGATTTCAAATCCAACCCACTTGCCTTTTGGCTGCTCTTCTTTGATTTGTTGACTCGCCTCATGATCAATCGTTGTTTCAGATTTACAACCAAATGGATCACACGATTCAACAACAACCAGAACCGCATCATGAGGTGTATGAAGTGACTG
>Ga0208965_1000330_pt1 | contig 23206 bp, 29 predicted proteins | sample AOAMet1_07_M0_10_2_FD_188230 | JGI IMG/M metagenome (GOLD analysis project Ga0208965, IMG submission 188230) | Ammonia-oxidizing marine microbial communities from Monterey Bay, California, USA - CAN11_07_M0_10 (SPAdes) | ecosystem: Environmental > Aquatic > Marine > Intertidal zone | place...
TGATGCTGGCACCCAGGGGACGGGTGTCGAGGACGAACAGGACTAAACAGATGAAGTTTGCCAGACATGCAGTGGCTGCGCTGGTTATGGCGGCAGCCACCAGCCCCGTATTTGCCGATGCAAAAACGGAATCCTTCGTTGAGGAGAATGCCAATGAGGTGCTCGAAGCGCTCAATGATCCATCATTGAGTCGCGAGGAACGTACCGAACTCTTCAGCGGATATATGGAAGAATTTGCTGACTTTAACGCCGTCAGCCGTTTTGTGATCGGGCGCTATGCAAACCGTTTCACGCCGCAGGAGCTTTCGCGCTTCCAGAGCGCGTTCCGGAACTATGCGCTCGCCGTTTATGAGAACGAGCTCGATGCCTATCGCGGTGAGCAGGTCTTCGTTGACCGCTCTATCGACCGCACGCCCAGCGACTCGATCGTCGATACACGTATTCCGCGCGCCGATGGCCAGGAAATGAATGTGCGCTGGCGCGTTCTCAAGCGTAATGGTGAGTATCAGGTCGTTGATGTTGCGCTGAATGTTAACGGCAATCTCATCTGGTTAGCCATTGAGCAGCAGGCACAATTCCTGTCGCTACTGGACCGGACCAATGGGTCTGCTGACGCGCTGATCCGCAAGATTGAGCAGATGACTCGCGAAGTCAGAGCAGGCCGTCGTTAAGGCTCACGACTTTCGTATCGATACAAAAAAGCCCTGCCATCGCTGGCAGGGCTTTTCTATTTCGGACCAGTAGCGACTAGCCGTTATCGTTCACCGCACCATACGTATCGTCATCCGAAGAGTTGTCCCATTCGGTCGAGCTCTCACGCTCGGTGTCCATGCTCATCTCGTCCTGCTCATAGCGGAAGACCGGCATCATCTCGAGATCTTCTGACGACGCATTGATCATGATGGTGTCGTTATTGTCTGCATTCTGCTCGACCATGATCATGTCAAAGCCGATCTGGCGATCTTCGCCGAGGATCGGGTCGCCGATGATGGCGTAAAGCGCTTCACCTTCTTCAGATACGATCACATCATTTATGCGGGCCGAGTCATCTGAATTGGTGAAATCAGCGGTCGTGCCGATCATCTCGGAGACCAGACGGTAGTCGTTCAGGCCTTCCTGATCGAACTCGGCAACGTTCTGGATGTCTTCTTCGGTCATCGAAATGGTGAAGGCAGGTTCGCCATTTTCGACCATTGCAACGTCGAGATCGGAATAAGGCAGGGAACCCTTCATGCCGGCGAGGTCGATGAAGTCACCACTGCGGAAAACGACGGTTTCGATCTGACCGTTGTCACCGATCAGGAGGTCGTCAACGGTCGCGATGTCTTCACCGTCCGCGCCGATGACCTTTGCCCCGACGATCTCTCCAGCGCTGAGATTGCCAGCGACCAGATAAACCGTCTCATAATCCGGCGCTTCAGCGTCGACCTCGGCATATTCGTCGTCGGTTTCATCGGTTTGCGCCATTTCGGCGGTGTCTGTGTCATAAGCCGCCTCATTCATTTCAGTTTCATTCGAGCATGCAGCCGCCCCGAACATGAGGGCTGATGCTGCTGCAGTAATCATGAGCTTCTTCATGATAAAAGTCTCCTTCTGAACTAGTGGATGTAAAACGACAGGTGCGCTCACCTTGTTCCAAGCCGCCTATATTTCGGCCTGCAGAGTCGAGGGGAAAATCTGACTTGGGCGACTTGTGCCTGCTGAACTGTCTCGCCATTGTGCGCCTCAGTTCAAAGGAGTGCTCACCATGAAAACCCGCGCCGCCGTCGCCTTCGAAGCCAAGAAACCCCTCGAAATCGTAGAGGTCGATCTGGAAGGGCCGAAGGAGGGCGAAGTCCTCGTCGAGATCATGGCAACGGGCATCTGCCACACCGATGCCTACACGCTCGATGGTCTTGATAGCGAAGGCCTTTTCCCGAGCATTCTGGGCCATGAGGGTGCAGGTGTGGTGCGCGAGGTTGGCAAGGGTGTGACCAGCGTGAAGCCGGGCGACCATGTGATCCCACTCTACACGCCGGAATGCCGCCAATGCAAAAGCTGCTTGTCGGGCAAGACCAATCTTTGCACTGCGATCCGTGCGACGCAGGGCAAGGGCGTCATGCCGGACGGCACCAGCCGGTTTTCCTATAAGGGACAGAAGCTGCACCACTATATGGGCTGCTCCACCTTCTCGAACTTCACGGTGCTGCCTGAGATCGCGGTCGCGAAAATTGACCCGGAAGCCCCCTTCGACAAGACTTGCTATATTGGCTGCGGCGTGACGACGGGCGTCGGCGCAGTGACCAATACGGCCAAGGTGACGCCGGGCTCGAACGTCGTCGTTTTTGGCCTTGGCGGTATTGGTCTCAACGTCATTCAGGGCGCGAAGATGGTCGGCGCTGACATGATTGTCGGTGTCGATATCAACCCCGCCAAAGAGGAATGGGGGCGCCGCTTCGGCATGACCCACTTTGTCAATCCGAAGGAAGTAAAGGACGTGGTTGCTCATCTGGTCGAGCTGACCGATGGCGGCGCCGATTACTCCTTCGACTGTACCGGTAATACAGACGTCATGCGCCAGGCGCTCGAATGCGGCCATCGGGGCTGGGGCGAAAGCATCATTATCGGCGTCGCTGAAGCGGGTAAGGAAATCGCGACCCGTCCGTTCCAGCTGGTTACCGGCCGGGTCTGGAAAGGCTCTGCCTTTGGCGGCGCAAGAGGCCGGACCGATGTGCCGAAGATCGTCGAATGGTACATGAAAGGCAAGATCGAGATCGACCCGATGATCACGCACGTGCTCAAGCTCGAAGATATCAATAAAGGCTTCGACCTGATGTATTCAGGCGAGAGCATCCGGTCAGTGGTCGTCTACTAGAAGGCGGGCGCGAAACCCGGACAGGTTTTCCAAAGGGAGGAAAAGGAAAAGTATGTACAGTCACATGATGGTCGGATCGAATGATCTCGACAAAGCCAAGACGTTCTATGATGCGACCTTTCAGGCCATCGGCGGCAAGCCGGGTGTGATGGATCCGAAAGGGCGTCTTGTTTACCTGCACAATGGTGCAGTGTTCCTCGTCACCAAGCCAATCGACGGCGAACCAGCGACGCAGGGAAACGGGATGACGATTGGCTTTGCCATGAAGTCGACCGATGAGGCCGATGCCTGGCACAAGGCGGGTGCCGCGGCTGGCGGCAAGGAAATCGAGGATCCGCCAGGCTGGCGCGAAGGCGGTGGCCAGAAGCTTTACCTCGCCTATCTGCGTGACCCGGATGGCAACAAGCTCTGCGCGCTCTGCCGCTGACGGATTGCGATCTGTCCAAGTAATGACTGGCGCCGTCTCGACTTGGTTGAGGCGGCGCTTTTTCTTTGAGATGATGGCTGGCGATGCGATCCGCCGGCGGCTCCGCAGCGTATGTGGGAGATATGAAACAGGAGTTTCTCACATGCGCCGTATCTTGTTTGCTGCTTTCATCTTTGCCGGGATCGCCATGACAGCCAGTGCCACTGAGGAACCAGAATTCGAAACGGTAACAAGTGATGGCCATATCGAGGTTCGTCAGTATGAGCCGATCATCGTCGCTGAAACCGAGGTGACCGGGAACATGCGTGAAGCAAGTGGTTCGGGCTTTCGTGTGCTGGCTGACTATTTCTTCGGAAACAACACAGCGCGTAGCGAGATCGCAATGACTGCGCCGGTCACACGAACACGCTCGACGAAGATCGACATGACGGCGCCGGTGACACGTTCGATGTCCGATGACGGAGACTGGACAGTATCTTTCACCATGCCGTCCAAGTGGATGATGAAAACGCTGCCTGTTCCAAATAATCCGGCTGTAGTCATTCGCGAGGTGCCGGGTGAACTGCTGGCGACGATCAGGTTTTCGGGGACTGGTCAGATGGACGCTCACCGTCAGAAGCAGGCCGAGCTTGAGGCCTGGATCGCGGTACACGGCTACGAGATAACCGGCCCGGCGCGGTATGCCGGGTATGATGCGCCATGGAAGCCTTCGCCCCTGCGCAGGAACGAAGTTCTGATACCTGTCGAACCAACAGGCCCCGAGAGCTGATTGTCAGGCCAGCACGACCTGACACTTTTCCCGTTTGAGGCGGGCAGGCAGTCGGAAGGTTTTCAGACCCTCGCCGCCAACGCGGCTCAGCAGCGCATCCGCGCGGGCGCGGGTTTCTGAGTTCATAGATCCATAGACGTCTAGCGCGGCCTGAAGACGCCAGAGAGGGAAGCTGCGTGCCTTGGCAGGTCCGCTGGATCCTTCGATGTCTATCGTGATGTCACCAAGCGCGCGGGGGACGCGGTCACCCGATGCAGCGTTCATAGCCCAGCCCTTGTACAGCGCGGATGTTCCTATAATGGCGGGAAGCTGTTCGCGCATCTGGCGGCGCAGGATTGGCTCCAGCGTTTCAGGAACTGCGTCGTCGCTGAGCAATTCACCACTGCCATGGCCGCCGCCGGCTTTCATGCGCTCCACCCAGTCCGCGACCTTGGGGGCGAGTTTCTGCATGATCTCACCTGATGCCGGGTCACGGTAAAGATGTGCATAGAGCGGGCCATAGAAGGAGAAATCAGCTAGCGACGGGCGGCTGCCCAGAAGGTATGGGTGCTTCTCCAGATGGGCTGAGAACGCCGAGAGGAACGCCTCGTAGCTTTTCTCTATTCCGGGCACTGTCTGCGCGTTGACGCCGAGGATCGGGAGCGCACCCTTGAACCTTGCGCCATTCTTGCGGCCAATCTCGTATTGCTGCTCTGGTGTCCGATCAGGTGCTGAAAGCGCGCCGAATTCTGAATAGGCCCAGTCCTCATTGTAGTTCCAGCGGTAGTGCATGGCTGGCAACATCAGCCATTCGTCACCGTAAAGTTGTGTAAGTTCAGCCACGAATCGTTGAAGGGGCGAGTCAGGCCAGGCGGTCGGCTGAGCGTTTTCGCGCGCCTCAACGGCCCTGATAATGTCAGTCGTGTCCTGAATGACAGTTCCGTCGGGCATGGTCGCAACGGGGATAACTGGCCATCCGACATTGGGCAGGATGACGTCGCGATAGACGGCCTGGGTCGCCTGTTTTTCCGTATAATCGACCCCGCGCCAGTCCAGATAAGCGCGTGCCTTACCGGTGAAGTAGCTGACTTCGGCGCCGTATAATGTGTAGCTCGTCATATGATTTATGAATTCCCGTGCCTATCGTGAGCCTGAGGGACAGACAAAAAGGCTATCTGATGTCGGAGTTCAAGCATTTCTGCCTCGTGGCAGGGGGCGAGACCATGGAGGACCATGCTGTCCCCGATGGCCGCGTCGGCCCATCCGTGATGTCACTGAAGGTCTGGGCGGCCTCGGTTGAAGAGGCGGTCGAGGTCATCATTTCCATCGGTAATGAGATCGGTTTCAAGATCGAGCAGAACGTTGAAGTCATCCGGTCCAAGGCCACGCAGATGGCCCGCGATGAGGCGTTTGCCTATGCGGTCCGTGTCACGCCGTGCACGGACGGTGAACTGGACCTGTGCGTGGCTGAAGAGGCAGAGCGCATTCAGAACGAATAGGTTGGCGGGTGGGAACCGCTATTATCCACATTCCGTTTCCTTCGTATTCGCGCCTTCCGCCATTTCGGTCGGCGCGCCTACCAGAAAGGAAGGAAACGTACGATGAAAACCTTGACGATGATTGCCGGCGCGCTGGGCGCCCTCAGCATGGCAGCCTGCGCGGCAAACCCTCCGCCAGCGCCTGGTTCTGGCGGGCCGGGCTATAATGGAAATGCGGGTTATGATGACGGTTATCGCGGGCCGCCGCGCGCCGACCGAGGCTATCGCGACCCTCGATACGAGGACCGCTACGGCAATGACCGCTATAATGACCGGCACGACCGCTACGACCCTTACGACGCCCGCTATCATGGGCAGCGCTATTACGATGACCGGGCACGGCGCTATTACTATATCGACGCGCGCACCGGCGCGACGATCTGGGTAAATGGCGATCTGAGAGGTCGTTAGAACGCCGATCAACCCCTAACTGAAAAGGGCGCATCCGCCGCGATGCGCCCTCTTCGCATCGGTGCCGCCGGTGGGAAGTCAGCCGAGTTGTGTTACATAAAGAAGAGAAGCAACCACAGGAGACCTTCAGGTTTTGGAAACAGTATCAGACTGGACGAGTTTTGGCGGTGATCTCAGCGTTTACGATCATGAAAGCGAGACGCTCGGCTGTACAATGCGGTTCGCCGTATTCGAGCCGCCGCAGACCGATGAGGAGCCGGTCCCCGTTCTCTGGTATCTTTCGGGCCTGACCTGCAACTGGTCGAACGTGATGGAGAAGGGCGGCCTGCAGCCCAAAGCGGCCGAGCTTGGCGTGATGATTATTGCGCCGGATACCAGCCCGCGCGGTGAAGGTGTCGCTGACGACGACGCCTATGATCTGGGGCAGGGCGCTGGCTTCTACCTGACGGCCACGCAGGACCCTTGGGCGAAGCACTACAAGATGGACCAGTACATTATGGAGGAGCTTCCTTCCGTGATCCGGTCCAACTTTGCAGCAGACATGCGCCGCCAGTCCATCTTTGGTCATTCCATGGGCGGGCATGGCGCGCTGGTTCTTGCGCTCCGTAATCCGGGACATTTCCGCAGCGTCTCGGCTTTCTCGCCGATCGTTGCGCCGACGCAGGTGCCCTGGGGTGAGAAGGCGTTCTCAGCCTATCTCGGCGACGACAGGGAAGCCTGGAAGGAATGGGACGCTTGCGAACTGGTCAAGAAGACGCAACTCGATACGACCATCCTGATCGACCAAGGCGAGGACGACCAGTTTCTGGAAGAGCAGCTGAAGCCTGGTCTGTTTGAGCAGGCCTGCCGCGAGGCGGGCCAGCCGCTCGCGATCAGATTGCGGCCGGGGTATGACCACTCCTATTATTTCATCTCGACCTTTATGGATGACCACATCATGCATCACGCCAAGGCGCTGTACGGCTAGAGCGCTTGCATTGGTGATATTGAAAAGCCCGCCCGGAGAGATCCAAGCGGGCTTTTTGTTTGGACGATGATGCGAAGGCGCTAAGGCGCAGCTTCCTCCACGGGGCTGTGCTTCAACTCGGCGCGCGTGGCAGGACGTGACATGATCCAGCCGATGATGACGGGAATGAGAATACCCGGTAAGCCTTCGTAGACGCCGCCCTGCCAACCGAGGCCGAAGCGCCAGACGAGCGTGATCCCGATACCCAAAACCATCAGGAAGATGGCCGTCGTCTCGCTCACACGGCGGTTCAGTGCATAGAGAGTAAGAAGCGGTGCGAAGGCTGCAGCCAGCGCCGACCATGCGATGATCACGAGGCTGAACACGCTCTGGCTGTCCATCAGGGCGAGCGCGAGCGCCAGAATGGTGACTGTGCCTGTCGCGGCCTTGAGCATCCATGGGTGTTCCAGGCGTTCCGGGACGAGGTCGTGGGTGATCGCGGCCGAACAGGAAAGCACGACTGAGTCCGCGGTCGACATTGTCGCTGCAAAGATGCCCGCCAGTATCAGGCCAACGAGAACATCCGGCAGCAGGCCTTCGGCCATGCGCGGCAGGGCAAGTTCGACATCAATGTCTGCGGTATCCGGCATGTAGACGCGAGCGAGCAGGGAAAGACCGGCCGCGAGGATGTAGAAGACGACGAAAAAGCCGTAATACCAGACGCGTGTCCGCTGCATGTTGCGGTCATCGTCCAGAGCCATGAAGCGGACCATGATGTGCGGCTGCCCAACGACGGAGAAACCGGCAAAGAGCCAGCCGAGAACGAACAGGCCGACGCCAAGCGCGCCTGTGAGGAGAAGCTCATCCGACTCTGGCATCAGGTTGAGATAGGTGCCACCGTCCATCGTGCGCAGCTGCTCAATCATGCTGCCAAAACCGCCCGCCCAGCTGACACCAACGAAGAAAAGCGTGAAAAGCGCGCCGAGCATACAGATTGACTGGATGGCATCCGTCCAGATCGACGCGCGGATACCGCCTGCAATGGAATAGGCAAGAATGATAACGGCAGAGCCGATCGCCCCGATGCGCCAGTCGAAGCCGTCAAAGACGCCCTCGAGTGCTTTGGCACCCGCTGTGATCTGCGCGGCGCCGTAGACGATAAGCAGCACCACCATGATGACGGCGGCCATCCTGCGCCAGACCGCGAAATCGTCGCCATGCCACCGAGAGAGAACAGAAGCGAAGGAGGCTTCGTTCGTGACGCCAGTGGCGGTTCGAAGCTTTCGGTGGATGAAAGTGGACCCGATAAAGTCGCCCACGATCCAGCCGAACATCAGCCAGATAGCAGAAAGCCCGGTGGCGTAACCATAACCGATGACGCCGATGAAGAGATAACCGGAATTATTCGTTGCGACGGCCGAGAGGCCAGCTAGCCAGGGCGATACTGTCTGGCCGGCTATGTAATAGTCTTTCCGCTCCCCCGTGGCCTGCCGGGCGGAAGCAAGCCCCACGCCCAGGAAGATGATCAGGATAACGATGAAGCTCGCAAGTATCATTCTGTGTCTGTCTCTTGTGATGCCATCCAGGCGAGAAACAGGTCGAACTGCTCATTCGTCGCTTCGCCACGTGGGTCTATTTCAGAAATCGCAAGGCTGGTTGCCTGCGTCGCGTTGAAGGGTTCCTTCTCTTCGGAGGTAACTTCTGGTGTGTTCACCATCCGTGTGAACATAAGCGCGGCCATGATTGCAAGGGCGAGGGCGGCGAAAGCAAAAAGGCCGCCCGGGCCAATCGCGCTCATTGAAACGCCTGCAATCAGCGGTCCGATGACAGAGCCGATGCCCCAGATGATCAGAATGCCCGCCATCATGGAAGTTGCCTGTTCGGGCCGTGCGCGGTCCGCTGCATGAGCCACAGCCACAGCGTAATAGGACAGCGCGCCCATGCCGAAGAGAAAGGCGAGCAGAAGGATGACAGCTTCTGTTGCAAGGGGGCTGAACAGGGTGAGTGCCACCGCTGACACCGCACCGATAATGCCCGCCGCAGCGATTACCAGGCGGCGGTCAATACGGTCAGAAATAAAACCAGCAGGCCAGAGCCCCAGCATGGCGCCTGCAAGCAAAGCCCCGTTGAAGCGGGCAGAAAAGGCCGCTGCGCTGTCGGGTGAAATTGCCTGGGCAAAGATTGGATAGAGTTGGGCGACCGAATTGTTCACCGCGCCTGCGCAGAAGGCGGCGAACGCAGCAGCCGGAGCATATTTCAGGATCTTGCGCGGACCGAAAGGCGATGCGGCGTGGATTTCGGGTTGGATCTGACGGGTTGCGGTGATCGGCATGATGGTGACCGCGAAGAGGGCGGCCACCATGAGAAAGCCCATGATGCCATTGGCGCCAGCCATGACGGCAAACGGGCCGCCAATGGCGCCCAGCTTTGCAACAACATGATAAAAACCAAGAATAGCGCCGCGTTTCTCAGGCGGTGATGCATCTGCGATCCAGCTTTCGCCAGCGGTAAAGAGCGCTGAGGTGCAGGCACCTATAACCGCTTGCACCAACGCCCAGAAGATCACGTTAGGCCCGAGAGTCAGGCTGAGAGAGGCGATGATGGCAATCGCCGCAAAGAATGCAAAAGAACGGATGTGCCCTATCCGCGAAATCTGAATGGGCGACAGGATCGCGCCTGTCAGGAAGCCACCAGCATAGAACGCTGCAACCAGACCAAGGGCAGCATTCGATGTGCCGGAGGCCTGCAGGCCCAGAGCAATCATCACGGATAGGGCAGCCGCTGCACCCTGTAGCAGGGTGAGGGAGAGCACGATGGCGAGAACGTTCCGGTATTGACCGAACGCGTTTCGCCATCCTGCGTGTGTCGTTTCAGACGTCGCCGGATACGTCATCAGGCGGCGGTACGGATTTCCGCTGGATCGCCATCCCGGTGTGCCGACTCATCTTCGACAAGTGCCTTGTGAAGCACGCGCACCGCCTCGTCATAGTCCTCTTTAGCCACGAAGAGCTGGAGGTCCGTGCTGCGTGTCAGCTTCTGAAGGCCGAGCATGTTAATGCCAGCGTCGTAGAGCGCGGACGTGGCCTTGGCGGTCATGCCTGGGACGTCGAGGTTTGCGCCGATCACCGATACGATCGCGAGCTCGCGCGTCGTGACCTCGGCATTCTCATACAGGGCCTCGAGATCAGCCGCTGCGCGATTGAGAGATTCACGCGTGCAGTCGACATAGTGGGTGATCGTGTTGGCGTTGGAGCTTTTGGACACGATCCAGACCTTGTGCCGGGTCAGGGCTTTCAGCGCCTCGGCATCATAACCTTTCACGCCAACCATGTCCTGCTCGAACAGTTCAAAGGCGTAGAGGTTCTTGATCCCAGTCACGATCTCGGCGCGGGCCTCTTCAGGGTGAAAATCATCGGTGATGATCGTACCAGCGTCAGACGGGTCAAACGTGTTCTTGACGCGTAGCGGAACGCCAGCCTGACGAAGACCTTTCGCGGCTTTCGGGTGAACAGCTTCCATACCCATATTGGAGAGCTGGTCGGCGACATCGTAATTGGTCTTGCCGATCTTCATCACCTTGTCATTGCCGACCAGTTTCGGGTCAGCGCTGGAAAGGTGGAATTCCTTATGGATGATCGCTTCGGCGGCGTTGGTGAGGGCGCCAATGCGAGAGAAGGTGACCTCGGTGTAGCCACGGTCGTAGAGCTTCACCATGCCCTCAACGCAACTGGCATAGCCCGTGCAGATCGGCAATTCCTTTGAAAAGTCGATGCCTTGAAGGGACGTGCGGATCCGATCGTCAAGCGACATCTTCTCGTCGTCGCGCCAGCCGGTGAAGTCGACAAAGACCGAATTGATGTCACGCTGGCGCAGCAGCAGACTCGTATTGTGAGCCGAGTGCGCTTCGCCGAGCGCAGCCAGCATTTCGCGCACCGTCATCAGGTGTTCGTCGAGCCGGAACTGGCCATAAGAACAGAGGCGGTGGAGGTCGATCAGGCAGTTGCGTACGCCTTCGACGCGCTCGAGCACGAAGTTGTCTGCAACCTTGCGATCTGGGTGATCGCCAAAGACTTCGTGGTTCTTCTCGCGCATGGCTTCTGACAGTTCGGTGAGCGCTTCGCTCCACTGCCACTTGTTCTCAGCTTTCGCGAAGAGCGCATAGACGCCTGGCTTGCCGCTTTTCTTGTGTTCGAGAAGGAGATTGGTCATGCCAGCATAGGCCGACACGACGAAAATACGATTATAGAGGTCGTCGCCTTCGCGCCCGTTTATCAGGACATTGTCGAGAATGACGGGTGTGTTCGCGATGGACGTACCACCAATTTTTTCAACAGTATGGGTCATGGGATTTTGCCCCGGAATTTCTGGTCTGGTCTGGTTGAGTAACGAGCAGCCCGAAAATGCATCGGGCTGCTCGCTGATCATCAGGTCAGGCGTCTAGCCTGCGTCTTCGAGGTCTTCTGCGGCTGCGTAAGAACCGTCCGGCAGGTGCACTTCCTTACCGGTGACCGGCGGGTTGAAGCAGCATGCCATGTGAAGTTCTTCTTCTGCGCGCAAGGTGTGTTTGTCGTGAAGGTTCAGGCCATACATCACGCCCGGCTTGATCTCATGGGTCTCGCCCGTGGCAAGGTCCGTGATTGAGCCTTTGCCTTTCATGCAATACACGCTCTCGAAATGGTTCTTGTAGTGAAAGGTGTGTTCTGAGCCTGCTTCCAGCACCGTAATGTGGAAGCTGAAGCCCATCTTGTCGTCGGCCAGAAGCATCCGGTAGGACGTCCACTGGGCGTCGGACACGGCACGGTCAGTGCCTTTCATCTCATTCATATCGCGTACGATCATTGTATTTTACTCCGCTGCGATCTTGTGGCTGGCGACGGTTTCTTCCGCTGCCTCGAACAGGATATCGAGACCTTTCTGGAGCATCTCCTCAGAGATGGTCAGGGCTGCAAGAACCTTCACGACCTCGTCGTCAGCACCGGACGTTTCGATGATGAGCCCCTTTTCGAATGCGCGGCTACACATGTCGGAAGCAATATCACCAGAAGTGACGTCGACGCCTTTCATCATGCCGCGACCTTTCAGTCGTGCACCTGGAATGAGATCAGCGATTTTCTGGAGACCCGCTTCAAGAATTTCGGCTTTCTTGCGGACGTCCTTCATGAAAGCATCGTCTTTCCAGAACTTGTCCAGCGTGACCTTCGCCGTGATGAAGGCGTGGTTATTGCCGCGGAAGGTGCCGTTGTGTTCGGCTGGTTTCCAGATGTCGTGCTCCTTCTTGAGGAGGACGCAGGCAAACGGAAGGCCCATACCCGAAAGCGATTTCGCCTGGGTGATGATGTCGGGTTTGATGCCAGCGGCTTCAAAGCCGAAATAGTCGCCAGAGCGGCCGCAGCCAGACTGGATGTCGTCGACAATGAGAAGCGCGCCGGTTTTCTTGGCGAGATCGGCGATACCTTTCATCCACTTGGCGGATGCAGCATTGAGTCCGCCTTCGCCTTGGATGGGCTCGAAGATGAACGCGGCGGGTGCATCGACGCCAGATGAGCTGTTGTCGATCATCATTTCAATCTGATCGAGCGTGTCGACATCTTCGCCGAAAGCATTCGCGTAAGGCAGGTGCGTCGTGCCGCAAATACCATTACAGCCTGCGCCAGCACCGGCGCGCTTGCCGGCATTACCGGTCAGCGCGAGTGCGCCAAGCGTCATGCCGTGGAAGCCATTGGTGAAAGCGATCACGTTGCTACGCCCGGTAACCTTGCGGGCCAGCTTAACAGCGGCTTCGACGGCATTGGTGCCGGTCGGGCCAGTCATCATGATCTTATAGTCGCCCATCCCGCGCGGCTCGAGGATATTGTCCTCAAACGCCTTCAGCCATTCGGCCTTTGCGTCGGTGTACATGTCGAGGCCATGGGCAATGCCATCACGCTCGATGTGCTCGATGAGTGCCTTCTTCATGTCCGGGTCGTTGTGCCCGTAGTTAAGGGTCGAGCACCCGGCGAGAAAGTCGATATAGGTCTTGCCATTGGCGTCGGTCATCTCCGAGCCCTTGGCGCTTACGAAAAGCGTATCGAAATTGCGGCAATAGCTGCGCACGATCGACTCGCGTCGTTCGAAAATGTCTTCCTGAATGTCTGTGAACGGCATGCGTCCTGCTCCTGTCTTGGTCTGGTTTTGAGCGTCTAAGCGCGAGAATGTCGGCTCAGCCTGTGGCCGGCCGGCTGAAAGGCCCGATTGTCACGAGGATCTCGCTGTCGTGACGGCCTTTGAAATGTTTGTCTTCCTCGAAGAAGGGGCTTTCCTGCAGCGGAGCATCAAACCACCGCGCGATACTTTTGAAGAGGCCCCAGGATGCTTCGTTGTCGGGCGTAATTGTGGTCTTCAAAAAGCGCACATCCTTACACGACGGGCGCGAGAAGATGTCGGCAACAAGGCGTTTGGGAATGCGCTTCCCACGTGCCTTTTCACCAATCGCAACCTGCCAGAGGAAAAATACGTCTGGCTCTTCTGGCGGAATATGGCCGCTGACCCACCCGATGACCTCACCATCCTCACGCGCGAGCGCGCACGTATTAGCAAAGTGCGTTGTCTGGATCAGGTTCATATAGAGCGAATTGGTATCCAGAGGCGGACATGCAGCGATAAGGTCGTGAACGGCTGCGCCATCCTCGCTCCTTGGTGCTTCGATCGTCACTACGTCTTTGTCCATCGTCCGGGCCCGCTTCGTCTTGTTCAATGGCTCAAGCGCAAATGGGTTCCACCCAGCCGCGCTTGCCAAAATTATTTTGTTTGATTATCTATATAGTTTCGATGTGCTCGGGGTCAACCCGTGCATTCGATAGTTCGGAATTAGGGCAATTAGCAGGTTTTCAAGCCGTTTCTTAGGTGAATCATCCCGCTGGAACGTTTGAAACGATAATAATTTTGCTAACAAAGGATCTTTGCTAGGATGGCGCAACTTTCTGAAGGATTTGAGTCGGTGCGTCTGTCTGCGGCGCATGCCGGAACTTGGAGCGAAGACATGCAGGATCAGGCCGAGACAGCTCTTGTTGCATTGAGGCGTGTCCTCAAGGCGACCGCAAGCAATGTAAAAGCTGTCGCTACAAAGACCGGGCTGACAGCGTCGCAGCTCCTTGTGCTGCAGGTCCTTCGTACGCAAGGCGAAACGCTGACGGGTGATTTAGCTCGCGCGGTCGACCTCAAGCAGGCGACGATTTCGATCCTGATCGACAAACTCCAGGAGCAGGAACTTGTCGTGCGCCGGCGTGGGGAGACTGACCGCCGCCGCGTATGGGTTAGGTTGACCGAGAAAGGCCTCGCGGCACTCGACGGCGCGCCTGACCTGCTGCAGGACACTTTCCGCAACCGTTTCGGCCAACTCGCGGAGTGGGAGCAGGCTAGCATCACGGCGGCATTATTGCGGGTGGTTTCGCTTCTCGACGCCGAGAAAATCGAAGCCTCTCCTATTCTGGATGTGGCCGGAGTGAATGATCCGCCGATCGGGAAAACGCGCTAACTGCCGGTCGCAAGGCCTTCCGGGATTTCTTTTGGGGCTAACCTGATTTTCTTTTGCAAGCGGCGAGCGCTGGCCTAGTGTTAGGTCGTAGATCCAGACCAGGTTGATGGGAGACACGCCATGACACTACGCACAAGCATGATTGCCATCCTTCTCGCAGCGGGCCTCAGCGCCTGTGGCGGTAGTGATGAGCCAGCCACCCCGGAAGCATCCACGCCGCCAGCTGAAATGGATGCGGATACGGCCGGAACGCCCGTCGAGACTGCGCCAGAGGAGGCCGAGACTGCTTCGGGGCCAGCCGATGAGGGCACGCAGTTTGCCGGCTTTCCCGAGCCTTATGCGTCTGCAGATTATGCAACCGGCAAGCGCCTTTTCATGCAGTGTTCGTCTTGCCATTCGCTGACCGAAGGTGGCCCGACGCTGCTCGGTCCGAACCTTTACGGCATGTTTGACCGCAAGGTCGGTGAGCATGAAGGTTTCGACTATTCAAAGGCCTTGCAGGACGCTGATTTCGAATGGACGCCTGAACAGCTGGACCAGTGGCTGGCCAGCCCGCGCAACTTCCTGCCGGGCAACCGCATGAGCTTTGCAGGTGTGCCGCGGGAAGACCAGCGCGCCGCGATTATCGCCTATGTGATGAGCGAGACGGGCTACACGCCGAGTTAGGTGCACATCCTCATTTAGTGCTTGGAAAGCGCGGCAGGCTGGTCAGGATGATGTCCTCCAGCTCGCCGCGCTTTTTTTCTGGCGCGTTTGGGAGGCGCCGCAGGAGTGCTGCGCTTGTGACGAAAGGTTTGATCAGCGAACTGTCCTGATCGGGCGCCGGATCGACGCTCAGCCTGCCGTTATCGGTGAAAGCCGCAAAGGCGCGCATAAAGTGCTCGCGTGGTCCGTTCTCTTCGAGATCGCAGGCAAGGCTTGCCTTGATAAAGCTGTGGCGTTGACCGGTGATCAGCGGTTTCAGGAAGAGCTGTGCGCAGACCAGCGCCGAAGCCGGATTTCCGGGCAGGCCGAGAACGCGGGTTTCGCCGCGCGTTGAAAACCAGGTCGGCTTGCCAGGACGCACGGCGATCTTCTCAAAAACAGGCTCGAAACCCGCCGCGGCGAAGGCGGGGCGCATAAGGTCGTGATCGCCCACGGAAGCGCCGCCGACCGGCAGGAATACGTCGATGTCTTCGGCGCTTTCGATCCGCTCCGAGATTGCATCCAGCGTATCTTCTGCGATGCCGAGGTCTAGGGGCTCAGCGCCCCATGAGCGGACAAGCTCTGCAAGGGCGACCGGGTTCGAATTCACGATCTCTCCGCGCTTCAGTTCGCTGCCGGGCGGCATCAGCTCATTCCCGTTTGCAAGGATGCCAACGCGAGGACGGCGGCGCACGTTCACTTCGGCAATGTTGCCAGCCGCAAGCAGGCCAAGTTCCCCCGCGCCGAGAATGGTGCCTGCTTCCAGAAGCGTGTCGCCCTCATGAAAGTCGCGGCCAGCCTTTCGGATGAATTGCGGCGCGTCGTAGCCATCGGTGCAGATGATCTCATCGCCCGATCGGGAGGTGTCCTCCTGGATAACGATATGGTCGGCGCCCGTGGGGATTTCACCACCCGTAAATATCCGGACGGCCTCGCCCTTCCCGACCGTCTGCTCAAACGGGGCGCCCGCAGGCGCTTCGCCGATAACACTCAGCCGCGCCCCGGCTTCACGGACGTCCTCAAGGCGAACGGCATAGCCATCCATGGCGGACATGTCGGCGGGCGGGCGGCTGACTCGTGTCGTGATGGCTTCGGCCAGCTGACGGCCATGCGCCTTCTCAATGGTGACGGTCTCAGCGCGCGTTGGCAGTGCGTTTTGCGTGAGTGCGTCCAGCGCGTCAGCAACACTGATAAGGCCGCTCATGTCCCTGGTTTCCGGTAGTCGCCTGACTTGCCGCCTGTCTTTTCCAGCAGCTCGACCCCGTCGATCCGCATCGCCTTGTCGACGGCTTTCAGCATGTCATAGAGGGTGAGGCAGGCAGCTGAGACGGCTGTCAACGCCTCCATTTCTACGCCCGTGCGCCCGCTGGTCTTCACTCTCGCCGTGACGATGAGCGCGTTCGCTTCTGTGTCTGGTTCGATCTCCACCTTCACCGATGAGAGGGGGAGGGGGTGGCAGAGCGGGATGAGGTCTGAGGTGCGTTTGGCCGCCATGATGCCCGCAAGTTCGGCGATGGCGATCGGGTCGCCTTTCTTGGTGTCGCGGCCGATTGCGAGTTGTAGCGTTTCAGGCTGCATGTGCACGCGGCCATGGGCGAGGGCGACGCGTTCGGTAACGTCTTTATCGCCGACATCGACCATCCGGGCGCGCCCGTCAGGCCCGATATGCGTGAGCCCACTCAATGCGAATGCCCCATATGCTCCATCAGACGGGGCATCAGCTCGACGAGGTTGCAGGGCTTGTGACGGCTGTCGAGCTGGTGCGCGATAACCTTGTCCCAGCCATCCTTCACCGCACCGTTCGAACCCGGAAGGCAGAACACGAATGTGCCGCTCGCCAGACCTGCAATCGCGCGCGACTGCAGCGTCGAGAGCCCAACACTCTGATAGCTCACCTGATGGAAGATGACTGAGAAGCCGTCGATGACCTTGTCGAAGAGAGGCGTGACGGCTTCAGGCGTGACGTCACGGCCTGTCAGGCCGGTCCCGCCCGAGGTGATCACGACATCGACTTCAGGGTCTGCAATCCAGGCCGAGACCTGCGCGCGGATCGCGGCCTTGTCGTCGGCCACGATCTTGCGGTCCGCGAGGATGTGACCTGCGTCCTCAATGCGCCTGGCGAGGGTTAAGCCGGACGTGTCGGTCTCAAGGGTTCGTGTGTCACTCATAACCAGTACGGCGATGCGCACCGGGTGGAAGTCGAGGCTTTCATTTATGCCGTGCATGGCGGTCAGTCTCCATATTGGTCTGCGTCCAGCGGGCGCTGTCGCTATAGTCTTCGGCGCGCGGTTCAATCCAGCGGCTGCCAGTCTTGGTGAGCTCTTTCTTCCAGAAGACGGCTTCGGTCTTCAGGTAATCCATGAGGAAGTCTGCCGCCTCGAATGCGGCCCGCCTGTGCGCAGAGGCCGTGGCAACAAAAACGATCGGCTCGAACGGGCCCATGTTGCCCGTGCGGTGGATGATGCGTAGCGCCGTCAGCGGCCAGCGCTTGCGGGCATCAGCGGCGGCTTTCTCGATCCCCCTCTCTGTCATCGGCGAGTAGGCCTGAAGATGCAGGCCCTCGACGTCCGCATCGCCCGCCCGGTCACGGACGAGGCCCGTAAAGCTCACGACTGCGCCAGCGCCGCGCGCCTCTTTCTCAAAGTCGGCGAGCGCCTCGGATGGGCTGAAAGGGGAGGGTGTGAGCGTGATCATGACTGGCAGGTCAGCCGCCACCAACAGGCGGCATGAAGGCGATCTCATCAGAGGGGGAAATGGGATGAGGATCTACGACGATTTCGCTATTCACCGCGAGCCGGACGCTGGCTTCCAGAAAGGCGCCGCTCGCTGATTTCTCAGCGTCGAGCCAGCGGCGCAGTGCGGCGGTATCTGTAATTGTGGCGGGTATATCGAGCTTTTCAGCCCCTGTGCCTGCCACGTCTCCAAGCCGCCCGAAATAGAGGATGTCGGCCATCGTCTCAGCCCCCCGTGACAGACATGTGGCGGTCGAGCGCCGGGCCCTGACCACGCTGGTTGATCGCGAAATCATGACGCTCTGGTTTCGCGATCAGGGCGCGGTCGAGCGCCTCGTCGAGGGCGGCCTGCGGATCTGGGCTCTCACGAAGCGCCGCGCGCAGGTCGACATGATCCTCCTGGCCAAGGCACATATAGATGCGGCCGGTACAGGTCACGCGGACGCGGTTGCAGCCTGCGCAGAAATTATTGGTCAGCGGCGTGATGAAGCCGAGCCGCCCGCCGGTTTCAGCGATGCGCACATAGCGGGACGGGCCGCCATTGGCGTCGCGGGCATCTTCCGGCGTGAGCGTCCAACGCCGCTCCAGCTCGTCGCGGATATCGAAAAGGGGAATGTACTGGTCATAGCGGTCTTCGCCCGTAATCCCGAGTGGCATGACCTCGATCAGCGTCATGTCATAGCCGTGCGAATGCGCCCATTCGACCATGTGCGGTATCTCGTCGGCGTTCTGGTGACGGAGGGCGACGGTGTTGATCTTGATCTTGAGGCCTGCTGCCGCGCCGGCCTCAATGCCGCGCATGACCTTTTCATAGTCGCCGCGGCGCGTGATTTCACGAAACATGTCGGGGTCGAGCGTATCGAGCGAGACATTTACGCGCTTTACACCAGCCTTCACCAGCGCGTCGGCGTGGGTTTCGAGCTGCGTGGCGTTTGTCGTCAGCGTCAGCTCATCAAGGCCGTTTCCCAGCCTGTCGCCGAGCCCTTCGAACAGGAACATGATGTCCTTGCGCACGAGGGGTTCGCCGCCCGTGATGCGAATCTTGCGGACACCGCGCCGGATGAACGCATCTGCAACGGTCTGAAGTTCTTCCAGGCGGAGCAAATCCTTCTTCGGCAGGAAGCTCATGTGCTCTGCCATGCAATAGGTGCAGCGAAGGTCGCAGCGGTCTGTGACCGACAGGCGCAGATAGCTGATCTCACGACCAAAGCGGTCGGTCAGCGGTGCAGGCTTCAGGGCGGTATGTCCGTCAGGCATGCGTCAGTCCTTTCGCGCGTTCGAGATCGGCTAGCGTGTCGATATCGAGCGCATTGTCGGGTGAGAGGTCGACGAGGGCGGTATTGGGCAATTTGGCGAAAAGGGACTTTGCGCCCGCATCACCAGAGAGCGCCATCAGGTCGTCGAAGGCCGTTTTGTGAAATATTGCGGGCGGGCAGAGGATGTCGCCCGATTGGCTCATAACAGCCCTGCGGCCTTCGCGGACTTCTTTTTGAAGCGCGCGAAGGTGGTCTTCACCGATATATGGCATGTCGCCCAGCAGGATGAGGGCAGCTTTTGCGCCCGAAAGCTTGGCGGCGCGGATACCGGCGCTGAGCGAAGTCGCCTGACCTTCAGCGGCATCGGAGTTTTCGACCACGTCCCAGCCTTGCTGGTTGAGCGCTGCAGTGCGTGCCTTATCGCCCGTGCCGGTCACGGCGACACGGGCAGCGACGTTTTGATCTTTGAGAAGTCCCGCAACGTGTTCAACGACGGGTTTGCCCTCAAGCTCGGCCAGGAGCTTGTCGCCGCGTTCAAAACGTTTCGACTGACCTGCTGCGAGCAGGATGATCGCTATCTCGGCGAAGGGCTGTCGGAGTGTATCGTGATAGCTCGCAACGACTTCAGCGAGAACCGAAATCGCGAGCATGGATGCGTCCCGCATGGACGGGATGAGGCCGATGGGCCCGCGGATACGGGCAACCGCCACCTCGTCAATACCGTCCACTTTGAGCGCCTCGGTGCGCCGCGCATGCGTTTTCCGGCTTCCGACGGCGCCGATATAGAAGGCCGGGCCCTCTAGCGCCTGTTTAAGAAGCGGGCCTTCCCAATGGGTGTCGTGAAACATGAGGATGAAGGCGGTCCATTCGTCGTCATTGGCGGTGGGAATGTCCGAAGGGGTCTCAAGGGCTGTCACGTCCGCAAAGCCTTGCGCCGCCGCTGCGGCGACGTCCTCACCGTCGCGGAGCTGTAGCCGGATATCCAGTCCAGCGGCGACCGCAACGCGGGCGAGGGCAAGGCAGTCCGCGCCGCGCCCTGCAATACGAAGGCGGGGCTTGGGCACGTAGAGAGGCCTGAAGTCGCCAAGCGCCTCGAGATTTAGCTGCGCGGCCTCTCGCGCGCTTAGCTGGTCGCGAACAGCCTTGATCTGGATGAGGTCTGCATCGGGAATGATCGTGACTTCGATTGCGCCGCCGCAGGGCAGGGGAAGGTCTGTGAAGGGCGAGCCCGCACCATAACGTAGCTGTTTGGCCTTCCCGGCGCGCAAGGCATTCTGCGCCTGCAAGGCGACATCGGAGTCGATACAGCCGCCAGAGATATAGCCGGCCATGGCGCCATCTTCGCGCACCGCCATGAGCGCGCCCGGTGCGCGCACCGCGCCGCCTTCGATACCGGTGACAACGACCAGCGCCACGCGACTCGCCTCATGCCAGTCCAGCCATTGGCTGAGCACGTCTTCAGGATGTTCTGGATAGGTTTGCTGCATCGTCACGATACCTGCCGTTCTAAACCATCATTTAGAACGATGCCAGCAGACTTCTATTCCTGCAGGCTGCAAAGCTTGCCTATGGCTGCAGATGAGGCGGTGCTGGCCGCTTCCGTTATCTCTGCGTAGAGACCCAGAACGCTCTCGCCCGTCGGAGTGAGCTCGGAGCCACCACCGCTGGCGCCGCCATGCGTGGATGCGATGAGCGGCGCGGCGAAGTCGCCATTCATTTCATCAATGAGCTTGAGCGCGCGTGGGTAGGACATGGATAAGGCGGCAGCGGCTTTGCGAATAGAGCCATGCTCTGCGATGGCGCGCATGAGGGTGGCTTTCCCCGGGCCAAAACGCCCGCCATTGGGTAGATCGATACGCACGCTTAGCTTTCCTTTCCCGCTCATCGGCGGACTCCGGGCGTCTCGATCTCAAGGCCTTCAGCGCGCTTTGCGAGATAGAGTTCGACAGCGAGATAGTCGTCTGACCCGAACATGCGCGGCTCTGCCCGCACACCGGCATCGCAATCGCGCAGGCGCCTGTGGAGTGAGCCTAGCGACTGCCATTCAAGCCTATAGGCCGGAAAGCCTGTCCCGTGGCCCTGGCTGATCGTATCGCCGCGCAGTTTCTTTCCCCAATTGTCATCATGGCACTGGGTACAGGAAAGATTGAACTGGCCACGGCGTGTTTCGAAATAATCGCGTCCACGCGCATACCAGTCTGCAGCGGCGCCTTCGATATCGACAGAGACAGGCGTGCCGCGCGACAGATAGGCGACATAGGCGGTCAGCGAGAGAAGTTCGTCGCTCTCATATTCGAGCGGCGCCTCGTCCTGATAACGCATCCGGCAGAGGTTTATCCGCGCCTCCAGATTGACGAGGTCGCCGCTCTCGGCATCGATTTTGGGGTAGTGGGCGGCAGCGCCCGCGAGCGGCAGCGACGTATCCGTGTGGCAATCGCTGCAAGCCTCCCCAGAAGCGGCAGCTGTGGAGAACAGGGCTTCGCCCCGGTCGATCCAGAGAAAGCCAGGATTCGCAAAGTTATCATCCTGCAAGGCCCGCGTCTGCGGCTGCAGGAATTCATATCCAGATAGCAAGGGCTGAGGCTGAGCCGGAGGTGATTGCGTGCTGGCTGCGTCATCACCGCAGGCGCTAAGACAAAGCGCCGAAAGGAATGCGAGCCCAGCTTTCATTCCACGGTGAGGTCGTGTGTCTCCGACCAGCTCTCGCCGTCCTGATCTGTCCATTTGAAGACAATCGGTCCCGAGGTGGTGGCACGGGTGTAGAAGGTGAAGATCGGATTGGCGGCGATGCCGGGCTGGAGGTCTGCCTCGAACACTGTTTCGCCGTCATAAGTAACTTCGAATTTCTCGATGATGTCGCGTTCGATCCGTTTGCCGTCGGGCCCACTTCGGTAGCCCGTCTCCATTGGATGCTGGATAAGCACTTTCAGTTCGATGACTTCGCCAGCGCTGGCCGTGTCCGGGGCCGCGATACGTATGGTCGCCATGAATTTGCCCTCCTATCCGATCAGGCAGGCGGCCAGCGTGACCACCGTGCTTGCCGAGCCATGCCAGAGTGTACCGTCGCTCAATTCAGCAACAGCGCGAATGCGCTGCGTCCCGGCCATGCGGATGCGGGTGGAAATCTCTGCCTTGCCAGCGCGTGGACCGAGCTTGAACACGGCAACCTCCGCGATCGGGTTACGAGGCGAGATGATTGCGATGCGGCGGACATAATCGTCCGGCGACATGAGGCTTTCGGCAGCCACAGTAATCGCGACGGAGTTTCCGTTCTCTGCGATGGGCGGAAGTTTCACGCTGACGCGCCCTTCATTGAGCGGTTTGTCACCGAAAATTTCGCGGATCGCAGCATCTGCGTCTGCGGCGTCGCCGACGGCCTGGAGCGGTAGCGCGGTTGCTACGAAGCCTGCGGCGCCAAGCTGAAGGAAGCTGCGCCGCGGAAGGGCTGTGTGTCTGCTAAGCGTCTTCATGTGCGTTCACCATCGAGTTGTCCGAGGTAGGCAACGAGGTCCTCGATCTGTTGGGCCGTTAGCGCAGGTTCGCCGCGATAGGCGGGCGCGACCTGATTCAGCCTGCCTGTGCGATAATATGATGGCATGAACGTATCTGGCCAGAGGGACTGCGCGTCGGCGATGCGAAGCCTTATCTGACCATCGCTCAGCCTGGCGCCAACGCCAGTGAGGGCGGGGCCGACATTGCCCTGGAATTCCGCGTCCAGACCTTCGACGGCGTGGCAAAGCACGCAGTGGCCTTGTTCGCGCTCTGCGAACACCGCTTTTCCGCGTATCGCGTCGCCTTGCAGGGCGAGGAGCGGAGCGGTGATTTCGTCGCCCGCAATCTCAACAGGTGTCGCAAGCCGCGAAGCCGTTTCACCGCTGCATCCAGCCAAGAGCGCTGTTGCGAGGACAGGAAGCCCCCGTTTCATCCAAAGGTCTGCTGCGTGATCTGCTCAAACCAGGCTTCGGCCTCGGCTGCCTCAGCGGCGCGGACGCCGGGCGCTGGGCCGGCAGGGCTGAGGCCGCCAGAGCCTTCTATGCTGGAAAGCTGTCCGCCATCATTGCTGTAGACGCCCGTGATCGAGACGGCTGCGTCAGGCG
>Ga0208965_1000335_pt1 | contig 23067 bp, 17 predicted proteins | sample AOAMet1_07_M0_10_2_FD_188230 | JGI IMG/M metagenome (GOLD analysis project Ga0208965, IMG submission 188230) | Ammonia-oxidizing marine microbial communities from Monterey Bay, California, USA - CAN11_07_M0_10 (SPAdes) | ecosystem: Environmental > Aquatic > Marine > Intertidal zone | place...
GACCTTTTGCCTTTGCCCTTTTTAGTTTGGCTTTGGTTGGCTGCGTTCCCGCGGTTCAGTTTGATGAACCGATGCCACCGAACCGGTTGAATTTGCCCAACATACCAAGGGTGTTTCGCGGGACGATTCAAGACGGCACAGCGCTGTGGCACATTGGAAAAGACACCCTCCAAATGGGGGACACCACGTTGGTCAACGGGGTGGATTTTCTCCTGCGTAAAATGGCAGGGGCACTGATCGTGAACAGTCCGGTTCCAGAGACTGGAGAGTGGCAGGTGATGGTCATCTGGAACGACGAGGACCAAATGAGGGCACACTTGTTTGAAGAAGAGCCCAGGCTCTTTTATTATGCAGATTCGGCGTTGGTGATCCCGCGTGAAGTCAAGCAAACAGGGGGCACTTTTGGTTGGGAATATCACCTGCTATCTCCAAGTGCAGCTGAATTTGGGGACATGGTGAGACAGGGCTTGTATGCAGAGGCGGCCCGCATCTGCCCATTGCCAAATGGCGGGTGGGTTAAGCCATCAGAAGAGACACGGCCGACCAATTGATTTGGTCAATCAATGCGGCCAGATAGTCCGTACGTCGGTTCTGGTAATTGAGATAATAGGCGTGTTCCCAAACGTCGATTCCCAAAATGGGCCTGCCTAGAATGTTGCTGTCCACGACGCCAGTCATCAAGGGGTTGTCTTGATTGGGGGTGGAGGCGACAAAAAGTCGCTCGGGTTGATTGACGTCCTGGATCAGCCAGGCCCACCCCGAGCCAAACCTGGATTTCGCAGCTGTGGAAAGGGCTTCAAGCAGGGGCTCTTGCCCTCCAAATGAGGTTTGTATGCGTTCGGCCAGGGTTCCAGTGGGTGCTTGGTCAGCAGGGTCTTGAGCAGGCGTGAGCACCTTCCAGAACATTGCGTGGTTGAAGTGACCGCCGCCGTTGTTGCGAAGGGCGGTGTCTGATGGTGTCAATGAGGCGAGCACCGCCTCGAGAGATTGACCAGAGAGCGGGTGTTCCGTGAGGGCAGCATTGAGTTTCTTGACATAGCCCGCATGGTGTTTTCCGTGGTGAATGCGCATTGTTTGCTCATCGACGGCAGGAATGAGTGCGTCATATGGGAAGCCCAAGTCGGGGAGGGTAAACCCCGAAGGATTGGCCTGGGGGGCGGCTTCAACGCTATCGGGTGCACTCCCACAACCGAGGAGCGTGGAAACCAATGGTGTTGCGATTGCGCCAGCGCCGGCGAGACTTCCAACTTTGAGAAAGGTGCGTTTGTCCATGGTGTTGGATTTATGGCAACAAATTGGGTTGCCTCGGTCATAATCAAACCACTGCTGTTCACGTTGGTTCAACGCAGGCCTGTGGACCGTGAAGCAGGCGCCTAATTTCATCGGGTTGAAAGCACATCTTGATTGGGTTCAATAAGCGAACATCAGAACACCCCGGCACCAAGCGCGGGGGAACCGCATAAGCGCGCAGGATCACGCAGACGCTGGGGCATGAGGATGGCCCTTGGCGCCGCGCTGCTTCTGGGTTTAACGGCTGTTATTTGGTTTCAGGCACGCGGTCTAGAGGCGCGTCTTTTGGGAGCTGTTCAACCACACTTGGCAACGGATGTACGGGTCGGATCTGTGTCGGTTACGGTGTGGGACAGCTGGCCCAACGTGGAGGTTGATTTGGGAGATGTCCGGATTGAAGACGCGGTCAAAGGGGGCGAAGATTTTCTGGAGTTGCGCAGTTTGGGCGTGGTATTCGCATGGTACCCGCTGATTTTTGGCAGGCTTGAGGTGGCAGAAATCAAAGCTGAAGGGGGTCATATCCATGTGCATCGGCACCGAGACGGAAGCCAAAATTGGCAGTTTTGGAAACCGAATGAAGGCGCTGAATCAGGAATAGACTGGACGTTGGAGTCCGTGATTTTGAAAGGGGTACAATTGGAAGGTGAATGGTGGTCCAGCGGAGCTTCAGACCCCGTGACTTGGTCTACTCAATGTACCTCTGCAGCGTTGGCGTTGAAGGCTGGTGGCGACCAGGAATGGGGCGTTGCCGGCATGGTGGCTTTACAGACCGCCGAATTGGATGCGGCAGGTGAAAGGTGGCTCAATGTGGTTGACCTGAGTACTGAGATGGACCTCAACGTTGAGGGGGGTGATGTGCAGGTGATCCTTTCAGATGCTGAGATGAAGAACCATCAGGGGGCCGTGGACTTCAGCGCTTCTATAGGCAGTAGTGGTGGTTTTCAGCTGGCCCTGTTGTGTGAGAACGCAGACGGTGCCGCATTGCTTTCGCTGGTGCCGCCTGGATTGACAGATCAGCTTGAAGAGCTTCCATCGATATCGGGTGCTGCTGATGTGGAGGCGCTGGTTGGAACAGATCGTGCAGAAAGTGGTTGGAGTGGCCCTCAGGATGGAAACTGGTCTAAAGGATGGGCGGTGCGCGTGGCACCAAAGTCTTTGGGTGCGCGTTGGAAGGAATTGCCGGCACAACTCAAGGGAGGAACCGCCGTGGCTTACCCTATTGAGGAGGGCTGGGCACTGACTTTTGAGGATGTATTGGGAGGAGCTGCAGATGGGGAATTTCGTTGCTCTGGAAGGTGGTCTTCTCAGAGGGGAGTTGATGATGTGGCCTTAGAAGGAGAGGTGGTTGCCCGACCTGAAGGTGTGTTGCCTTGGTTGGGTGAGGCGGCCGAGCTGCCGAGCGGTTGGGAACTGAAAGAAGGAGGAGTGGTGCGCGCCCAATTTGACTTAGAATGTCAGCGAAGACCCCATGAGGCCTGGACTTGGACGGGTGGAGTACTAGGGGTTAAGGCAACCGATGTCGGTGTGGTATTGCCACTTGCTGGAAATTCGGAAGGACTTCCGCTCAATGTCGGTGAGGCCCAACTAGAGGTTGGCCCTGAGGGGTGGGATGTGGCTTTGATTGATGTGGAAGGTTGGGGAGTTGAAGGTGGTGTTGAGATCGGTGGTGCATCTGATGCCGATGCAGTTGAACTCAAAGCTTCGATTGTCAGGTGTGACGTCAACAGGCTCTTGGCGGCGGCTTCTGCTGTTCAACCGGCGGAAGACCGTTCCGCAAGCACGTTACCGGTTGTTCAGTGGTCGGTAGGGGCCGACCAGCTGATATGGGGAGCGTTAACCGTGAGGTCTATCAAGGCCAGCGGGTCTTACAATTTGGAACGACAGAAGGGGGTTTTGAGTGTACTGAATGCACGTGCTTTTGACGGAGGGGTTGCGGCGCATGGAGGGTGGGACCTCGGGTCTATAAACCTTGAAGGCGCGGTTGTCGATGTTGATGTCTCCTCCTTTTTGGAGGGCACAAAAGGCTTGGGTCAGAACACATTGTTGCCCTCACACTTGCGCGGAAGGGCTTGGGCGGAGGGGACCTTGAACCACCATTTTGGGAAGGCACCCAACTTGGCTTGGGAGACAGATTTGAATGTCAGGTTAGAAAAGGCCGAACTGTTGGACTTTGATTTGTTGCAGCGCATACCTGAAACGCTGAAGACCGAGGGTAAATACCGGTTTATTTCAGATGCAGAGGACCTCAGCAAACGTCTGATGCGGGTGCGGTTTGAGCCCTTGAAAGCGCAGGTGTCCTTGAGCAGGGGTGTGTTTACCCTTGAGCCGACGGAGGTTGTTTCAGACGCCATGAATGTGGGAATTGCAGGTTGGCAGCGGCTCTCAGGGGGAATGGATTACACTTTGGATTTTGCTTTGCGAGACCTGAAGTCGGACCGAGAGGAGTTTGGGGTTACAGCTGATGATGGTTTAGGCCACCGGTTTTTCTTGGCGATTGGTGGTACGCTTGATGCTCCCGAATTTGGGTATGACCGAACCGCCCACAAGAGTCACAGACAAGGGGAGAGGCGCTCTGCTTTGGGCCGTTTAAAAGGTTTGATTTTGGGAGAAGAAGAAGGTTCAAATGCTGAACAAGGCCCTTCGACGGAGATCATGGTTCAGGATTCGTTGAGGGAGGAAAAGGCGGCAAAGGCCCCACTGCCAGCGGATTTTGAAGACGATGACGATGATTTCACCCCTTAAAAATGAGACCAATCAAAGTTGTTATCGGTCGAACGTTAATATTTCATATCTTAGCGGTCTCATGAAAGTGGTTGAACCCACTCTTGAGGCTTAACCAAATTTGACCCTGTCTTTTCTGAAAGGTCATTGAATAACGTCGGCTGCGGTCGACGTTTTCATTTTTAGAAGGTTCAGTTTTTGCGGCCTTGGGGCACAGTCGTGCAGCCGTGCCGAATACCTTGCCTTCGGTTTTCTGCGTTTCACACCAGACTTTACCTCAGTGCAGATTAGAAACAAGCAATATTCGAGGGTGCTCCTTTTGGTGGGGGCCACTGCTATTGTGGCTTTGACGTTGTGGTCGAGCGGACACATCGCCCACACCCTTCGGCAGGAGGAGCAGCGCAAGGTTGAGTTGTGGTCCGAAGCCATCGTGCAGCGGGCTCAGTTGGTGGGTTATACAGAGGCGCTGTTTACCTCATTGCGCAATGAGGAAAGGGACAAGGCTGACCTCATGGGAGAGGCTTACCGCATCATTCAGGAGGCGGACCCCGGCGCTCCCATCGATTTGACTTTTATTACCCGGTTCATTCAGGCGAACCGTACGATTCCTGTCCTGGTATACAAGGACAGCATCTTGCAAGCTGACATCAACGTAGCGCCATCCATGCGGTCTCCCTTGCAATTGGACTCGTTGAGGGATGCGATGGCGGACCGTGGTTCTGTGATCGAATTTGACCAGGGATTGACCTTGTTTTATGACCAGAGCAATCGGTTTCGCGATTTGCAAACGGTGATGGATGACATCATTCACTCGTTCATTTCGGAGACTGTTTTGAATTCAGCATCCATTCCGGTTTTGCTGGCAGATTCAAGTTTGACGGGCATTTTGCGCGCTGACCGATTTGGCGAAAGTGACCTGGCGGATACGTTGGGGTTGATTGCAAAGTTGATGGAGGTGAACCCGCCGATTGCATTGGACCTTCCCGGTGCGGGAAGGCGTTGGATTTTGTACGACGAGTCTATTGTGCTCAAGCAACTGCGGTTTTTTCCGGTTGTTCAGTTGTTGATCATCGGTGGCTTCTTGCTTTTGGCTTATTCCACCTTCAGTGCATTTCGAAGGAGTGAGCAAAACCGTGTTTGGGTGGGCATGGCCAAGGAAACTGCGCATCAGCTGGGTACACCTTTGTCCGCTCTTATGGCTTGGGTAGAGGTTTTGCGCAGCGAAGGGGTGGCAGAGGAAGTGCTCGCAGAGTTGGGCAAGGATTTGGACCGATTGGCTACAGTTACAGACCGTTTTTCCAAGATTGGATCGGAGCCAGAACTCACCTCTGGTGACCTGCGGGCGTTCGTATCGGAGACCATGGTTTACTTGGAACGCAGAATGCCGCGTGCGGTGCACTTCAATTTGGACTTGCCCAGTTCCGCAGTGGAGGCGGCCTTTAATCCCGCGCTTTTTGGTTGGGTTTTAGAGAACTTGACGAAAAACGCAGTGGACGCTATGGAGGGGGCTGGGGAGCTGGACATTCATTTGTGGAAGGAGTCTGGCAGGACAGTTTTGGACATTCGGGACACTGGGCGCGGAATGTCCCGCCGGGTCCAGCGTCAAGTTTTTGACCCCGGTTTTAGTACTAAAAAACGAGGCTGGGGTCTGGGACTGAGCCTGGTACGGAGAATTGTGGCAGAGTACCACGGAGGGCAAATTGTCATTTTGAAGAGTGAAGAAGGGGTGGGAACCACTTTCCGTGTGTCTCTTCCTGCGGATTCCGCTTTTTGATGGTTAAATTCGCCGCAGTATTGCCCGGATGGCGGAATTGGTAGACGCGCGCGACTCAAACTCGCGTTCCTTTGGAGTGTGGGTTCGATTCCCACTCCGGGTACAAAAACTGATCGGATGATCTCCAAGAATGCAACCATTGGAAGAAACGTCGAAATCGGACAGTTTGTCGTCATAGAAGACGGCGTGGTCATCGGTGATGGCACCGTGATTCGGAACTTTGTGGAGCTTCGGGAAAACACCATCGTCGGTAAGAACTGCTATATAGACAGTCGGGTTTCTACTTCAGGAAACTGTGAAATCGGTGACGGGGTGACCCTGCGCTATGACACGATTTTAGCACGTGGTTGTAAGGTTGGCGATGGGACCTATGTCTGTCCCAGGGTCATGACCAATAACCTTGATACTGGTGGAAGCCAGATCGGTGGTGCTCACATCGGAAAGGACTGTTTCATTGGAACCAACACCGTGATTCAGCACGGTGTCAAACTGGGAGACAATGTGATTACAGGAGCCATGTCTTTTGTGAACAAGGACATTCCTGAAGGTGAGGTTTGGGTGGGCTCTCCCGCCAAATTTTTTAAGTCCAACGAAGGCTGACCTCAGGTCAGGCAAACCCTCCCCTGAGGAAAATCAGAGAGATTGAATGTGGTTTTCGGCCGCTGTTGAAGTGGTTGCGATAAACCGGTCGGTTTGAGATTTGAGTGGTGTTGTCCAACCAAAACTCGGGGTGTCCTATGGCGTTGCGAAACAAATGGTCTTGCATCGCCAAGTGGACGCGCCCGCCTCTTACCTGTGGCTCAATGGCGGTGAGGATTCCCTTGAACACAGGGATTCCGTTCAAGTCTTGTCCTTGCAAATAGGCGAAATATCCGACCACCTTCTTTTGTTCGTTGACAAGGACAGCGCAGGGGCCTCCTTTGGACATGACGTCTTGGATCCAGGCAGAATACCACCGGGAAGGGGTGCCAGTGGGGAACCAAGGTGATTTGAACTTGGTGATGAGCAAGGGGTTTTGGACCAGTTCTTGCTCGGTAAGTGTGAGGATTGCCTCTAAGTCTTTGTCCTGATAATCGCGAATTGAGTGACCGTCTGGAATGGTTGCTGGTGCCGGTGGCAGTTCGGTGGCTTTTACCTTGGTCAGGAACTGGAACTTGGAATCGCACAACCGAAAGCCCGCGTCTTCCAACAGGCGTGAATGGTGGATGCAAGTGGAGTCCAAGACGGCTTCGCAGAGGGCCGAATCTTGGACGTTGAGCAATGCGGGCATTGCACCGTTAAACCAGTCTGACTCTGTAAATCCGGAGTCAATTTTAAGGCGCCACAGTTCCTTTTTTAGAAACTCAGATTCCCAAGGAAGTGCGGTCAAAGACCAGGGTGTTGGCATAGTATGAATTTACATCAAGGGTGCGCGGGATGGTCTCGTGCTATTTTTGTTGGGTGAAAGACGCTGAGTTGAAATTCAACCGACCGATGTTGGTGGGCCGTGAACGTGAATACGTCGATGAGGCCCTTCAGTCAACTTGGATGTCTGGCGACGGACATTTTAGCCGCCGCGTCCAAGATTGGATGTCTGAGGAATTGGGCCTTCAAGCCCTCCCCACAACAAGCTGTACGGATGCGTTGGAGATGGCCGCGTTGCTAGCAGATGTTGGTGCGGATGACGAGGTCGTTGTACCCAGTTTCACTTTTGTCTCTACTGCTTTGGCTTTTGCCATGAGGGGTTGCCGTTTGGTGTTTGCGGACAGCGATCCCGGCTTCCCGCACATTGGATGGGCGCAAATTGAGCCTTGCATAACTGCCCGTACCAAGGTGGTGGTGGTGGTGGATTATGCGGGGTCAGGTCATGACTTGGATCGCATAGAGCAGGAGTGTGCCAAGCGCGGATTGATTTTTGTCGAAGATGCTGCGCAAGGCATCGGAGCCAGACATGGTCAAGAGCACCGGCGTTTGGGTTCGTTTGGAGACGCGGCGACGTTCAGTTTCCATGAAACCAAAAACTTACACTGCGGAGAAGGAGGGGCTTTGATTCTGAACAGGAATGAATGGAAGGCGCGCGCCTCTGTTCTTTGGGAAAAAGGAACCAACCGAAAGGCTTTTTTTCAGGGGTTGGTCGACAAATACGGTTGGGTTGATTTGGGCTCGAGTTTTCTACCCAATGAGATGACAATGGCATTTTTGTTGGGACAGCTGCAGCAAATGGAGGGTGTCAATGGCAAGCGATTGAACCTCTGGAACGCTTACGATGCGGCGTTTTCACAGATGCAAACCACAGGCCGCATTCAGAGACAGGTACACCCCCCTCATGGCGACCACAATGGGCATATGTACTACGTCTTACTGCCCACCTTAGAGGACAGAAGCCGGGTCATTTCTGCCCTCAAAAAAGAAGGGATACACCCCGCATTCCATTACCAGAGTTTGCACCGGAGCCGGTTCATTGAGGAGCGCCAGCCCGGCATCAATCCGCCTTGTCCGGAGTCGGACCGTTTTAGTGACACATTGCTGAGATTGCCGCTTCACCTGGGTATGGAGGCTTCTGATTGTGACCGGGTTGCTGAAGCCGTTGACCGGGCTTTGTGATGCTGCGGATTTTGCATTTGGCCCACGACCATGTTTCGGTCAAAAGGCTTGGTAAGCAACTTCAGCAGAGACAAGGAGAGGATCACCAGTGGGTCTTTGTGGGCAAAGGGGATCAACCGCATGCCCGCGACGGGTGGACGTTAGGCCCAAAAGAAAACCTTCCCGATGAGGTGATCAACGCCCAGTGGGATGCCATTGTGGTGCACAGAATGCGCTACCCTACTCCGGGCTGGTTGCTCTCTATGCCAGAAGGGCCGGTGGTGGTTTGGGCAACATGGGGAGATGATTATTACAGGGTTTTTCCGGCATTAAGCAAGGGCATTTATTTGCCGGCTACACGGCTGTTGATGGGTCTGATTGGCAAATACAGTGTGTCTTTGCTGGGGGTGTTACAAAGGATGCGCAATGTCGTTTTTCCTCGAAAGTGGAGGGTCACACCCCGTGACCTGGAGTTGGCTGCGATGGGCAGAGTCGATGGCATTGCCAACATGTTTAAGTCTGGGTTCATTGCCATTCCTTATTTGCCAAAGAAGCCGGAATACCTGTACTCATCTTGGTACAATGCGGTGCCTGAGCGCATTCCTGAAATCGAGGCCAGCAGGGACATGAACGGCCCCATACTTTGTGGGAGCAGCGCTACAACTTCCGGCAATCAACTGGATTTTTTGTGGAGCCGACGCCGCTTGATTCGGTCTTCTGGCCGCAGGGTGCGTTTGGTGCTGGCTTATGGCAGTGGCCGCTATGCAAAGGCGTTGAGTTTTGTCGGTAGGGCTTTGCTCGGCGGACTGTTGGAAGTGCAGCGAAAGCGGGTTTCATTGGATGAGTACTATCAATATTTATCCGAATGCCCTGTGGTGGTGCACAACCAAATTCGAATTCAGAACACCGGCAATCTGGTATTGAGTTTTCTAATGGGCCAGCGCGTGCTCATGCGCCGGGACTCGCACCTTTTCAAGCTCTATGATTCAATGGGATTTGTTGTGGGCGACGCCTCTGCTGAGACATTGGATTTAAGCCCACTGGGAGATGAGGACCGGCGCCACAACCGTGAGTTGGTGCTGCGGTCGTTTGGTGACGATGCGGTCAATGAGCGGTTTGACGCTTTTGTGGCAGACCTCCTTGAGGTTGTGGATCGAAAGGGGGGTTGAATCCAATCGGACCGTCTTCTCAGCGGAGATGTCCTGCCGCATTGGCGGCATATGAGGCATCTTTGCGGCATGTATAAATCGCTACTTCTGGGATGCCTGACTGTATGCGCAGCCGCCGGTTTGGCCCAACCCGTATTGGAAGCGCCCACACCACCGCCAAATGGCTACGCCGGGCAAATTTTAGCCGCTGACTTTATAGAACCGACTGCAGGAAGCGATGAAGCCCAAAGCTGGGACTTCAGCGGGGTGAATGGCAGTGTGTTTAGCAACATGGGAATGAATCCCGCCTCTACTTCTGTGTTCGCACCAGAATATCCAGGGGCGGAGTGGGTCGTTTCTGTAGGGGACCAGCTGTCTTTTTTGGACTATACCGAGCTTGGGGTTACCGTTTTTGGAAATGCCAATTCCGCAAATGGCGTGGCTTTGACATTTGAAGATCCCCTCGTGCAATGGCCCCTTCCCGCGGAATTTGGGTTTTCGCATGAAGACGCATTCAGTGTGGATCAGATGTTGTTCGATGAACCTTATTCGCTTTTGGGAAATGTGACTTGTACTGGCGACGCTTGGGGGTCCATCGTTCTTCCAAATGGGACCACCATTGCTGAGGTGTTGCGTGTGAACTACAGTCAGTTTTATGTGGAGAGTTATTCAGGGGATACCGCCCAGTGGACTTTGGATCAAGTGATGTATTTGGCCCCTGATTCGGCATTGCCTGTTTTCTTCCACGAGGAGCTGACAGTCACCGACAATCAGGGAGAAGTGCTGCTGACGGCATCGGACGTGGCGTGGTATGACAACACTGTGTTGGGCATTGGTGAAGAAGCGGTGCTGAGCGCGTCAGCCTGGCCCAACCCGGTCCAGCAAGGGGCGTTCTTGAACCTGAATGGGGCAAGGACGGGTGCTCACATCATGGACTTAGGGGGCAGAACGGTGTGGACGTTGTCCACAGGCCAAGGGGAGGGGCTCAAGGTTTCTACCGAGGGTTGGAGAAGTGGCCCATACCTGTACCTTCCGTTTGAGGGCGCGCACCCCATTCGCATTATTGTCCAATAAACCCTGCTCCAGTGCTCACCAAGAAAGCGCAATACGCGTTGCGGGCTTTGACCGTGTTGACCCGCCGACATGAGGCGGAGGGGCCTGCTGTGCAGTGGTCCAGTGCGCGAGACATTGCGGACTCAGCGACCATGAGCGTGAAGTTTTTGGAGCAAATCCTTGGGGAGTTGAGGTCTGCTGGTATTGTGAAAAGCCGCCGTGGCGCCTCTGGAGGTCACGCATTGTCGATGGCGCCCGATGAGGTCACTTTGGCAAAGGTGATTCGATTGATGGACGGGCCGATTGCACCCTTGGCTTGTGTCAGCCTGAACTACTATGAACGTTGTGAGGATTGCAAAGAGGAGGAGTGTGGTTTGCGGCGCGTGATGGTGGAATCTAGGGATGCCCAACTGTCCATTTTGGAGCACCGGTTTTTGAAGGACCTGATTTAATTCCTATAAACCTTATGGGAATAGTGGGCTAACGCTTAATTTTGCAGGCATGACCACTATGCCTGCTTTTTCCAAGTTGTCGAAACTTGGGGGCCTTATTGAGGAGTTCGTGCGCCGAGAAACAGGGGCAGAGAAGGCCATATTTACAACGTCTTTGAGTCAGGAAGACCAGATCTTGACATGGGCGATTGTGCAAGCAAAATTGCCGGTAGACATCGTCACCTTGGACACAGGAAAGCTGTTTCCTGAGACCCTTGCCTTGCATGCTTTGACGGAAAAAATCCTCGGGATTAAAATCGAAAAAGTGGACCCAGAGCAGTCGGATGTCGTGGCCTTTGATTCAGAATGTGGGATGGACTCCATTTACTTGGATGTCCAAGCCCGAAAACGTTGCTGTACCATTCGGAAAGTGTTGCCTTTGCAAAAAATCTGCGCTGGAAGGTCTCTGTGGATAACAGGATTGCGCAGTGGTCAAAGCGAAAACCGCTCTGGTTTGCAAATGCTTGAGTCGGCGCCCGATTGGGGCTTGAAGAAGCTGCACCCATTGCTGGACTGGACCGATGAGGAGGTCCTAGCAGCACTTCCATTGATTGACATCCCCGTGAACCCTTTGCACGCCAAAGGTTACCCAAGTGTGGGTTGCGCGCCTTGTACACGCCCCGTTCAAGAGGGAGAGCATCCCCGTTCTGGACGCTGGTGGTGGGAGCAGTCTTCCAAAGAGTGCGGTTTGCACAAAGGCTGAACGCTCGGGGTTATTTAGTATGCCCGCCCTGAGCGTCCTTCTTTCCAAAAGGCAAATGCGCGGTTGACTACGCGGTTTCCTCCAGGTGTTGGGAAGTTGCCGGTGAAATACCAATCTCCCTTGTGGTCGGGAATGGCGGCATGAAGCCCTTGAATGCCTTGGTAGATGATGCGCACTTCAGCGGTCATGTCTGAAGGGGTCAAAAGCTCAGAAATCTTGTCTGAAGTCTCTTCGATGGTTAGGTTTCCATAGATGGGCTTGACCATGTTGCGTTGCTCCGCGAAAGGCTTTTCGAGCTCTGCGATGCAGTCTTGGTATACCTTTTCTATGAGGGCTTCGTTTCCGCGCTCTGTGTGCAGGGCAATGGCGGCTTGGAAGGCGATAAAGTCCCCCATTTTGGCCATGTCGATGCCGTAGCAATCTGGGTAACGGATTTGTGGGGCACTGCTGACCACAATGATGCGCCTGGGATCGAGCCGGTCCAGAATACGCAAAATGCTGCGCTTCAATGTGGTGCCCCGAACAATGCTGTCGTCGATGACCACCAATTGGTCTTTGTGACGCTCCACTGTGCCGTAAGTGATGTCGTAAGCGTGTGCGACCAGGTCATCGCGGGCGCCGTCGTCCGCAATGAAAGTTCGGAGTTTGGCGTCTTTGAGGGCCACCTTGTCCACCCGGGGACGCTCCTCTAGAATGGCCTTGATTTCTGTGGGGTCAGGTGATTCCCCCAACCCGATGATGCGTTTAATTTTACTCTGGTTGAGGTGGCTTTCCATTCCCTTGACCAGGCCGTAGAACGAAGTTTCGGCGGTGTTTGGAATAAAGCTGAACACGGTTGAATCTATGTCGTGCTCAATGGCTTCAAGGACTTTTGGAACGAGGGTCTCGCCCAAAGCCATGCGCTCTTGATAGATGTCGGCGTCGTTGCCCCTTGAGAAGTAGATGCGTTCAAAGCTGCAAGGGGTGCGTTCGGCCGCGGGTCTGACTTGCTTGATTTGCGTTGACCCGTCTTTGCCGATGAGCAAGGCTTCTCCGGGCTCGAGTTCATGCACTTGAGCTGTGGTGGCGTTGAAGGCGGTTTGGATCACCGGTCGCTCGGATGCGGCTACGACCACTTCGTCGTCTTCGTACCAAAAGCAAGGGCGAATGCCGTTTGGATCCCGGGCAATAAAGGCGTCTCCGGTGCCAATGATGCCACCCATCACATAGCCTCCGTCCCAAGCTTCTGAGGCTTTTTCTAGGACGTTTGCAACGTCTAGATTGTGGGCGATGAGGTCGCTGATTTCGTGATTTTCGTGTCCTTTCTCCTTGAAATCACGGAAGCGTGCTTCTACTTCTTCGTCGAGAAAGTGCCCTACTTTTTCTAGAACCGTGACGGTATCTGCTTTTTCCTTGGGGTGCTGCCCAAGTCCGACCAGAATGTCAAAGAGTTCGTCAACGTTGGTGAGGTTGAAGTTGCCTGCGAGCGCCAATGTGCGGCTGCGCCAATTGTTTTGTCTCAAAAACGGGTGCACCCGCTCAATGGTGTTTCTGCCGTAAGTGCCATAGCGCAAGTGGCCGAGGAAGACCTCACCGGTAAAGGCGAACTCTTTTTGCAGCCACTCGGCGTCCTTGAGTTTATGCGGTTGGTGTTCCCTGGTGTCTGCAAACCGTCCCATGACCTGCGAGAACAGGTCTTCAATGGGCTGCTTTGCCACAGAGCGCGATCGGCTGAGGTATCGGTGGCCCGGGGGCACGTTGAGCTTCACATTGGCCAGGCCCACACCATCTTGGCCGCGGTTGCGCTGCTTCTCCATCAGGAGGTACATCTTGTTCAGGCCATAAAAGGCCGTTCCGTAGGTGTCGATGTAATACTGCAGCGGCTTTTTGAGCCTGAGAAGGGCTATGCCACATTCGTGTTGGAGAAGGTCGCTCATCGGGTGCCGGGCGGTTCCGGAGTTGCGAATTTAGAGCGGCCGTGAGGGAATCAGTCGAGATACCCGAGATCGAAGAGACTTTGGGCCGCAGCAACACCTGCATCCTCCGCTGGCCGCGGATTCCAGCTGTACCGTTGCTGCGCCATTTCAGACGATACAGTGGCCATGTAGCCCAACTCTGCCAACACGCCGCGTACGGTGGGGTCAAACAGGGAGAAGAACCGAATTAAAAAATTGGGCAGGGATCGGGTGCTCACCTTGTGGCCTTTTTCCGGGAAAGCCCGTTTGAGGGCTTTCGCCAAATCCAGGAAGGGCAGGGTGCCGGCGGTGGCAGCAAAACGTTGGCCGTGGGCTTGGCTGTCGTTGAGCACCAAAAAGTGCAGGCTCACCACATCGCGAACATCGACGGTAGGGTAACCCAATTTGGGAACGCCCGGCAGTTCGCCACGCATCATTTTGAGGACGATGTCTCCACTGGTTCCAATGTCTTTCCGATCGAGGATGGGCCCGAGGATGAATCCGGGATTCACGGCGGATACGGCCATGTCAGGCTGTTGCTTGGCCATCATCCAGAGGTCCTGTTCTGCGAGGGTCTTGCTCTTGATGTAGGGCGTGATCATGCCCCCATCGAGTTGGGTCCAGTCCTTTTCTGTAAAGGCGGTTTGATCCCTGCCGTGCCCGTATGCGATGGCCACGGTAGATGAGGTTTGAACGAACCGGTTTACACCCTCGGCGGCGCATGCCTCAAACACGTTTTTGAGGCCGATTCGTGCGGGTGCAATGATGTCTTGCTCATCCTTGGGCACTTCCAAGGGAAAGGGCGAGGCGACATGCAATGCGGCATCGCAGCCGGAAGCGGCATCCCTCCAGCCCCCTGGCGACAGGAGGTCCGCCTCGTGAAAAGTCAAGCGCTGCAGAGCCTCTGTCGCCCCGTCACCGAGATGCGAAGCCAACATCGCCTTGACGGACTCGGCCCGGTTCATGGACCGCAGTGTACCGCGCACGGTGTGGCCTTGGCGCAAAGCTTCCAAGGTCATGTGTCCGCCAAGAAAACCGGTGACTCCTGTGATCAGTAAGGTTTCGTGTTGCACGTCAGGTGTTGTTGTTTGGTGGGGCTCAAGAGGGGCCAACAGGCAGGCGCTTGAGCCACTTGTATTCGGCACGGGTCAAGTACCACATCATGATGGGGACAATGACCAGCGTGAGGAAGGTGGCAAACGTCAAGCCATAGATGATGGCCCAGCTCATCGGCTTCCAGAAGATGTTGTTGTCTCCCCCGATGTAGATCTTGGGGTCGTACTCAGCCAACAGGCTCACGAAGTCCACATTGATGCCGATGGCCAGCGGAAGCAATCCCAGGACGGTGGTGATGGCGGTCAGGAGTACGGGACGCAGGCGGGTGCGGCCGCCCTTTATGATCAAGGGAACGATTTCAGCAAAGGGCAGGGGATCGTCTTCACCCAGCCCCAATTCCCGCTTTTTGCGGTCAAAGAGCAGGTTGGTGTAGTCGATGAGCACGATGGCGTTGTTGACCACTACCCCGGCGAGGGAGATGATGCCGATCATCGTCATGATGATCACGAAGTCCTGGCGGAACACCACCAGGCCCAAGAACACGCCGGTGAGCGAGAACAGTACGCTGAAACCGATGATGAAGGGCGTGGAGATGCTGTTGAATTGGGCGACGATGATCAAGAAAATGAGGAACAGCGCGATGACCAATGCCTTGGACAGAAAGGCCATTTCCTTGGCCTGCTCTTCTTGTTGGCCGGTGAATTCCCATTGGACGCCGTCTTGAGCGGGGTAGTCGCTCATGGCATCCTTGATGGCGGCCACGACCTCGTTGGCGTTGTAACCGCCGAGGACATTGGAAGACAAGGTCACCGTGCGGTCGAGGTCCTTGCGCTTGATGGCGTTGTAGGTGGTGGACCGCCCTGCCGTGGCCACTGCGGAGATGGGCACCTCTTTGATTTGGCCGTCCGATGCACTGCGGAAGATGATTTTCTGGTTCATCAACGCGTCGGCATTGTTGCGGTAGGCATCAGAGAAGCGCAGGTTGATGGGGTAATCGTCCTCACCGTCCTTGTACCGGCTGACTTCGCGTCCGAAAAGGGCGCTTCGGATGCCGTACCCGATTTGTTGCGTGCTCAAACCATAACGGCGGGCTTTGTCGCGGTCGATGGTGATGGGCATTTCCGGTTTGGACTTTTCGACGTCGAGCTTCAGACCCTCCACTCCTTGGATTCCCGTGGATTCAATGAAGCGCTTCATACCATCGGCGTAGGCGAGTGCCGTCTCGTAATCGGCACTGGTGATTTCGAGGTTGATGGGCAACCCCTGCGGCGGACCATCGGAGTTCTTGGTCGCTCGGATGAGGGCGTCGGGATAGCCCTTGACTTCGTCGCGGATGGCGTTGAGCACATCGGTGGTCCTGAGGCCCTGGCGGTCTTGGAACTTCAAGAAGCTGACCGTGATCCGGCCTTTGTTGGGGGTGGCTCCCAGCTGCGGCCCCTCTGCAGGGTCGGAAGTGCCTTCACCAACTTGGGCGATCACAGAGTTGACCAGAAATTGGTCGGCCTCCCCGTTTTCTCCTTCCTGGAGAAATTCGGGGCGGTTGATGGCCTTCATGACCATGCCCTCGACCTCTTGGGTGACCCGGTTGGTCTCCTCGATGTCCGTGCCGATGGGCATGTCGATGTAGACGTTGACATACTGGGGCTCGTTTTGTGGGAAGAATTCCACCTTGGGTGGGAAGATGCCCAACAGCATGAGCGAGCCGAACAGCAGGCCGATCATGCCATAGAAGAACAACCATGGCTTGGCGCCGCGGAGCGAGAAACGCAACAGGCGCTCATAGCTGTTCTCCAAGGCGGGAAGGAGCTTGTTTTGGAACCATGCTGTGGCTGGTGTCAAGAGGTACCGGTTGAGCAGGCCGATGATGCCCCCGAGCACGAAGAGGTTGCCCAGGGTGTTCCACCCTGCGCCCAGCAACAGCAGTCCCACAACGAACAGGATTCCGGTGGTGATAAACAGCCGGCGCACGTTCATTTCCGCTTCTTCCACCCTCATGTAGAGGCTCGTCAACACGGGGTTGATCACCAATGCGATGAAGAGGGATGAGGACAAGACGATGATGAGGGTCATCGGCAGGTATTTCATGAACTCCCCGATGATACCGGGCCAAATCGCCAGTGGAAGGAAGGCCGCGAGCGTGGTGGCCGTCGAGGCGATGATGGGCCAGGCCACTTCGCCTACGCCATAGCGCGCGGCATCGAACGGCGACATTCCTTCATCCATCAGTCGATAGATGTTTTCGACCACCACAATGCCATTGTCCACGAGCATGCCGAGGGCCAACACCAGAGCAAAGAGCACCATCACGTTGAAGGTGATGCCCAAGGCGTTCAGGATGGCGAAGCTCAAGAACATGGACAGCGGAATGGCGACGCCGACAAAGAGGGCGTTGCGCAGTCCGAGGAAGAAGAGCAGGACGCCCACCACCAACAGGACGCCGAGGATGATGCTGTTTTGAAGCTCATCGACCTGCGTGCGGGTTTGGTCGGACTGGTCAGAAGTGATGCTGACGTTGAGGTCTGACGGCAAGAACTCGGCCTTGGCTTCTTGGATGATGCGGTTGATTTCGTCGGAAGCGATGATGAGGTTCTCACCGGCCCGCTTGCGGACATCGAGCGAGACCACGGGATTGCCCCATTCGCGGGCGAAACTGGTGGGTTCTTGGTCTACGAACCGCACGTTGGCCACGTCGCGCAGGTAGACGGGTTTTCCGCCTTCTGCCTTGACGATGATGGACTCGAGGTCTTCGGCGTCGCGGAAGTCACCCACAACTTGAACAGTGCGTCGGCGTCCATCCATGAGGATGTCGCCACCTGAAATGGATAGGTTCTCCTGGCCGATGGCCTGGGCGATGTCATTGAAGCTGACGAGCATGGCTTCCGCCCTGAGGTGGTCGACTTCGACCTCCATTTCTTTGGCGTTGACCCCTCGGATCTCGGCCTCGTTGATTTGCTCGACGTCTTCGATGCGCTCCTGCAGGATTTCAGCGTAATCCTCGAGCTGATCGATGGGATAGTCGCCCGACAGGTTGACCTGCATGACCGGAACGAGCTCGGTGAAGTTGAGGTCGAAGATGTTGGGGTCGCTGGGCAGGTCGTCTGGAAAGCTGGGGTCGCTCATGGCGATGTCCACCTTGTCCTTGACCTTTCTCAGGGCGACTTCTGGCGTGACCGAAAAGTCAAACTTGATGTCGATAGAGCTGTATCCCTGTTGGCTCGTGGAGATGATCTCGTCGATGCCCGTGATGCCCTTGAGTTCCTTCTCGATGGGGCGGGTGATGAGCTTCTCGATGTCTCCGGGGCTGTTGCCTGGATACGGTGTACCCACAAACACTTCCGGAACGACAACTTCTGGGAAGCTCTCTTTGGGGACGGTGATGTAGGATGAAATGCCGGAGATCAAGATGATGGCGATCAAGACCGCCACGGTGGTGCGGTTTTTGATCGACGCGGTACTCAGGCCGAATTCCTTGGGTGTCTGGGGATCCATGGGGTGGGTTCGCTTGGGGGTCGCAGTGTAAACGGCGGGTTCAGCGCATGGCTTGGACGGCCTCGCCCTCTACCACTTGGCCTGCGCCTCGGTCGATGATGGTCATTCCAGGCACGACGCCCTCAATGATGAGTACGCGGTTTTCTGCAGAAGGCCCGATTTGAACGGGCTGTCGGACGGCTTTCCCTCCTTGGATGGTATAGACGAAGTCCAGGCCCTCCCGGTTTTGGAGGATGAGGCTGGAGGGCAGTGAGATGGCGCTGTCCAGGTGCAGGTCGTTGATGTGTAGGGCAGCAAACTCATTGGGCAACAAGTCCGTGTTTTCCGGCACAGGTACGACCACTTCAAATGTGCGGTTGGCAGGTTCGATGTACCGTCCCACCCGGGAGATGGCGCTGGTCAGGGTGTCGCGGCCCGCCATGGTGATGTCCACCCTCTGGCCGGCTTTCACCTTGCCCACGTAATGGTCGCTGACCTTGGCTCGAACGTACATATCGTTCAGGTCCATGACCCGGGCCACGGGCTGCATGGGAGAGGCCATGCCGCCTTCTTTGGCGAAAATCCGGTCGACGGTTCCGGCAAAAGGCGCGGTCACCTTTCCGAAGTCTACTTGCTCAGTAAAGGCTGCGATGCTTTCCTCCAATGCCTTGACGTTGGTGCGGGCTTCGAGAAGTTGTACTTCGGTACCGATGCCCTGTTCCCACAGGCGCTCTTGCCGGGCGAGGACGTCTTTGGCGAGCGTCAGTCGGGTGTCCAATTCGTCTTGGTTGCGCGCCACGGCTTCGTTGTCGAGTTCCATCAAGACCTGTCCTTTCTGGACGGTTTGGCCTTCTTGCACACGGATGCGAAGGACCGTGCCCTGCGTCATGGGAAAGACCTGGGCGAGCCGGTCGGTCTCCACGTTGCCTTGGACGGTAAAGAAGTGGTCAAATGTGGTCGCCGTTGCCTCAAGTGTGGTGACTTTGCGGGCTTCAGAAGCCGTTATAGCGGTGCTTTTGGAGGGGGCAGGGGCGCTTTCGGGCGCTGGGCCTCCGCAGGCAGTAAGCAGCAGTGCGAAGGAGAGGAAGAGGGATGTGCGGATCATGGGATCAGGCGTTGAGGGAACGTTCGAGGCGGAGGTGGGCGTTGAACCAGCGGAGTGTGGCTTGGGCGAAGTTGGCTTGGGCGTTGACCAGTTGGTTTTGGGCCTGTGTGAGGTCAAAGCTGCTGGCCAGTCCTTCTTGGAAACGGATGCGGGTGCGGTCGAGGATGCGGTCGGCGAGGTCGAGTCCGCGCTGGGCTTGGCTGCGCTGCTCTAGGCTGGAATTGTATTCGGACCTGGCGGCGCGGTATTCTAGGGTGGCGGCCTCTGTCATCTGCTCAAGCGCGGTGGAAGCGCGGTCCCGGGTCAGCTGCGCTTGGAGGACTTTTTCCTTGCCTCCGAAGCTGGACCAAATGGGAATGTTCATCTGGACACCCACGAGTTGTATGGGATACCAACTGCCGGAACGAAAGAAGTCGAAGGCGTCTCGTTGGGCGTTGCGTTGATTGGTGTAGAACGCGCCAATGCTGGGCATACCGGCTGCTTTTTCGTTGCGGATGCCGAGTTCGGAGAGCTCTAGGTTTTTGGTTTGGGATTGGATTTCAGGCAAGCGGTTGGCATCAAAAGGAGTGCCGAGGACCGTTGCGGCATCAAATGCGCTGGACAGCGTTTCAAAGCTGTCTGCGAGGATGACGGTGGTTTCGACGGGCATGCCCACGGTGAACTTCAAAGCGTCCAATGCGACGGAGGCCATACTCTCTGCTGTGGTGCGTTGCTGTGCCATTTCAAACAAGGCAAGTTCCAGTTGGTCTGCATCGGTGGATTCGGCGAGCCCTTCCTGAACCAGTGCACGTGTTTGCTTCAGTGCTTCTTCTGCCAAGGCTTCTGCTGCCTTGAGGATGGCGACGTTTTCTTTGGCGGCCAATGCTGCGGCGTAACCTTCGCCAGCGGCACGACGGGCATCGGCAATGGACTTGGATTCGGAGGCTTCCATGGCGCTGGCGTAAGCCTTGGCCGCTTGAATTCCCACGAAGTAACTGGGGCTGAAGATGAGTTGTGTGGCGGTGATGCCGGCGGTCATCGTTTGGGCGGCCCCGAACTGAAACTCTTGTATGGCGTTCGGGTCGGTAGGGGGCGCATCGAGGGAAACCCCAGTGGCTTGGGAGACGCCACCGAGAAATGTGGTCAAGTAATCAGGAAACCCAAAGACATCTCCGCTGGAGACCTGGGTAGGGATGTCGATGTAGCGGTTGTATTCGACAGAACCACTGACCTGTGGAAAGCCAGACGCAATGATTTCTCGTGTGCTGCTGGCTGCTTCTTGGGTGTCGTATCCCGCATAACGCACCGCGTATGCGCGGGTGGCGGCGAGGGATTGGGCCTCTTCAAGCGAGAGCCTGACGCCAGAACCACTGGGGGAGGATTGTCCAAAAACGGCGCCTTGCAACAGCGTGAAGAAGGCCAATAGGGTGATTGTACGCATGGTGTTGGACGTGTTCACAGGGTGTTGTTGCGTTGACGGAGGTATTCCAAACCTTGGTCAGTGGCAATGCCCCTGAGGTGATAGGTGTGCAGCTCTTTTTGCAATTCCGACAAGGGCCGGCCGAATTCGTCGATGGTGGAAGGGTCGGTCATGGTTTGGACCATGGCCATGTGCAACCGCGAAATCAGCTTGGCGTCGAAGTCAGAGCGAAACAAGCCTTCGGTTTGACCGCGTTCGATGTTGCGAATGAGGTACCCTTGCATGGCTTCCATTTTGTGGACGTGAAGACGCTCCATGGCCTTTGGGTAGTACTTCTGCAGGTCGAACAGCATGCTGGGGTGCATCTGCCGGAGTTCCGTCTGGAAATACTCCATGACCGCGATCACAGCGTCGATGGCATTGAAGCCACCTTCAGAGATGACGTCAGTTCGCTTGACTTGGCGATTACAGGCTTGATCAAAAACTTGAAGTACCAGGTCTGCCTTGTCTTTGAAGTACCGGTACAAGGTTTTTTTGGATACCCCCAAATGGGTGGCCAAATCGTCCATACTCACCGCGCGAACGCCAAACCTGTCGAAGGCGCGTTCGCAGCCCGTGAGGAGCTCGGTCAGGCGCGAGTCTTTGTTTGATCCTTGGGTGACGGGGGACATTCTCGTTCGTATCGGGCGGCAAAAATAGCCCGAGAAAAACCCATCGGAAACGAAACGCTTGTTAAATCGTTTCCTCCGTGTCCGCTTGAAGGGTCAATCGAGCTGAATGCCCAATCCCTTGACCAATCCCCGGAGATCGGCTGCGTCAAACCGTGCGCCCCTGAGTCGGTTGTCCGAGGGGTCAATGGTCCAGTCTGTTGACCCGCGCAAATCGGCGTCGCGCAAATCGGTCCTTTGGAAGATGGCGTCGCGCAAGCGGCTTTTTGCCCAGGATGTTTCCCGAGCATCGGCGCCCGAAAAATTGTTGCCGCTCAGATCGGATTGCTCAAGTTTCATGCCCTTGAGGTCCATGTCTTCCCAGTCACACAGTGGGGCCTTGCAGCGGTCCAATGTGAACGAAAGAAACGAGGGCTGCAAAGTGGTCCAACGGACTTTGTTGAGCGTACAGTCGGTGAAGGTGACACCGTGGAATCGGACGCTGGTGAGCCGGACTTCAGACAGCTGGCAGTTTTGGAAAGTGCAGCGCTCGAAGCGGGCATCACGCCAATCGGAGTGGCTGAGGTCAAGCCCTTCGAAGTGACATTCCTCGAAGTGATGTCCTGCCCAAGGGAAGGAGGGAAGCGGAACGGTTGAAAGGGTATCAGCCGTCCAGCGGGATTGGAAGTGTTCCATCAGGAGAGGGCGCGACGGATGAGGTCGGCGTCGGCGTTTTGGGCCAGGGTGACTTTTAATTTGGGTTCGGCAGCCATGGCCCGGCGAATGGCAAACTGTGCTTCGTCATTGCGGGCCCAACTGCGCCGGGCGATGCCGTTGTTGACGTCCCAATGCAGCATGGAGGTCAGCTTGGCTTCGGCATCGGCAGAGCCATCGAGGAGCATGCCGAAACCGCCATTGATGACTTCTCCCCAGCCCACACCACCGCCGTTGTGAAGCGAGACCCACGTGGCACCGCGGAAGGCGTCCCCCACGAAATTCTGGACGGCCATGTCCGCGGTAAAGGCAGAGCCGTCATAGATGTTGGAGGTCTCGCGATACGGGGAGTCCGTGCCGCTTACGTCGTGGTGATCTCGGCCCAAAATCACAGGGCCTGAGAGTGAACCACTGGCAATGGCTTGGTTAAAGGCTTTGGCGATGCGCATGCGTCCTTCGGCGTCGGCGTAGAGGATGCGGGCCTGGGAACCGACCACAAGCTTGTTGGCTTTGGCCCCGCGAATCCACTGGACGTTGTCGGCCATTTGCTGGCGTATTTCAGGCGGCGCATCGGCCATCATGGCTTCTAATACTTCGCAGGCGATGGCGTCCGTTTTGTCAAGGTCAGCAGGATCTCCTGAGCCACACACCCAGCGGAATGGACCGAATCCGTAATCGAAGCACATGGGGCCCATGATGTCCTGGACGTAACTCGGGTAGCGGAAGGCTTCACCGTCTTCGGCCATGATGTCGGCGCCGGCGCGTGAGCTTTCGAGGAGAAAGGCGTTGCCGTAATCAAAGAAGTAGGTGCCGCGGGCGGTGTGGAGGTTGACTGCCGTGGCGTGGCGGCGCAGGCTCTTTTGGACGAGGTCCTTGAATTGGTCAGGGTCTTCGGCCATCATGGTCTGTGCGGCCTCGAAAGACAGGCCTGCAGGGTAGTAACCGCCCGCCCAAGGGTTGTGCAGTGAGGTCTGGTCCGATCCGAGGTGGATGTGAATTCCG
>Ga0208965_1000351_pt1 | contig 22637 bp, 20 predicted proteins | sample AOAMet1_07_M0_10_2_FD_188230 | JGI IMG/M metagenome (GOLD analysis project Ga0208965, IMG submission 188230) | Ammonia-oxidizing marine microbial communities from Monterey Bay, California, USA - CAN11_07_M0_10 (SPAdes) | ecosystem: Environmental > Aquatic > Marine > Intertidal zone | place...
GCCTTCGAGCTTCCTGAAGAGCTGATCGCACTGCGGCCTGTAGAGCCGCAGGATGAAGCGCGCTTGCTTGTTGTACACGGCGATGGCCGACTGGAAGATGTCGGCGTGCGTGACCTGACGCGCTATCTGTTGGCTGGCGACACGCTTGTTTTCAACGATACACGTGTTATTCCGGCGGCGCTGAAGGGCGTGCGCCCGGCGCGCGATGCGGCAGGCGCAGATGTGAACGTGGATGCCAATCTGGTTGAGCGCGTAAGCCCCGACACATGGCGGGCGCTGGCGCGGCCCGGCAAGCGGTTGCGGTCTGGCGACACCATCGTGTTTGGCGAAGGCTTTGAGGCGAACATCATCGAAAAAGGTGATGGCGCGGACCTGTTGCTGCAGTTCAATCGGGCTGGCGAGGCGCTGGACAAGGCGCTGGACGCGTTCGGGGCGATGCCATTGCCACCCTATATCGCGCGGCGGAGGGCGGCTGATGCGAGAGACCGAGAGACTTATCAAACAAGTTTCGCCGGCGAAGAAGCCCAATCCGTGGCTGCGCCAACGGCGGGCCTGCATTTCACGCCGCGCCTGCGCGATGAGATCGCTGCTGCAGGTATAGAGAGCGAATGGGTGCGCTTGCATGTTGGACTTGGGACGTTCTCTCCGCTGCAGGAAAGCCAGCTGGAAAGCGGGCGCCTCCATGAAGAATGGCGGCGGGTAAGCCCTGAAGTCGCCGATCGGCTGAACGGCGTGCGTGCAGCGGGTAGGCGGGTCGTTCCTGTCGGCACGACGGCGCTGCGTACACTGGAAAGCTCTTTCCAGGATGCGAAGATCGTGCCAACGCTTGGGCCGACCGATATCTTCCTGAAGCCCGGAGACAGGCTGCAGGCGACAGATGCGCTGGTGACGAACTTTCACTTGCCGGAAAGCTCGCTCTTCATGCTGGTATGCGCGCTGATGGGGACTGAGGTGATGCAGGCAGCCTATGCACACGCCATCAGCCAGAAGTATCGCTTCTATTCCTATGGTGATGCCTGCCTGCTGCTTCCCTGACGGCTTGGACTTGCCTTGTGAGCGATAATCGCTAGAGCCGCCGCCATGGCGACTTTTCCGTTTGAAATAAAGGCCCGCGAGGGCAAAGCCCGCACCGGTGTCCTGAAAACGCCGCGCGGCGATATTCGCACACCTGCCTTCATGCCAGTCGGGACGGCAGCGACGGTGAAGGCGATGTATATGGATCAGGTCGAACAGGCTGGCGCCGACATCATCCTCGGTAACACCTACCACCTCATGCTGCGCCCGGGCGCAGAGCGGGTGAAGCGGCTTGGCGGTTTGCATTCCTTTTCGGGCTGGAAAGGCCCAATGCTGACCGATAGCGGCGGCTTTCAGGTCTGGTCGCTATCGCAACTTCGCAAGATGGACGCGGATGGCGTGACCTTCAGAAGCCATATTGACGGCTCTGAACATCGCCTGACGCCGGCGCGGAGTATCGAGATACAGGCAGACCTTCTGGGTGCCGACATCTCCATGCAACTCGACGAATGCACAGACTTTCCGTGCACGCATGAAGAGGCAGAGCGCTCCCTCAACCTGTCGCTGGACTGGGGGGCACGCAGTCTTGAAGCCTTTGGGGAGCGGGACAGCCAGACGCTGTTCGGCATCGTTCAGGGCTCTAACTTTCCCGACCTCCGAGAGAAATCGGCCAAGGGTGTCGTGTCTCAGGGGTTTGGCGGCATCGCGCTGGGCGGGCTAGCCGTAGGGGAGGGGCATGATCAGATGTGCGCGACCATCGATATGACGGTCCCACACCTTCCGGATGAGAAGCCGCGCTATGTAATGGGCGTGGGCAAGCCGATCGATCTCGTCGAGAGTGTCGCCCGCGGCATCGACATGTTCGATTGTGTCCTGCCGACGCGCGCCGGACGGCACGGTCAAGCCTGGACATGGGAGGGGCCAATCAACCTCAAGAATGCACGGTTTGCCGAGGACTTGTCACCCATCGACGAAGCAGTGCCGTCGCCTGCAAGTCAGGATTATTCAAAGGCTTATCTGCATCATCTTATAAAGTCCGGCGAATATCTCGGCTCCATGATCCTCTCTTGGCACAACACCGCCTTCTTCCAGGCGCTGATGGCAGAGATACGCCTCTCCATCGCAGAAAACCGGTTTGATGCCTTGCGTAGAGAGCTCAGTCTTCGGTGGGCCGCAACGAAGTCGGCTGCGCGCGCGCCGAAGGACGCCTGAGGTCCACAGGTCCATCTTGTTCGTTAGCGGTATTTTCCGGCTTTTGAGGAGGTAATACGGCCACCGGTGGAGATATTGACTTGCTCTTTGTCTTTAGCGGCCTGTCACCGAGATAGACGACTGGCGGATCCTTTTCTTCCGCGAAGACAGGGGCAGCGATACCCTCGCAATTTTTCGTACGTCCAATGGCCTTCAGATAGGTACGGCGCGCACGGCCGCGGTCGAAGGCGGCGCGCAGCTTCTTGTCGTGGCTGTTGGCCCCGCTAAGGCGTCTCACCCAACCGCGATAAGGGATCAGGCCGCGTGCTTCGGACGCGACCACACCGAGCACCCCATCTGAAGCGGTATCGGCGGCCCGCTCGGACAACGTAGCCTGCTCCTCTTCAGTGACTTCATCCCAGTCGGGCGGAAGAACGGCATCCAACGTCGCGATCTCTGCAGCGATGTCCGCGCACGATGCGGAGTGGTCGACCTTGTATGGATTGGATATCGCCGCGAGGACCTCCGGCACTTCGTCCTTGCGAAGATTGAGGTCCTCAAGCGGTGAAAGGGCCGCATCGGTAAAGCCCGCACGGGTCTGCGACACGGCTTCGCCAGCCGGTTTGCTGGCGCAGGCAGCCAGCATCAGCGACGTCGAAAAAAGGGCAAGAAAAGTGGCCTGTCTCATGCCGCATAGAAGACAACAGCAAGTCGGCAGAAAAGTGGCGCAATTTCATCTGCAATTAGGGCGTTGCAGCGCGTTGACCTCCGGTCCGCAGTCGACTAGTTAGCACGCTTCGGCGCGCCCATAGCTCAGTTGGTAGAGCAACTGACTTTTAATCAGTAGGTCACAGGTTCGAATCCTGTTGGGCGTACCAAAAATCCTCGAATGATCAGAGAAACGTCAGCCATTGACGCGAGCAGTTCAGGCTATTTCAGGCCAGATACGATAGGGAATCCACCATTGCGAGTGAGCAGCGAAATTTAGCCACACAAATAGTACAATGGCGTAGTAGGCCAAGATGCCGAGGGTCACTGATGTTTGCTGTCGGCCAGTCCTTCCGAGAACATATGGCAGGTGAGAAAATACAAACAACTGTAGTGGCAGGAGGTAAAGCGCCATCCTGTCCAGAGCCGTAGAAGGCACGCCAGCAAAAATCGCTACAAACAGGGCGCTTGAAAGCAACGCCGCCACGGTCCAGAACTTACTTGCCGCTTCAGAGACGACGAAGCGCTTTCTATAGATTAAGAATAGAAAGCCGGGGATCATGTTCATCGATATTCTGATCAGCGCCCCTGAGGAAGTGTAGTCTGCGCCAATGTAGCCGGCAATCATCTGGTCGGCATAATCTGCCAAGAAGACCATGTAGCCACCGACCCCGGCGAGGCCGATAATCGGGATCCAAAGAAACCGATTTTTGTTCACCGACGCCGCGCCAAGCGCGATCATGACGATCGCTGTCTTATGGAAAAGGGCGCCAATTGCGACCCAGACCAGAAACCGGATGAAGCGTTCTCGACTGAGCGCGACCAAACCAGTCATAACGAAGCCCAAGGCAACACCTTGGCGCGCGTAGCCCATGCCTACAACGACGATGACGTAAGGAATAGCTGCGGCAAGAGCGAGCCAGGGGCGCGGCAGGCTCAGGCAGAAAATTGTTGTTCCGACGGCAAATAGCAGCCCTGCTGCCAGATTCACCCAAACCAGTGATCCACCGGACTGGCCCACCAAGTAATTTAGGGCCCAGTATCCCGCATCGCCCCGTGAAATGGCTTCTTCAGGTGATAGAAACTGTGACTGGTCGAATATCCGGACATACGCATACCAGTCACCGCCCACCTGATAACGCAGGCCTACGAAAAGCGTAATGGCGAATATGACAAATAGCCAGCTCGGTGTGAACCTGACGGGGACAGTGCCGTCTCGCCGTATCTGGCGAAGAGGCTTGGCGCCTATTGCAGCTAGCGACGCCAGGATAAAAATGGCCCAGTAAGGTAACATTGCAGGCTTGCTATCTGTGATGACGGTTCGGTCGAAACAAGGAAGTGTTGCCTACGCAATAATCGGTCCAGATTGAGCGCGGGAGTTGTTTCTTGCGCCTTGATCGTTCGTCAGCCCGGTCAAATTGGGTCTTCACGCCATGATTGGTACATGAGTATCGACCAGACAAGACTCTCGTGATCTCGTTGGCCGGACCGATGCTCGGACCAGACCTGCATAACCTTCTTTGAGTTCAGAGCGTCGGATCTGTCCAAGGATTCTTTGCTAAGAAGGCTCTCTGCCCAATCTGCCAGGGGGCCTCGCAACCAGCGACCGATGGGAAGAGCAAATCCTGCCTTTGGTCGATCCATGAGGTGCGTTGGCACGAACTCTTTGAGCAACTCCCGTAGCACCTTTTTTCCGACTCCATCCGAGGCTTTTTGGGCCATGGGCATGCTCCAGGCAAGCTGCATGACCTCCCTATTGAGAAAAGGCGTTCTTGCTTCCAGGCTCACGGCCATGCTTGCTCTATCTACTTTCGCAAGCACATCATTGTGTAAATAGTTGGTGAGATCGTTGATCATCAATATCTCTGAAAAATCCAGATCATTCAGGCGATTCTGATTTATGGATACATTGAGTTCTGACTTTTCGTCCGTGCGCAAAATGTCGGACTGGTCGCACGTCCGAAGCAGAGCATCCTCGAATCCATTTCGATCGCTTGCCTTTAGGAGGCGAGCAACTTTATGAAGTTGTTCACCTGCGCGCCCCTGTCCCAACTGACCGGAAAGCGTCTTAGGCAGACGATCAAAAAATGCGGTGAGCATTTGTGGCGGAATTGACTGAAGCGTCGTTGCAAGTCCTCGCCTGACTGACGCGGGCATAGCTGAGAACTGTGCCCAAAGTTTCGGACCGAATAGATATCGGTTGTAGCCGGCAAACATCTCATCACCGCCGTCGCCCGTTAAAACCACCTTCACGTTCTGGCGTGCCATTCGTGAAACCAAATAGGTTGGGACGAGCGATGAGTCTGCGAATGGCTCGTCGCAATGACGGGCCAGCATTGGGATTGCATCGAGAACGATCGACTCGTTCAAGATGGCAGTTTGGTGCTGCGTTCCCAGATGAGCTGCTACGGCTTCGGCATATGGACTTTCATCATAACCAGACTCTTCAAAGCCGATCGTGAACGTCTGGACGGGAGTGTGAGACGTTTGTTGCATCAAGGCGGTAGTTAAAGTGCTGTCTATACCACCGGATAGCAGGGCCCCGAGGGGAACATCTGCGACCTGACGGCGTGCTACCGATCTGGAGAGAACCTGCTGGGTGGTTTTTACGGCGTCAGAGAAATCACCCTGGAATGGCTGACGGCGAGCCTCCAGCGCGTGCTCAATTGGGTCGAACCATGCTTTTGCCTCGGGCAGCCGTCGGGAGTGGACGTCTGCAGCGGAAATTTCAAGAGTGTGGCCCGGGGGAAGTTTGAGTATTCCCTCGTAGATTGTCTTTGGCGCGGGAATGCATGAGTAGGCGAAATACGCTGAGAGCGCCGATCGATCTTGAGGCGGCGCGAAACCTGGCCAGGCTTTTAAAGCAGAAAGTTCGGATCCGAATAGGAGAGTGCCGTCCCAAATTCCGTATGAAAGCGGCTTTTCGCCGAAAGCATCGCGAGCGAGTATCAGCTTTCCTTTGCTACGGTCGATCAAGGCGAAGGCAAACATCCCATCGCAAAGGTTGAGCGCCTCGTGCACACCCTTTTCCGCCAATAGCTCAAGCAGCACTTCAGTGTCGGAAGAACCACGCCAACTTCTTCCACCTCGCTGATCCAACTCCCGCTTCAACTCTTGGTGATTGTAGATTTCCCCGTTGAACGCGATTACAAAGCGTCCACAGTGGGACTTCATTGGCTGGGCGCCCGTAGGCGAGAGGTCAACAATCGAGAGCCGGCGGTGAGCTAGTCCTAGCCTGACCTCACCAACCGAGCCTTCATGTACCCATTGATCTGCAGCGTCTGGTCCCCTGAAACTGATCGCCTTACCCATTGCTGCGAGTCGTTCAGTTGCTTCAGCGCGACCCAGACGGCCAGCGGGATCAAAAAACCCTGTTATTCCACACATGAGAAAACCTTAGGGCGATCGCAAAAAAAGAAGGCTGAGCATAAAAGAGGCGTTTACGACGCTGAGAAGCGCGATTTGGATGGGAGGGAAAAGGCTACTGCGTTATGCAGGCTATCGTCCACGGCCTACCATCCGACGTTTTAGAAGCTCTGCAAAGTTTGTTTGGCGAAGCACATCTACGATTCGAAGCGCGGCTGTTCCGTTGCCATAAGGGTTCTTGATGCAGCTCATCTCCTGGTACAGCACCTCGGATAAAAGAAGGCTGTTGACGCTTTTTTTGAGTGCGTCACCGTCATACCCAACCATGCGAACAGTACCGGCCTCAATGGCCTCTGGTCGCTCACTGGTATCTCGGGTCAGGATTACCGGTTTTCCTAAGCTGGGCGCTTCTTCCTGTATTCCGCCAGAGTCAGTTATGATCAAATAACATTTGCTCATGAGATATACGAAATCGACGTATTCCACGGGATCTATCAGGTGAATGTTGGGTAGGTTGAGCAAGGCGTCTCGTACTGCGTCGCGTACTTTTGGATTCTTATGAACGGGGAAGACAAACCCTACGTCTGGGTGCTGTTCTGCAAGATCCGAAATCGCGGTAAATATCCCTTCCATTCGGCTCCCAAAGTTCTCCCGCCTATGATTTGTCACCAAGATGAAACGCGAAAATTTTTCGACGAATGAATATTTAGCTTTCAAACGTGCGGTAGTTGAAGCTTGGGGCAGAAGCATTTGCGATACATAAAGCAAACTATCGATACCTGTATTACCAGTTACGTATATTTCGCGTTGTTTTCCTTGGTGGATTTCTAAGTTTCTTGCCGCTGATTGAGTTGGAGCAAAGTGCAATTCCGCCGCGATGCCCGCCACCGTTCTTGAGAACTCCTCCGGCCAGGGAGAGTGGACGTCGTGCGTCCGCAGGCCTGCCTCAACATGTGCAATTGGAATCTGGCTCAGAAATGCGGCTAACGCCGCGGTGAGTGCCGTCGCGGTATCGCCATGTATCATAACACAATCCGGTTTCTCCACCGAGAGAACGACGTTGAGCTTCGCTAGCATGTTCGCGACAAGGTCTGGCAGAGATTGACCATGGCTCATCACATCCAGATCGTAGTCTGGTTGAATACTGAAAAGGTCTAATACCTGATCGAGCATGTCCCGATGCTGTGCGGTGACACAAAGTTTTAGATCAATATCGCCTGGATATCGTCGAATTTCGCGGACCAGTGGAGCCATTTTGATAGCTTCAGGCCGAGTGCCGAACACCATTAGAATCTTTTTCATTCGTTCAATTCTGAGGCAAGGCCAGCAAGCGCCAGCGTGTTATTCACCATCCGCGCAGGTGTGTAATTGGAAGCATCCACCTGATGCAGAGGGCCCTCTAGCAGAGCGTCTTCCAAGTTTGAGACCCAATTTTCAACTTCAAAGTCTAGAACTGGATAGTCAATGAATAAACGAGGAACCTGGAGGTCGCCGAAGGCGCAAGTTGCGAGGCCGTTTAGTTTCGCCTCTAGGAGCGAAAAAGAGAATGACTCTTTGGTGGAGGTGTGGACATACACACGATGTTTTTGAAGTTCGGCGAATACGTTTTCCTTATTAAGACGCCCGGTAAAAACTACCGGAATAGCTCTCTGGGCAACGAGTTCTTTAAGCGCATTCTCTTGGGGTCCGTCCCCAATGATCGTAAGAGTGACGTTGGGATTGCGACGACTAAACTCTGTAAAAACGTCAATCAGGAAGAAGAGGTTCTTGCGTGGTTCAAGGCGCCCTGTGACCACCAGGCCGGTTCTCGCGTTGGTGGACGGATTTTTCCAAGCTTCTGCGGGCACGTCTAAAGCGAGAGGCACGACTGAGATCCGCTTCTTAAGCTTGACGCCAAAAATATCGGACCGGAGGAACTGCAGATATTCGTCAGATACCGTAATAACCTCATGTTCTATTCGATTCAGAATGGAGATTTCTTTCACTATTAAGCGGTCTCGCCATCGCTCCCGATATCTAAGGCCTTGTAGATTGTCGCTCCAAGTGGCGTGCAACATCGTCACCGAAGGCGTTTTTGAGTTCCAACTGATATAAATTTCCTCAAATATCGTTAGTTCAGCACCTCTTTTGCAGAAAAGTCGGAATAGAAAAGCAGATACCCGGCCACGATAGTAAAAACCTAGAGGAGAGGCGAAAAGGTTGATGATTTTGCCCAGGATAGTTGGTATGTAACGCGCGAATATCGGCAGATCGTCTGCGGCGATAACCTCCACAGACCAGCCTGTTCGCGCAAGTTCCTCGGCCGTTTCGACTGCGTGTTTGTACGCACCCCCGGTTCTGTGGCGAAAGCCGGCGTAATATATAATTGCGCGTGCAGAGCGAGCCTCAGTCATCAAAAAATGATCCCCACTTTGACCCCTCAAAGTACGTTTTGAGTTGGTCGAAATTCTCAACCGTGTCTCTCAACGAACGATTGTGCTGCTTCCGAAAGTCCGTCTTTGGACTATGCGCTACCAAGCCTAAGAAGTTTGAGATACGCGCTGTTTCACGCGCAAAGTCGATCACCGTGTTTTCGTAAGTCACATCAAGAAACGGGTTGTTGGAGAAGTAAGACTTTCCCCAATCTTCCCATTCCTTGTTGCGTACGAAATCCGCTTCCAATTCTTCGGGCGTAAAGCGAACTTTAGCGGCATCAACGTTATAGAATTTCGCGTCCCCGTCTGTCCGAATGCCATAAACGCCTGTCTGATAGGCGATACGTGACGACACGAGCGCGTGCAGAAGGTTTTCGCGCCGCAGCTGAATGACGTGAAGGTTCTCAATATCTCTCAGCATCGCCCAGATGGGGCTGTCTGTTCGATCTTGTGGATGATAATAGAAGATCTTGAAGCCCTTGGCAGCGATGTAGAATGGCTGGCGGCCGAAAGTTCGGTCCAGGATCTCGCGTTCAGAACTGTCGTAAATTTTCCCGAACACTTCATAGTCAGACGCAATTTTTGGATGCGAGTTCAGCGCCTGAATGAGCCGATTTGAGCCTGTTCGATCTCGCGTGAGAACGACAAACTTTCGGTAATCGCGGTGCCCGACTGGTGCTAGCACTTTGTGTGTGATCACTGAGGCGGCCTTGGCCGGATTGCGCGCCGCTTTGACCAGATTCTGTCTGAGGTTTGAGATCGCTTTTGCCACTTGCTTATCGAACTCTAGAGCGATGTGAGCGAGCGAACCGCCCGAAGACGTTGTTTGCTTTCCTGTTAGGATATGCGGCGAGCAGGCGACCGGAGGTTCGAACAGGGTTTGTCAGGGCTAATTGAGCGATACCAAACAGAAATGCCCATCGGTGGCCGCTGAGCCATTTATACTTCAAGCTCAGCCACCGGCTCGAAAATTGATATTCCGAAACACTCTCGAACGCATCCTGATGCTTCTCCAAGAGCGCTGTTGAATAGCGGACCAGCGTGTCTAGCGCCTTTTCGGATGTGCCAGTCATCCATTGAGTTACCAAAGGCGCTCCAATGCCTGTGAAATGGCCGCCAGTTTTTGCAAGGCGCAGCGCTAGGTCACTATCTTCGCAACGCCTGAAGAATGCATCAAATCCACCCAACTCGCGGTAAGTACTCAATCGGGCCATCTGAGAGCAGGTCGCGCATGCACCGAACGCCCCGTCTCGAAGCTTCGCTCCCATAAGTGTGAACCTGAGAACCTCCTGGCCGTTTGGAGCTTCGCCCGCATTTGATCCCATTGCGGGTTCTATGCGCTCCGTTCCGTCCGGGTAAATTTGTGTGCGTGCTGTGTGACAAACGACGGGAGCGCCTTTCGCGTGCGCAAGCTCATATTCAATGATGTGGTCGCGCTGCCTTCTTACGCGGTCCGGGAGGCTGATATCGTCGTCATCGAAAAATGCCAGGAAGTCGGCTGTTGTCGCGTTGATGATTGTGTTTCGGGCAGCGGCGACTCCTTGATTTCTGTCATGGCAAATAAGGCGAATTTTTTCATGTTGCTCGTGGAAGGTTTGAATGACGGCCACGGTCTCATCCGACGAACAGTCGTCAACAATGATGATCTCGGCCACTTCGGTGTCTTGTGACAAGGCGGAATTGATCGCAGCGGCGATGCTGTCAGCGGCATTGTAAGCTGTAATGCCAATGCAAATGCTGCGGTTGCTCATGGTTGGTCGCCACGGCGAAAGCGCCGTCTGAGGGGTTGAAGCCAGATTGTGATGTAGGGCACGGCGAACAGTACTGGCCAGAAGATGCCGCCATGTTCGCGATACATATTAAGCCGCTGGCGCACGGGTTCGCGTTTCGGGTCATTCAGCATACGAAGCGCCCCTCGAAGCGTAGGTGCGTCCGTCGGCGATAGGTCGCTCGAAGCATTCATGTCACATTGCCCGATGTGCCGGGGCGCCACCAGGACCCTTCCGCCGGCGCGTCTCAGTTTCAGACCGTATTCAAAGTCTGCATTCGAATGGATAAAGTACTCTGAAAGAAAGCCGACTTTCGCCAGCGCTCCACGTGATATGAGGGCGCCGTTCATGTTGAGCGTATCAGCTTTCTGCACGGTGCCGTCGGGGACAATGAGGTGGCTGAACTTCAGGGGGTGCCAGGCCGAGCTACGCCGCCGCCCGCCATAGGTCGTTTTCTTGCCGGCCAAGTCTGTGAAGCTGCCAACGATCGCTACGGGCACGTTGGGCTCGGGAGCGCTATCGAGCAGGTGCTGGAGAGCGTCGTGATTGAAGCGAGCATCGTCATTATAGACAAACAGATAGTCGAACTGCCTTGCCGAAAGGATTTCGTCCCAGCCGAAACGCATGCCGCCAGCCCAATACATTGAGCCGGAGCCTCGCAGAACTTCAACTTCTGGAAAATTCGCTCTGACGTCTTCGGCAGTGCCGTCGCCAGATGCGTCGTCCACCAATACGTGCCGAAGCTCCACATTGGCTGCGACTTTCTGCCGATGCAAATCTTCGATGGCGTAAAGCGTTTGAGACTTCCGGTTGTGGGAGCAGGCTAGGGTGGTGACTATCATCGGCTCAGCCGTCTATTCGCTGGCTTGTTTCTTCATAGCTTTCAATACGCTAGCGGTAGGGATTCTTTGGTAGTTCGTTGATTGTCCAGCCTAGTTTTCTAAGCGCATTTCCGTCCGCCTCATGAAATTGTTTGAACAGTATGTACCCAAGTTTGCTGTGAGGAACGACCCCAAGGTTTCCAAGGCGGTTTCTGTTCCTAATCGTTTTCTGAACTGTTTTACTCAGTTTGCTTTGCCTGGGATTGCCGCCGAACACGGGGGCGGCATCAGCTTCGGCGCCAAGCCAATAATCATTGTAGTAGATTGACGCACTGCGACGGAGATGCATTCCTAATAAAAATTTGTCTAATTCCCGGGGATTGGGAGCGTAGTGAAAGTTTCCGACTTTCTCAAAATGGTAGTAGTCAGTATACGGGCGACGTCTTATTAGACGCAGGATGTTGGATATTGTACTTGGTTCTTGCCCATTAGGTTCAAAAAGAACGACCCCATTTTTGGACACACGTAGGGCTTCATAGAGAGCGAGCCACGGGCGGGGAAAATGGTGGAGCGCTTCTTTGATCAGTACGAAATCGAAGGCTTCATCACTGAAAGTGAGACTCTCTGCATTCTGCCGACTGTATTCTTTGATCCGTCCCATGCGGGCGGCTTTCTCCAAAAGGGGGGTGGAATAGTCAGACGCATGCGCGTCTCCTCCATTCTGAATTATCCAATTGGCTTCGCTGCCCCAATTTCCATCTCCAAGCGTTAGCCAACTTTGTCCCTCTTGGGTGAGTGGCCTGATTAAACTCATCACCCGTTCTTGTCGCCACGCACCCACAGTCATGGTTTCAGAAGGTTCAAGCGCGAGATCAATCTCCGCTTGAGTGGAATATATTTCGTGTTGTTTATCGTACTCAATTTTCATTTTTCGTCCCTCACCAATTTTTGTATTGCCCAGTTTAATGAAAGTTGTTTGAGCTTCAGGTTTTGGATCTGCCAGTTAGCAATCTATCTGCAATGCAAAACAAAGCCTGCTTGTACACGGCCTCAACAGAAATTGCGTCGATGCAGGGAAATGGCCCCACGCCGTTATAGGGCTGCGTGCATTGCCAGTTACAGCCGAAACACTCCATCCTGGCATATGCTGTCTCAGGCTCCACATTTGTGCTGCCCGACGGGTAGGGGAGGAAACGTCCAAAATGTCCCCCTCCCAGGACGCAGACAGATGGGGTCTCAGTCGCGGCGGCGATGTGAATGGCCGAGCTGTCATTGGCGATTACGAGGGACGCGCGGTGAATGATATCTACAAGGTCTGGCAAGCTTGTGCGGCCGGCGAGGATGATGGGGCTTGGAACCCTGCTTGACGTACCTAGCGTCTCAGCCAGTTCGGTTTCTGATTTGCTTCCGCATATGACAAGTCGAAGGCCCGTTTCCTGATGCAGCCGCCTGGCAGTTTCAGCAAAGCGTTCGACAGGCCACATCCTCTTGCCGGTGCCCGCCCCAGGAACGAAGACCATGTAAGGTTCCGGAGGAATGTCGTGATTGCACGTTTCAGTCGTTTCAGGAAACGGCTGGATCCTTGTGCTCGCCGCAACGCCCGTCAGGCGCTCCAGGAACTCTGCATGCCTCTGGCTTTCGTGCAGCGGCTTCCGGGTCGCTGGAAGAAGTTCGGTATACCAGTGGTCGGACACACGCTTTTGCCAAGGGCGGATGTTGTGGTGATCGCCTTGAGACCCAATTCGCGTCCTCGCATTAGAGGCCCTGATGAGGGAGTCGCCCACCCAGAAGCTCCGCGAGTAAGTTGGCTGAATTGCTATGGAGGGCCCTAGGCGGCGGATGCGTCGCAGGAGTTGAGCGCGCTTATGCCAGCCATACTTCATGGCACGCACATCGATGCCGATCACCTCATCGAAATAGCCGGTGGCACTTGCGAGGTCAGACACGATGGCATTGGTTGCGAGGACGACGCGGCGGGGACGGTAGAAATCGACCAGCTGCTTTGCGAATGACTGCCAGAGAACGAAATCGCCGATTGCTTCGGTCTGAACGATGAGCACCGTATTTGTGCGGGTAGTCCTGACAGAAGACATCGCTACGATATCGAGCACTGACTTCGCGAAGAACTGCAGCGCCGTATGTAATTTGCGAACTGTTGAGATCAAAGCGAAGCTCTCAAAAGCTCCACATACTTGCCGCGGGCCGATTGTATGATTGCCTCTATCTCACTTCGGTAGGAGTGCTCTTTCTGGGCGGCATCATCAACGATCTGCTCCGGATTGCTCACATCTTCCACATAGTATGAAGGAAGACTGAGGTTGGAGATCATTCGTGCACGGCTGTCATTGCCTATGACTGCAACCGGCTTACCCAGGGACGCCAACATGAACCCGGCGTGCACCCTGTTGACGATCCCAAAACGAGCCCGGGCATAAAACCGCATGAACTCCACGTGATCGTCCGGGACTATGAAGGTTTCGGCCTCGGGCACGACTTCCTTTGCAAGTTCCTGCTCTTTTTGATTGTGACAGGCGAGAACGACGCGGCCAAGTTTCAGGCAATGAACGAATATGCGCCGGAAGTTCTCGCGCCATTTGCGAGCATCGATGGCTTGTCCAAATGTGAAGTGGCCACCGTTTTCCATGAAATTGAGAACGATGTATTCGCCATCTTCCGGCGAGATATCGAGAGCGTCACGTGCGAAAATTGACGTGCATGGAAGAACAGCGGCGTCACGACCGACCGCGTTCAGCATCGCTTGTGCGTGGGTGTCTCTCAACGTGGTTAGATCACACACATCGAAGAACTCGCGCATATATGCGGCCGTCGATGGGAAGTTGAGTATGTTTTGAGGGTCGTCATGGTAGCGCTGACAACTTCCGCCCGCGAGATTGAAGAACTTCCTGTCTCTGCGATCTGGGACGAAACGCCTGCGGATGAGAGGATCGAACCACTCATTGTTTTCGCATTTGGACCCATTCTCATGGCACCAGTAAATGGGCGCACCGGACTGAATGACCAACTCTGCGTCAGAAAGCCGGTTGCGAGCACCGAGTGTACGTAGTGCGGGGTCTATAAGTCTTGATGCTCTGAGCGACCGGATCGCCTCAAAGCCGTAGACGTTGGTGACCGGAGAGTGCTTATGAATGAGAAGCGGCTTGTATTCGACTGCCGGTAGCTCACGAGCCAAAGCTTCGCGCACCAGGCCCGACAATCCTTCGCGCACGAAGTCGTCGCCAATATTATGATTGACGGTCGTGATGTAGGTTACTTTGTACGATTTCGTCACTGACGGTTATTTCTTCGCATGAGCAATAAAGTTGGTCTGGGCGCGCTCAGTGCGAACGTCTCGAAACCCAATGTCCTGAAGCGCCTTTGAGAGCGTTTCGCGAGTCCAGCCAAACTTGTGGCAGAAATATTGTGGGAACTGTTTTCGAGACGAATTCATCTCTTCATCTGAGCCCTGCGGAATGTCCTGGCCGCCATAAAGAAGAACAATCTTTTTTTTGAGCGGTATTCTCCAGCTCTTTATAATGTACTCAGTATCAGGCACTCGAATTTCAACGCTGCCACCGTCGGCGAGTACGGAATAAAACTGCCGAAGGATATCTTGAGCCTCCCAATGGAAGTGGTGCTCGATGATATCATTCGCCAAAATGAATTCGACTGAGCCCTCGGCAAAATGCGCAGAAAGTTTCTCGCAAGATATGTCGATCACCTTGTCGACCTTGTTTAGGGTGTCACTACCATCGACATTTACAAAGCCGGCGCGATAGTCCGTCCCGCACCCAATGTTAAGTTTCAATGTCGTGTCCTCCGGCCTGCGGTTATAAGACGTTTCAGCAGCCTCAATGCTCGAGACTGGTAACTTGGGGCGCGTGAGAATTTCTGGTCGGCGTAATAGTCATCATGCTTCCAGTCCCGCAGGACGAAGGGTGGTGAAACAATCGGGCCGTTCAAAGAAGCGCGGTTTTTTGGAGCATCGGCTGGTCTGGTGGTGGTATGGGTGGCTGAAGCGTCAAATCCGATATTCTCGATCATGTTCGCTGCCGGGAGTATTGTGAGCGCACCGTTATAAGCCTTTATGATAGCCCACTGATAATCCCACGTATCAAATCCATCCCGATACAAAGCTTCGCCAATGTTCAGTTTGGACCGCGCTTCATTCGGGTTTGGATAGGCTAGCGTGAGGTTATTCTCGGCGCTCATTTTTTGCCATTGAGACAAGTTCACGTCGTAATGAGTTGACCAAGCGCGGCGCCATGACGCCCATCCCCATACGGGGCCGTAGCGCGAGTAAAAATAGTCGGCGCCGCAGTCTGTCACGGCATCTGGAAAGAAAACCGTTCCGGATATCTGCCAAATGCGTTCGTCGTGGCGATATCGAGACAGCATCTCCTCGCAGAAACGAAAGAAGCTCTCTGCAGGCAGGCAATCATCTTCCAGAATGATGCCTTCTTCTTCGTGGTCGAAGAACCAGTCTATGCCGCTGCTCACCGCGGTCCGGCAGCCGAGATTTCGATCTCTGAAAAAGGTGTGGACTTCGCAAGGCCAGTCAACCGAAGTTGCGATCTCTCGAACCTCAGACGTCAGCGCTGCTTCACCCTCTTTGTTGGTGCGCGGACCATCGGCAGCGATGTACAGGCGAGGCGGTCGGGCCTGGCGAATTGCATCCATGACCCTGCGCGTCGGGCCAGGCCTATTGAAGACCAGAAAGAGAACCGGAGTGTTCATGAAACTACGCGGACCTGTCGCTCACAAATATAGCGGATTTTCCGGTTCTGGCATAAAGCCTGTAACCCTGTTCGCGCAGGAATAGATAGCAGTCGTCGTCTAACAGGCTTTCAAGCGTTTGACAGTCTGTCTCTACCACGACGGCTTCGGGCCGGAACTTGATCCAATCGTTTGACTTCAGGACTTCAAAGTCCAGTCCCTCGACATCTATGGTGAGAAGCTGGATCTCTTGGCTGTCTGGTAGGTATTCATTGAGGATTTTTTGAAGCGGGGCGACACGCGTCTGCTCTGAACCGATCAACTTATAAGAACGACCGGCGGCATTTGGTGTCAACATTTCTTCGTTGCGTACGAATCCATTCAAGGCAGGCTCATCATATTTGTAGTAGGTGAGCATGCCTTCCTCTGCGGCGACCCCCAGCTGCAGATTGATGTCGTGAGGGCGATGGCGATTGAATTCCTTCATACACCCTGGCAGTGCGTCGATATTCAGGCCGCGCCAGCCCTTTGCGTGGAACAGCGCTGTATTTGAAAAACGAAACGGGTGGTGTGCGCCGACATCAACGTAGAAACCAGCCGGGCGCGCGCCGAAATAGCGCTCGAGGATCAGGTCCTCTGCTTCCTGGGACCACGAGGTGCGCGAAAAGCGGCGCTGACCGAAGCGTCGTGAAATTTTCTGGATAAGCTTTGCGTTCATCGGGCGTTGGTACTGGATTACCGCTATTGTGAGGCTGCGTAGTTTATTGGCACGTGCATGTCATGAAGGGCGCAACGACCCTAGGCGCCCAAAGGCCCCGACCGGGTCGAAAGACTTCAGCTTCATTCTGAATAGGTGGCGTGTAGGCTTCTGCAAAAGATCGAACAAGAAAGCCGATACGGCATACGAAAGAACTGTCGCCCAAGCCGCGCCGATTGCGCCGAATTCAGGAATAAGGAAGAGGTTCAGGGCCACGTTGATAGCTGCCCCGGCGAGTGCCCTGTAAAGTGACAGGATTTGAAGACCTTCGGCGATGAACCATCTGCCGCTAGCTACCCCCAGGAAGACGAAAACGGCCGCCCAAATGTGCGCGGAGAGTACGTCCGAGGCGCTTGCGTATTCATTTCCAAAAAGGGTTTGTACAACCAGACCAGACGAGAAAGTTAGAACGACGGCGCATGCGATCGATACCCAAACCAATGCGTCGAACAAGGTTTGAAGGCGCCTATAGTACAAGGCCTCACTATTCTTCTTTGCGTTCAAAAGCGCGGGGAAGATAGAAGAGATAACTATCATCGGAACGAAGTACCAGATTTCGCTAATCTTGGTGGCCGCCGCATATATTCCTGTCTCTGTATCCGATGAGTATTCAGATAACATGACGATGTCTATTTTCATGTAAATTATAACGGCAGCGCCGGCCAAGAATAATGGCCAGCTATCATGAAATAGACTTTTTACCCGTTTCCAGCTTACCGTTAAATGGCGGGAAGGTCCGCTGACAATGAAAAAGGCTGTAATAATGCCCATGCCAACGAAAATCGCATCAAGGGCGTTAATCCAGACAAACAGCAGCAAGTCTCCGCCCAGCGTTATTACCGCTATTTTGCCTATGGCGGAGAATAGAAATACGACGTTTGAAACCCAAACCACATATTTTGAATTTACGTGAGCCTCAAACCAGTACTTGGCGGTTTCCGACGCTTTGAAGAGTAAAGTCAGGCCGAATATGCTGACGGCCGCTCTGGCGACGCTACTATCGTCTCGAAGTTGTACCACTGCCCAGACAAGTGCGCCGTAAGCAACTAGCCCCCCAATCACCTGAAGTGCGGCGGCAGAGCCAAGAGTTTCGCCGCTCGCCTCTGGATGGTTCACCAAGTCCCTGACGACCACGCTCTGTAATCCGAGTTGAACGAAAATCGCGAAGAGGGCGACAAACGATAGGGCATAATTGAGGATGCCGTATTGTTCTGGACCAAGGTATCTCGCTACCCAAATCCCAACAAACAGACCTATGACGAGCCTCAACATCCTGTCGAGAAAAAGCCAGCCGATATTATCGACGATTTTCTTGAGGCCTGGTCGTCCTGCCAATGTCTTTTTCAACGAAGGCATGCGGTTAAGTATCGACGTCATCAAAGGCGAAGCTGGCTGTCGCTGGTCGGAAAGCAGCTTTTTAGATCGAAGAATATTGATCGAGCGTGCCCGAACTTACGGACAGTGCTTGCTCCCATGTCGCGATATGTCTCGTGAGGTACGGCCAGCAGCACGGCGTCATACTGGTTGTCCGACAGGGCCTTAATGAGCTCTATGTCGTATTCTTCCTTTGCCTGCTCCGGGTCAGCGTACGCGTCGTGAACGTCGACCAGCGCGCCGTAATCTTCAAGTTCACGGATGACATCTACGACGCGCGTGTTGCGGAGGTCCGGACAGTTTTCCTTGAAAGTCATTCCAAGGATCAGGATACGAGCGCCATTTATTGCGAGATCTGCGCGGAGCATCGCCTTGATCAGCTGTGCGGCCACGTATTTTCCCATTCCATCATTGATGCGCCGGCCGGCCAGAATGATTTGCGGGTGATGTCCGAGAGCTTCGGCCTTGTGTGTGAGGTAGTAGGGGTCGACGCCGATGCAGTGGCCACCCACGAGCCCAGGGCGGAATGGAAGGAAGTTCCATTTGGTGCCGGCCGCTTTCAGTACGGCCTCGGTGTCTATATTCATCCGGTTGAAGATCATCGCGAGTTCGTTGACGAGCGCGATGTTGAGATCACGCTGTGTGTTCTCAATGACCTTCGCCGCTTCGGCGACACGGATCGATTCGGCCTTGTGCGTGCCTGCGGTGACAATGGAGGCATAGAGGGCATCTACAGCGTCGGCTACTGCGGGCGTCGAGCCCGAGGTGACCTTCGTGATCGTGGTCAGGCGATGTTCCTTGTCGCCCGGATTGATCCGCTCTGGGCTATAACCACAGAAGAAATCCTCATTAAACCTTAGGCCGGAATGATGCTCCAGCACAGGGACACAATCTTCTTCAGTCGCGCCTGGATAGACGGTGCTCTCATAGATGACTATGTCGCCCCGCTTCAGGACCTTTCCGACAGTTTCTGATGCTCGGAGTAGGGGCGTCAGATCAGGGCGTTTGTGAGCGTCGATCGGTGTGGGAACCGTAACGATGAAGACTGAGGCGTCACGAATTTCATCAAGTGCGCTCGTGAAGCTGAGCTTGGTGGCTGACTTCAGGTCACTCGCTTCAACTTCAAACGTCCGGTCATGGCCGCGATTTAGTTCGTCTATGCGCTTCTGGTTGATGTCAAATCCGAGCGTCGGACGCTTCATGCCAAATTCAACGGCCAAGGGGAGGCCGACATATCCGAGGCCGATGATGGCAAGTTTCGACTCAGGCCCGATCATTTGGGTCTACTTGCCATAATAGTCGCGGAACCAGGCGACAAAACGCGCGATCCCCTCATTGAAATCGGTCTGCGGCTGGTAGCCGGTGAGGCGACGGAGCAGGGATGTATCGGCCCAGGTAGCTGGCACATCGCCGAGCTGCATGCCCATAAGGTTTCGCTTCGCTTCCATGCCGAGGCATTTTTCGATCGCATCTATAAAGTCCAGTAGCCTGATTTTCTCGGAGTTTCCGATGTTCACGATGCGAAAAGGGGCTACAGGAGAGAGACTGTCCCCATGTTCAACCTTTCCCTCCGATGGCCGTTCGGGAACCGCGCCCATCAGTAGAGAAATGGCGCGCACGAGATCGTCCACATATGTGAAATCGCGGTACATCTCCCCGTGGTTGTAGATGTCGATCGGGCGGTCATCGAGCATCGCATCAACAAATTTGTAGAGCGCGAGGTCGGGTCGCCCCCAGGTTCCGTAAACTGAGAAGAACCGGAACATCGTAATCGGCAGATCATGCAGATGAGCGTAAGCATGAGCCATGCTTTCATTCGCCTTCTTCGTGGCGGCATACATCGTCAACTGCATGTCGGCCTTCTCGGTTTCGTCGAACGGCATTTCGGCGTTTGCGCCGTACACCGAAGAGGTGGAGGCCATCAGAAGATGTTCGACACCAATGCGTTGGGCGGCATCCATAACGTTGAACGTGCCAGTTACATTCGAGCTGATATAGGCGCGAGGGTTCTCAAAACTGTAGCGTACGCCCGCCTGGGCAGCGAGGTGAACGATGATTTGGGGTTTGAACGTGGAAATCAGCCGATCCAGTTTTTCCTGGTCCTCGAGCATTCCAATCGTTGCGGAGAACTGGTCATGCTCAAGCAGCATCGAATGGCGTCGCTCTTTGAGAGTGACGTCGTAATAATCAGTGAGGCCATCATAGCCGTGCACAGTGTGTCCGTAAGCGAGCAGAAGCTTTGCCAAATGGAAGCCGATGAAGCCGGCTGTGCCGGTTACAAGAATGCGTTTCTGCGGTGTGGGATCAATCATATTTGTGTTTCAATTCGGCGATCTGAATTCAAGACGAATTTCGGGAGCGGTGCCGAGCCTTCATGGCGGCTAGCTCGCTCTCAGAAAAGTCCTGACCGATTTCGTCGATTTCGGCTTTCAGAACCTCGTACTCAGCAAGCTTGCGGGACAGAAAGCGTCTCGTCAGGTCAGTTTTTGCCGCAATTCCTTTCGGCGTTAGCACGTAGGAAAAACGTCGTTTGTCTGAGGCTGCGCGGAAATTGCCAAGCTTGATCAATCCTTTCTGGATCAATGCACTAAGTACATAGTGTATGCCGCCGGTGCTCACGCCGAGTGCCTTCGCCAAGTCGCGCTGGCTCAGTTCAGGGTTCGTTTCGAGTAGTCGCAAAAGTCTGAAGTGGACGTCTTCGCGCAAAGTGTTTCGCTGGGAGGTCAAGGTCCGACCAGCTTCTCTATGGCTACCGCACAGGTACTCGCTTTGGAGCGACCTGGTAGGCAGAAATCGTCAATGTGAAGCAGACAAGTCATGTTCGCTCAATTGTGAGCGATAACGAGACTGACGCTTCTAGGCAACCTAAATCCAAGGCGTGTCTAGCTAGATTAGGTTACGTTGTTGTGTCAGCGACCGCGATGCAAGGTAGGGGCCAGATCGCCTTCCCAATGCTGCGCAGGACGCACATCCGATCGAGCAGGGTGGTTTCAATTTCGTGCAGTTCCGGCGATTGCTGATCGATACGCTTGTACGACGATGGCCTGGTCAAATTCGCTTACCATTTTTTCGCGGCCTGACAGCCCCATCTGAGCCTGCGCTTCGTCGGATAAACTGAGGAACCGCTCGATCGAAGCCGCAAGGCTGGAGGCGCTTCGCGCTTTGCACAGATAGCCTGAAATGCCCGAGTCTAACACCGACCGGCATCCTGGCACGTCGGTGGTGATGATAGGGCGTGCCATTGCGGCTGCTTCGATTAGAGTGCGCGGGGCCCCTTCGCGGTAGGAGGGCAGCACAACGCAGGAAGCTCTTTCAATGAACGGGCGCACATCATCTGTTGTGCCCAAATAGTCTATAATGCCTTCGTCCACCCAAGCTTTAACCCTATCCAAATGAAGAGAAGTGCGATTTTCGCTTCCTAGAGGGCCTAGCAATTGAAATTGCGTACCCGGGTGCCTCTGCCGGATCATGCGGGCGGCATCTACATATTCCACCACACCTTTGTCGCGGAGAAGCCGCGATATCATCAGAAACTTTTTAGTTTCATCTCCGATTGGAAATGGCGTCGCTGGAAAGCGATCAAGGTCTATTCCCGAACCGGGCAAGATCTTTGCCTGATCGATTTGTACAAGGCCTCGCTCGAGAAACAGTGCAAGATCGTCTTCATTCTGAAAGAATACGACAGGTAAGGATCTGAAGGCTGTCCGATAAAGCTGTTCGGCGGTAAACTGCAAAAGCCTGCCAGAAAGGAATGCCGTACCCAAGCCTGTCACGTTCGGTATGAAAGGGATCCTGAGCGACTTCGCGGCAATGGCCCCGAATAGGTTGTTCTTGATTGTATAGCTGAGAACGAGCTCGATTCCTGCGGACCGAATGATCCGTCTGAATTGCCCAATCATCGAGATCCCATCGAGCGGATTGAGGCCTTTTGCGTTCATCTCCAACGGTATGAATTTACATCCTAGCGCTTCGAGATCTGCTACGCTGTTATCGACCGGTGCAGCGATAATAACCTGGTGGCCGTCAGCAAGCAGTGCCTCTACTACAGGTCTTCGGAAATTCCAGATGTTCCAAGCCGCGTTCACCGTCATCAGAATGCGCATGATGTGCCCCTTAGCACGATAGCTATTCTATGTATCGATTGAGGGACGCAAGCTTGATGAACGCATTACAAAGCGAGCGCTCGGGTGGTCGGCGATTATTGCATCGAAGTTGTGTGGCACGCAGGCGCCTTAAAGCGTGGACCCGTCCGGCCTAGAAACCCAGCATCGACTTAGTGAAGGGCCTCTGGGGCTACAACAAAGCTAGTACTCGCTGGAAGCTGCTGGAAGCTTATGGATTTGAAAAGGTGTGCATCGGCAGCTGCGACGGATACCTGCGACGACAGTGCTGGTCTCTGTGTGACATCCTCGTCCAGGAGGGACACTTCGGCGACAGCTTTTTCTTCTCCGGCTGTGCTGGAGCTTTCCGGCCCGTCGCTTTGAAGCTTGAACGCTGTAACAGCTTCAAC
>Ga0208965_1000352_pt1 | contig 22533 bp, 27 predicted proteins | sample AOAMet1_07_M0_10_2_FD_188230 | JGI IMG/M metagenome (GOLD analysis project Ga0208965, IMG submission 188230) | Ammonia-oxidizing marine microbial communities from Monterey Bay, California, USA - CAN11_07_M0_10 (SPAdes) | ecosystem: Environmental > Aquatic > Marine > Intertidal zone | place...
GACCTGGAACTTCTATTCCGACATCCGCTATGACTGGTCCGAGACGCAGATCGGCCTGTCGCTGGCGGCCGTTGGCCTGGGCTCAGCGTTCACGCAGGTCCTGTTGATTGGACCCGCGATCAAACGTTTCGGTCCCGTGCGCACCGCGCTTGGAGGTATCGCGATCATGGTACTCGCGCTCGGCCTGTTTGCGGGCGCGGTTCAAGGCTGGATGGTCTATGCGATCATTCCGCTCAGCGCGCTCGGCGGCGTGTTTGGCCCATCCATCAATCAAATCATGTCGGGCCTTACACCGCGCAATGCGCAAGGCGAACTGCAGGGCGCAACGGCCAGCCTGAATGCGTTTTCGATTATCTTCGCACCGCTTCTGATGACACAGACGCTGCATGCCTTCTCCGCGCCCGATGCGCCGGTTTACTTTCCCGGCGCGGCTTTCCTCTTGGCTTCGCTTCTGACCGCACTCTGCCTCATCCCGTTCACCCTCGGCGTGCAGGCAAACAGGCGGGCGGTTTCGAACCTTGGGCAGGACGTCGCCAAAGGCAGCTGATTGCAGCAGGCTCAACTGGTACAGCCGCTGTCCTTGGCGTAGGGATGACTCATGGCCGAACGACGCCCCGCCCTTTTTCTCGATCGCGACGGCGTCCTCAACGTCGATCGTGGCTATGTCAGCCGTGTCGAGGACTTTGAGTGGATCGAGGGCGCCAAGACCTGCATCGCCAATTTCAACAAGCGCGGCTGGTACGTCTTTGTCGTCACCAACCAGTCTGGCATTGCGCGCGGCTACTACACAGAGGCCGACATGCAGGCCCTGCACGACCATATGACCGAAGAGCTCAAGCAAGCTGGCGCGCACATCGACCGTTTCTATCACGCCCCCTGGCACGAGGCAGGCGAAATCGCGCGCTATCGCAAGGCGAGCATCGACCGCAAGCCAGGCCCCGGCATGCTGCTTCAGGCCATGGCAGACTTCAACGTGAACCGCGAACAGAGCTTCCTGATCGGTGACAAGCAAACCGACCTTGAAGCTGCGCGCGCAGCTGGCGTCGGGGCGTTTCTGTTCAAGGGCGGCAATCTTGGTATTTTTGCCGAATGGGCGCTCGCCAGTTTTGAGGATGGCCTGCGCGGATGAAGCGAATTGGCATTCTCGGCGGAATGAGTCCTGAGAGCACGGTCATCTATTATCGCGCGCTGAATGCTGGCGCGCGTGCGCGTCTCGGAGAGCTGGCGACAGCGGACTGCATCATCGCTTCGATGAACTTTGGTGAGATACAGGCCATGCAGAAGGCTGGCGACTGGGCGGGCGCGGGCCGGCATCTCGCGCACGCCGCAAAAGAACTGGAAGCGGCCGGTGTTGATCTCGTCCTGCTTGCGACGAACACGATGCACCGCTGCGCCGAAGCGATCGAAAGTGCGCTGGGCGTGCCATTCCTTCATATTGCGGATGCGACCGCCATCGGGCTGAAGGCAGATGGACGTGCGCGCCCGCTGCTGCTTGGAACGGCGTACACGATGGAGCAGGACTTCTATAAAGGCCGGCTCGCAGACCAGCATGGGCTAGGGGTGATCGTGCCCGGCGCCGCTGACCGCGCGCGCATACATGGCGTCATCTTTGATGAACTCGTCAACGGCGTCGTAAGCGAAGGCAGCCGCAACGCGTTTTTGGAAATCGTTTCGAAGTATTCAGAAGCTGGGGCCGACAGCGTCATTCTCGGCTGCACCGAAATTGGCATGCTGCTAGATGCGGGGAATTCACCGCTGCCGGTCTATGATACGGCGCTCATCCATTGCGAGGTCGCTCTCGACCTCGCTTGTGACGTATCGTGAAGCGCTAGGGATCCATCGGCATCATGCCGCCATCAGCGCTGACCTCATCGATGAAGCGGCGGCCTTCTTCCTCGGCCTGTTCGTCGATCTGAGCCCACTCGGCTGGCTCCATACAAACACGCCGGCCAAGCATTGTGCCCATTTCCTTGATGCGGCGGCATTCGACTTCGCGGCCGTCCGTCGTCATCATCATCTCGCTGTTCGTAGACGGTTCCTCAATCGCGGTGCAACCGGCCACCAAAGCTCCCATTGCAACAAATACGCCTGTGATCCTGATCATCCGCTTTCCCCCGTTCAGCGTTTGTCCAGACGAACGAAAAACGCCCGAAGATCAAGTCTTCGGGCGTGAATAAATTTTTACAGTCCTGGAGAGTCAGGCCCCTGACCGGCGCCGCGTGAACTCCCCATGAAGTCCTCGGCGCCTTCTTCTGCAGCGCGGTCGACCTGCTGCCATTCAGCGGGCTGCATGCAGACGCGCTTGCCCAGCATCGTGCCCATTTCCTTGATGCGACGGCACTCAACTTCAGTTCCGTCATCGGCCACCATCATTTCACTGTTGGCGGACGGGTCTTCAATAGCGGTACAGCCAGCCAGAACGAAACCCATGGCGACCAGCGCGCTTGCAATTTTAGTCATCAGTTACCTTTACATATGAATCTATGCAAAGGGCGTAACATCCTGCTTATGGCAATTGAAAGAGCTAAAGTGGCTTCAATGTCTTTCCGTTGAGGCCGCCCATGCGGCAGACCTCGATCCACTCATCTTCCTTCACCGGCTGGACGGAAAGGCGGAAACTGGTGACCAGCGCCATATCTTCCAGTTTCTCGTTCGCCTTGACGTCTTTCAACGTTACCGATTTCGGCATGTCGCAGACAGCGCGGAGCTCAACACAATCCCAGCGTTCATCGTCCGTCGTCTCATCCTGCGCGCTTTCGGCCGAAACTTCGACGATGCCGACAACTTCGAGGCCCTTGTTGGAGTGGTAGAAAAAGCCTTTGTCGCCGACCTTCATGTCGCGCATGAAATTGCGCGCCTGGTAGTTGCGAATACCGGTCCACTGCGTGCCTTCTTCGCCCGCTTCCTTTTGGTCGTCCCAGCTCCACTTGAACGGCTCGGACTTGAACAGCCAGTATGCCATCGCTGTCTCCTCTCCATGGTTGCGTGAGCAGACATAAGACGGTTCGGCGCCATTGCGACAGCCACGTGCAGGCATGATTGTGCAAAGTTAGCGGCTGACTGGAATGCAGACCGTTAAAGCAGGCTAGCCCGTTGCCGCCGACTGCAGGCAGGCTTCGCGCACCAGAAGCTCCAGCTCATCCCAGCCCTTATAGGCGCGGACCTTCTGGTCGGCCCCGATCCAGGCATCCTCGAAGCTTTCGCGCAGATCGTCGTCGACAAGGATCGGCAACAGCGGATCAAGGCAAACCCGTATGGTGAAACAGATCACGCCCGTTTCCGGCAGTTTCCTGATGGTCTGGCGCTCAACCCTAAGAAAGAGGTCTTCTGGTTCCGCCGCGAGCGTGAGCGGGCGCTCAGGTGTGAAGCGCTGAGCGCCCGCCTGCACAGTCCAGTTAAACCGCTCCAATACCTTGCCCGCCGCGAGATTGGTGAAGACCCGGTCGATGCGCGTAGCGAGTTCAGGACTGCCGCCCGGCACGGGCCCGTGCAGATCGTGCAGCGTGCCGCCTATGACCTCCGGCAGCGACCAATAGGTTGGCGCGGTTACCGCGCCGGCGATGAGGCGCCAGATGCCGTCGCTATCACGTTTCAGCAAGCAAAGATCATCCGACACAAGTGTCGCGGCCCGTGCAAGCGCGTTTTCGAATGAGCTTTGCGAGGAAACATTTACTGCCTCACCAATCATGGCGAGCAGCTCACGTGCTGCAGGACCGTTCAGTTCTCCGAGGAGCGTTTCGTCTGGCTGCTCCTCAAACAGCATCAACCGGTCCAGCTCGCAGCCGTCCATTTCCGTGTCCGGCAGCAACCAGTCGCGCAGAGAGATCGGCTTCAACGCTGGAGCTACCGTGGGCGGCCCATGCAGGAAGGGCAGGTAGGGCGGCGACCTAAGCGGCACGTGCCTGCCCCCAGCTGACATAGCCGGCAATTTTCGGCGTGCTTGGCAGGTACATTGTGTGCACGTCATCCATCACGAAGCCTGCATCGGTCAGCATCGCCTTGGCGTCGCGGGTCAGGTGGCAGCCGCCAGCAAGCGGCTTCCAGAATCGTTCGACGCGGCGCTGCCATTTGGCGACCCCCTGGTCGGGGGCGAGACCGTGCTCGGAGAAAAGCACCTTGCCGCCCGGCTTGAGGACGCGGCGCACCTCCGCCAGTGAGCCGGCCCAGTCAGGAATGGTGCAGAGCACGAAGGTGATCACCACGGTGTCGATGCTGTTGTCTGGCAGCGGCACATCCTCGGCGCCCGTTTCGAGAAACTCGATCCGCTCGGCCCATCCAAGCTCACTTGCCGCCTTGCGGGCGCGTTCGATCATTTCCGGTGAAGGCTCCAGCGCATAGAGCTTTTCGAGCTTCGACACATCGTAGAACCCGAAATTCGTCCCCGAGCCGCAGCCCAGTTCCAGAACGTTACCGGTTGCCAGCGGCACAACCTTTTCGCGCTGCTTCATGATCGGCTTGGTCGCGCAGGCACATGAGATAAGCGGTGGTACGACGAATTTATCCCAAAGCCCCAAGGTATCAGCTCCCAGATTCGAGTTGCTGGCGCGCAGCCGCATTGGCCGGTTCGAGCTTTAGCGCCTGTTGCGTGATGACAATGTCATAGGCGAGGCCATCGGCCATGGGGGCGTAAACAGCAGAGCCGAACTGGCTGCCCTTCACGCCGACCCGTTCGCCCTGCTCGCGCGCAAGCGCGAAAACATCGAGACCCGGATTTTCCGACAGCGCCAGACCATTGCTGGTCGCTTCGCTGACAGAGCGCGTATTGTAGCGCCGGTTCATCCGGCCTTCCATATATTCAAGCCGGTAGACGCTATCATAGCCCAGCATGTTGGCCATCGGTTCAAACGTGATGACGCGCGCTCCGAGAGAAAATTCGTCGCCGTTCAGGACGCAGGGTTCGCGCTCTGAAGCCGGATCGAAACAAGTGACATCATCGCCGCCCGCAAGATCGACATTCACGCGGTAGGCATTCTCTTCGCCGCCAACCGCCGCAAAAGTCACCCGTGCAACGGGCCGCTCATAGGTCAGCCGCTCATAAGTCTGCAGGTTGAGGCCGAGGAAAGTACCGATGCCTGCCGCCCCAAGAAAGCCGATACCGAACAGGAAACGAAGCGCGCCAGCCATGATCCTCAGCTTGAACAGGCGCCCAAGCCCGGCAAAGGTCAGCATCAGCCCGACGACACCCGACAGCGCGGGCAATATCCACCAGATCAGGTCCATTTTCTCATCTCCATCGCCCCCCAAAGGCGGTATTTCCAGCAAGACCCTAGCTTATCAGGGCAGCATGTCACCAAAATAACGCCTGCTTAACCCTGTCATCGCGGAACGTGCATGCTACACATTCAGTCGATTTGAATGATGCGGGAGGAATTGAGATGAAAAAGTGGGCATTTCTTGCGGGCGTCTGCCTGACCGGATTGTATGCGATGAGCGCGGGCGCTCAGGATGCAGGCAGCGACGAGGAAAGCCGCCGTTTCACCGCCGAGCGCGTCTTCGATATCGAATATGCGACCTCCCCGCAGATTTCGCCTGATGGCTCCAAGATCGTCTATGTCCGCCACTCCATGGACCAGCTGAACGACCGCGATCGCGGCGACCTCTGGATCATCGATGTTGCCTCAGGAGAGCAGCGGCCTCTGGTTACCGGCGGCGCGTCTGCCGGGGCACCGGCCTGGTCTCCCGATGGCTCGAAACTGCTCTATTCCACTGCCTCCGCTGACGGGAAACCGGAGCTTCGCCTTCACTATCTCGACACCGGCCAGAGCTTCTCCCTCGCCCAGCTTGAATATGGCGCTGGCGGCGCAAAATGGTCGCCTGACGGCTCCAAGATCGCCTTCTCGATGTTCGTGAAAGGCGAGAAACCGAGCTTCGCCACGCCGCCGAGCCAGCGCGAGGGCGCACAGTGGAGCGAGCCGGTCCGCGTCTTTGATGACCTCACCTTCCGCTTCGATGGCCAGGGTTATCTTGAAGAAGGCACCACGCACACTTTCGTTCTCTCTGCCGATGGCGGCTCACCGCGCCAGGTCACGAAAGGTGAGGCTGATCTTGGCGGGCCTGTCTGGCTCGACAATGATACGCTGCTTGTCACAGGCAACACGGCTGAAGATGCCGACCTCGACCCGATCGAGAGCGAAATCTACGCCGTCGAACTCTCCGATCTTTCCATGCGGGCGCTGACCAGCCGCGACGGTCCGGACTTCGGCCCTGTGGTCTCTCCCGATGGCAAGACGATCGCCTTCCGCGGACATGACGACAATGTGAAAGCGTATGAGCAGGCCAACCTCTACCTGATGGATGCGGACGGAACGAATGTTCGTCAGGTCGCTGCTGATTTCGACCGCGAGATTGGCGCAATACAGTGGACCCCTGATGGCCGCTCGCTCTACAGCGCCGTCGAAAACGCTGGCTATATGGACCTCTTCCAGATCACGACACGGGGCGACACTTCGGTCGCTGTTTCGGGTCTGGGCGGCACGTCGATCGGTCGGCCCTATGCCGGGGCGGACTTCTCCGTGTCGAAGACCCGCAATCCCGTGATCGCCTACACCGCTGGTTCAGCTGACACCCCATCCGAGGTCGCAGTTGCCGGACGCGGCGTGAATGCCCGCACACTGACCTCACTGAACTCCGACGTCCTGCCGTATCTCGACATGGCTCGCGTCGAAGAAGTGAAGGTATCTTCCAGTGCGGATGGCCGCGAAATCGAAGCATGGGTCGCCCTGCCGCCTGACTTTACCGCTGATGGCAGCTTCCCGATGATCCTCGAAATCCATGGCGGCCCGTTCACCATGTACGGTCCCTTCTTCGCGAGCGAGATCCAGCGCTATGCTGCCGAAGGCTATGTCACGGTCTGGGCCAACCCGCGCGGCTCGACCGGCTATGGCGAAGAGTTCGCCCAGCTGATCGACAAGAATTACCCATCTACCGACCATGATGACCTCATGAGCGTCGTCGATGAGATGGTGGCCCGCAATTATGTCGACCCGGAGCGCCTCTTCATCACGGGCGGGTCTGGCGGCGGCGTGCTCACCGCATGGGCTGTCGGCAAGACAGATCGCTTCGCGGCAGCCGCGACGATCAAGCCGGTCATCAACTGGTTCACCATGGCGCTTGCTGGCGACATTGCGCCCTTCGTCTGGCGCCACTGGATCCGCGAGGATCCGTGGGAAAACCCGCAGGCCTATTTCGACCTCTCGCCAATTTCGCTGGTTGGAAATGTGACCACGCCGACGCTCGTCATGGTGGGTGAGGAAGACTGGCGCACGCCAACTTGGGAAGCTGAGCAGTTCTACACCGCGCTGAAACTCCAGGGCGTCGACACGGCCCTGATCCGCATTCCGGGCTCGCCGCACTATATCGCCGGTCGCCCAAGCCGCCTTATCGCCAAGACCGACAATATCATGGGTTGGTTCGCCAAATACGACCCGGCGAAACAGGACGAAGCTGACAAGGAATAGGATCGCAAGAATGTCAGACCTTGATGCCCTGATCGACGCGTTGCCTAAGGCCGAGCTGCACCTTCATCTCGAAGGCAGTCTCGAGCCTGAGCAGCTCCTCGAATTTGCTGACCGCAACAAGGTCGACCTGCCCTTCAAGACGCTGGAGGAGGTTCGCGCGGCCTATAAGTTCTCCAACCTGCAGGACTTTCTGGATATCTATTATCAGGGTATGTCGGTCCTGCAGACAGAGGTCGACTTTCACGACCTGACCGATGCCTATCTGCAGCGTGTGGCCGCCGACAATGTCCGACATGTCGAAGTCTTCTTTGACCCGCAGGGCCACACTGAACGCGGCATCCCGTTCGACGTGCCGATCAGCGGCATCCTGAAGGCGCTCGATGCGGCGAAGGCGAAGTATGGCATCACCTACCGCCTTATCATGTGCTTCCTGCGTCACCTCTCCGAAGAGGACGCGTTCAAGACCTGGGATCAGGCAAAGCCATGGCTCTCCAAGATCCACGGCGTCGGCCTGGACAGCTCAGAAAATGGGCATCCGCCTTCCAAATTCGCGCGCATCTATGCCGAGGCCCGCAAGGCCGGGCTGAAGCTCGTCGCCCATGCCGGCGAGGAAGGCCCGCCCGCCTATGTGTACGAAGCGCTTGATGAGCTGAAAATTGACCGGATCGACCATGGCAATCGCTCGCTGGAGGATGACGCCCTCATCGCGCGCATTCGCGATGCAGGCATCACGCTGACGGTGTGCCCGCTGTCGAACCTCTCGCTCTGCGTGGTCGATGACCTCAAAGACCATCCGATGAAAAAGATGCTGGCGCTCGGCCTGAAAGCCACCGTCAATTCTGACGACCCGGCCTATTTCGGCGGCTATGTGAACCAGAACTTCCGCGAGACGGCGAAAGCCGTCGGCCTGACACACGATGACATCATCACGCTGGCGAAGAACAGCTTCACCGGGTCATTTCTGTCTGCCGAAGAACAGGCACCGCACCTAGAAGCGATTGATCGCATAGCGGCCGCGCACTGACGGGAGGAATGGATGGGAACCGGTGCAGGTACGCAGCTGGAATACATTCTGGAAACGCTCTCCTTCGGGATCGAGCTTGTCTCCGCGCTGATCCTCGTAGCCGGCTCTCTCGTCTTCCTCTGGACGCTTGGCAGCGGCCTTCTCACCCCATCTGTCAGTGTAACAACCGCCCTGCAGCGCGGGCGGTTGAAGCTCGGCACCTATATTCTTGCCGCGCTCGAATTCCTGATCGTCGCCGATATCCTTTTTACCATTGTTCACCGGACACTGGATGATGTCATCGTGCTTGCCATCGTGGCGGGCGTGAGGACCGTGGTCAGCTATTTCTTGGGAAAGGAGATCGAAGCGCTCAGTCAGGAAGAAAGCGAGGCGCTTGGCCTGCGCCGGCGCTCGGACGCTGGCCAGTCCACCTCTTGAAGGCGCGCGAGAAGGCGCTTGGATCGGAAAAACCGACCAGATAAGCGGTCTCGTTCACAGAGACTTTTTCTCCTTCGAGATAATCAATCGCCAGGCGATGGCGCAACTGGTCAAGCAGCTCGTCAAAACTCGTGCCTTCCTGCTTTAGCTGCCGGTACAGCGTCTGGCGGCTCACGCCCATCTGCGAGGCCATCGTCTTCATGCTGATATTGCCCGTATGCAGATCCGCCATCATGCGTCGCTCCACCTCGGAGGCGACCGTATCGGACGCTTCAAGTCTCTTCAGGAGGGCCTCGGCCTGCTCGCTCAGTATGCCGAAAACATAGCCGGGCGAGTTCGATATCGTCATCGTGAAATAGGCCTGGTCGATCTCCATCGTGTTCTGTTCCCGGCCAAACTGGACCGGCACACCCAGAAGTTCCTCATACAGGTCGCCATAGTCGGGCCGTGCGTGCGTGACCTCGGCAGACAAATAGAGCGGCACTGTCGGAAAGATCCGGCTAAACCCGCAGATGAACCGGCCAAGCGTCGATTCCGTCAGTTCCGGGAAACTGTTGGGATTGGCCCGCTTGTCGACGATGTAAGTGCGCCCGCCTTGTTCTTCGACGACAAAGCGGTCCTCGCGGCCTACGCCCTCCACCTCGATCACCAGCCGGCCATACCGGTTCATCTGGCGGAAGGCCTCGTCCATGGTCGGCGCCGCGAAACAGATCAGACCCACGATGGACAACACATTGAACCTGATATCGGTGCCAAAGTGCAGCGCGAGTGCAGGGTCTCCGGAGAGCCGCTTGCCTTCGCGCATCAGGCGCTTGAACCGCTCGAACGGAACACGCGCCTCGCTCTGCTCGAGTTCGCTGGCATTTAGCCCGGCCGCAGACAGCAATTGAGCGCGGTCGGCGCCGCGGCTGACGGCAAGGTCAAGCAAAGCTTTCGTATAACCAGCTGATACTGTGGCTCCCGCCATCGTCCCCCCTCTCGAGCGTTGCGCCCCGTCCCATTGTTACCACAGGTCATGAAATTGGAACCCGCTGTCATGGGGTAAGCCGCGCCGCCCCGATAATCTGCGGCGAAATATCAATAAGAAGACAAAAAACATGACAACGCTCACCTCCCGCCCCGCAATCCTCCCGCAGCTTGATGCCTTGCGCGTCCTGAAACTATCAGGCGCGCTCTGGTTCGTCATCGCCGTGATCGGGCAGGCAGCCTTTGCCGCCTATATCCTCGGCTTTTACGGCGTCTCGACCGCCCAAGGTGATTTCGAGCGTATGGATGGCCGCGTCTTTCACGGCTTCATCGACGGCGACCTGCTGGGCAATAGTCTGTTCCTGAGCCATGTGCTGCTGGCCTTCATCATCACGTTTGGCGCTCCGTTCCAGCTCATCCCGCAAATCCGGAACCGCTTCCGCGCCTTCCACCGCTGGAATGGCCGCCTGTTCCTCATGGTGGCCGTGGTGATCAGTACCGGCGCCCTTATCCTCGTCTATCATCGCGGCGTTATCGGCGGCGCCTTCGTCGCGACCGGCAACACGATCAATGCGGTCTGCATTCTCGTATTTGCTGCCATGACGCTGAGATTCGCGCTCAAGCGCCGCTTCGCAGATCACCATCGCTGGGCGATGCGGCTTTTCATTGCAGCCAGCGGGGTCTGGTTCTTCCGGCTCGGCTTCGGCTTCTGGGCCGGTATCACGGGGGGCACAATGCCCGGTAGCGCCATGGACCTGACCGGGCCATTCGACCGGTTCCTCGGCATCGGACACGCCGTCATTCCCTTGCTTGTCCTGGAGCTCTACCTCCTCGCCCGCGACGGAGGCTCATCCACGGCGCGCTACGCCATGGCAGGTGGGATGGTTGCGGCCAGCGCGGCGACAGCACTCGGCATCTTCATGGCCGCGCAGATCTTCTGGCTACCGGCCTTACATTAGACCGGCGAATAGGTATCAACACGCAGGCGCTCTAGGGCCCGGTCAGCCTGACCTGTCCGGCCCGCCCTCCCGGCGCGTCGACTTTTTCGGTCCAGCCCATGGCGAGATAGGCCTTCATCGCCAAAATGTTCTGGTCATCCACATCGAGCTCAAGCGGCGCACGGGCGAGATCGCGAGCGACCTCCAGCAGTCCTGAGCCTACACCGCAAAGGCGCCAGTCAGCCGCCACAAATAGATGCGGCACATAGGGGCTCTTGCGCTCGAGTGTCAGGAAGCCAATCACCCCGGCATGCGGCTCTTCCGCAACAATGCAACGTGATAGCCGAAGCGTCTGGCGCAGTCGGATGAGCTCATCAACCGGTCCGCTGCGCCAAGGAAAAGCATCAAGACAGTCGAGAAAAAGTGTTTCCACACTGACATTGTCAGTCCGTGCATAAGGCCTGATCTTCCAGCCTGCACCCTGATGAAGCAAAAGCGCCATGGGCTCAGTTGTATCGAGGCCGTCACTCTTGCATAGGATTTTATGACGCTTTGGTAACGCTGCGGTCTGCTTTCCCGGCCACCGATGCAAACAGGCCACAACTTGCTAAGCTGGCATTCGGCGCGAATAGTCTACATCCCATGATGGAGAGATTTATGAGATCAGCCTTTCTGCTGGCCACGGCGATTGCCGGCCTTCCCGCAAGCGCTGAAATCGTGAGCGCAACTGCCGACCACTATACGCTGCGCCATGAGGCGGTGTCTGACCTCGGCGTCGAAGAGACCTGGGAGCGACTGATCCAGCCGGAAACCTGGTGGCACCCGGACCACACCTATTCAGGCAATGCTGAACATCTCTGGCTAAATCCCAATGCGGGCGGACCGTGGATGGAGAGCTGGGAAGGCAATGTCGTCGAGCATGGCCGCGTTCTCTCGATCCTGGAAAACAGGATGCTCCGGCTTGATGCGCCCTTTGGTCCATTGCAGGGGTTGGGCGTGCAGGTCGTCTGGACAATTACGCTCGAAGCGGATCCAGCAAACGGGGGTACGAAAATCGTTTTCGACGAGGTAGCGAATGGCTCTAGCCAGAGTGGCCTCGCGCAAATCGCGCCTGCCGTTGACATGGTCAAGCAACAGGCAATTGAACGCCTCGCTGCCCCCGCCCTGACTGACTAGGCAACCGCAACAAAACGCAAGCGTAGACGCCGACCACCTTCATCGGTGCGCAAGACAGCAACGCCTGCCTGCCTGGCCAGCGTGTCGATCAGCTTATTGGTCTCAGCTGCATCGCCATCCAGGGTCACATCGGCCCATTGGCCGTCGTCGGATAGCTCTAACCACGGCCCATTCCTATCATGCCCAGCCGCTAGTTCAATCCGCCCGTCGCCCACCCCATCACTGGGGGCAAAGATACGGGTCATCGTTTCGTGAATGATGAGAGCGAGCGGCGTGACCTGCGGCACCGAAACAGCAAACCCGCCATCCAGTGAAAGATCTATTTCACGTTCTGTGGGGAGGGTCTCTGCGATCTGGCCCGCCAGTTTCTGCGCCAGATCCGCGATATCCACTCCAGTCTCGCCGCTTTGATAAGTCAGGTCGAGACCCGCCGACATAGCGCGAAGCCGTCCTATGGCATGCTCTACAAATCTTCTTACTTCGATATTCGACGTCAGCCGTGCGGCGCGGCGCAGCAAGGATATCTGCAGCTGGAGGTTATTGTTTACCCGGTGGTGAAGCTCCCTCGTCAGCAGCCGGTTTATCTCCAGCGCCGCTTCCGCCGATTGCTGTGCTGCACGACGGGCACGCACTTCGCTATCCAGCTCAGCGACCTTGAGGCTCAGCGCGGCAAAGTTGTTGCGGTCATCCGTCCTGAAGCGGAGTGTGAAAAAGACCCCATGGTCTGAGCGGCGCAGGCGCTTTGCGACACCGCGCAGTTGCAGCCCTGCATCGGTCTCATCATCGAACACCAGGCTAAAGGGACGCGGATCGGCACTCTTGCGCAAACTGCTGATCAAATTGCCCAGCGAGCGCTCCCCGTCCATCAGGAGGGGACCCAGGCGCTGCCCCGGCTTCGCCTGCTCTGCGATGCGGCGCATGGCGCGATTGCTGGCATGGATTTCCCCATTATCCCCAATGAGCATCAACGCCTCCTTGGAGACGTCGAAGATATCCATCCAGTGCGCGAAAGGCGAAGGATCAGCCGCCAAAGTATTCCCGCCCTTCAGGCGCCTCATCAGGTTGCACCAGATTAACGACAACCCGGCACCCGGTATCGCCGCGCGCAATGGCTTTCTCGATCACCACATTGGCATAGCCGAGATTCTCAGCCGCAATCGTCCCGAACACATTGGATGTCATCATGCAGAGAGAGGGACGCCCTTCCACATACTCGCCAAACGGGCAGGCATTGTTGCCCAGGACAATCTTCGTCTCATCCGCTTCGATAATGTAAAAGTCGCCCTCGATGCGGCGTTTGAGGTCGACGAGAACCTGGCCAATTTCCTCGCGGCTGAGATTCTGGACGTTGATCTCATTCTTATAAGCCTGGTTGATCTGGCTTCCGATCGCGCCGCCGACAACAGAGATGTAGCCTGAGGCGTCTTCCAGACCGACCACAGCCTCTAGCGTTCCTGCCAGTTCGCGCAGGAGCGAGCGTAGGAAGAGGTCACGGTCGAGCTCGACCTCAGCCTTCTCAACAGAATTCTCAGTGTCCGCCATCGCCTCACCCCTTCGTCATGGTGAATAACCTATGTTAGCAGCATTTGGTTCTATGCCCACTGCAGTAATCTTTACGATTCCTGAGACTGAGCCGGCGCCGTCATTCCCCATACACACGTGCTTAACGAAGGAGCGGGTGAGCGTGAAATGAAAATTTTTCGGCGGAACCTCCTTGCGCAAATCAATTTTTCGTCACATCGCTCAAGTCCCACTGTTGAAAGGGTCCGGAAATGAAAAAACTTTTTTACGTTGCAGCTGCTGGCGCGTTTGCCGCTGTCCTTGCTGGTTGCGAAGGCGACACAACCGAAGTCGAAATCGAAACCCCGTCGGCTGAAGAAGAAGTCGTGGTCGAGGAAGACACGGTTGGCGAAGACCTCGAAGAAGCTGCAGACGAAGTTGCTGCCGAAGCTGAAGAGCTCGCTGAAGACACCGAAGCGGCTGTCGATGATGCCATGACCGACACCGATGGTGACGGTATCGCTGACGAAGTCGACACCGACGATGATGGTGACGGCGTCGCAGACAGCGAAGATCCAGACTTCGAAGACGACTAGGCTTGAAACTGTCCTGCGCGCGCAAGGCGCCGGGGCAACTCAATCCAGCACGGAAAACAAAACCGGGCGGAGTTATCCGCCCGGTTTTCTGTATTGTCGCATCCGGCTCAGCCCAAAACCCAGATTTACGGGCAGATACCAGAGCTGTGAGAGATCAACCTGCGACTGCCGGCTGATGCTGGCGCGGCTTATTCGTGCCAAAATAGGTTAGAACGGCCGCGCCGATACTCATCACTGACAGGGCGCGTTCCACCACCTTCAGCGTGACGTCGAAGTCGAAATAGTCGCCAACGCCAACGAAGACCCCAGCGATTGACTGGCTGACAAATAGTTCGACGCTTTCAAACAGGTTCAGCAATCTGGAGCTTCCGGCGAACTCCACACCCGGAATGAATGCATACAGCTTGTAGCCCAGGACAGGCGCATAGGCCGACAATGCCATGAGAATTCCGGCAAAGGCGATGCCCAGAGCAACCGCCCAATGTTGAGTGATCAACGCACCAACAATGATGACCGCGTAAACCGCCAGGATAATCCCGATTACGGAGAAATAGATGGAGAGCTGAACATCAATGACGTCCGCCAGAGGCACCTTCCAGAGCGCATTCGCAAAAACCGCCGCAGATATCGCAATGAAGAAATTGGAAACCCACAACCGTGCGAAAATTTTAAACAGCGCTCTTAACGGCTTCTCGGAATCCATCCCACACCCCCAACTTCAACCCTTCACGATCTTTAACACGCGGTTAAGATATGAAAAGCCGGACTGGGTATCTGAGAGCGAATTCAGGTCGTTCTGCTGAATGCGTGCACGGTCTACGCGCTGGACGCCTTGGCCGCTTTCTTGCGCTCGTGCGGATCGAGGTGGATCTTGCGCAGGCGGATGGACTGCGGCGTCACTTCGACCAACTCATCGTCTGCGATGTAGGCCAGCGACCGTTCCAGCGTCATCTGAAGCGGCGGCGTCAGGCGAACGGCTTCATCGGTGCCGGACGCGCGGACGTTGGTCAGCTTCTTGCCCTTCATGACATTGACCTCAAGGTCATTGTCGCGCGTGTGCTCGCCAATGATCATGCCCTGATAGACCTTGTCGCCAGGATGGATCATCATCGGGCCGCGATCTTCGAGGTTGAAGAGGGCGAATGCCACCGCCTCGCCCTGCTCCATCGAGACGAGAACGCCCGTGTGGCGGCCTTTGATCGCACCCTTATACGGCGCGTATTCAAGGAAGACGCGGTTCATGATGGCCGTGCCGCGCGTGTCGGACAGAAGCTCACCCTGATAACCGATCAGGCCGCGCGTCGGCGCATGGAAGACAAGCCGCGTGCGACCGGCACCCGATGGCTTCATCTCCATCATGTCGGCCTTGCGCTCCTGTAGCTTCTGCACGATCACGCCGGTATGCTCGTCGTCGACGTCGATGACGACTTCCTCAATCGGCTCGAGCTTTTCGCCCGTGTCCGGATCTTCCTTCATCACGACTTTTGGACGCATCACGCCAAGCTCAAAGCCTTCCCGGCGCATCGTCTCGATAAGGACGGCCAGCTGAAGTTCGCCCCGGCCGGAAACGGTAAAGGCTTCGGCTTCGGTCGAGCGCTCGACCTGAAGCGCGACATTGCCTTCAGCCTCCTTGACCAGACGGTCCCAGATGAGGCGGGACGTTACTTTCTTGCCTTCCGTACCCGCCAACGGGCTGTCATTGACGCGGAATGTCATGGAGAGGGTTGGCGGGTCGATCGGCTGGGCCTGGATAGGCTCGCTGATCGACGGGTCGACAAAGGTGTCAGCCACGTTGGCCTTGGTGAGGCCCGACAGCGAAACGATATCGCCGGCAACGCCTTCTTCAATCGGCTCCCGGCCAAGGCCGCGGAACGCCAGCACCTTGGAAACACGACCCTGTTCTACCAGCTCACCATCGCGCGACAGGACCTTCACAGTCTGGTTCGGCTTGATGGTACCGGAGGTGACGCGGCCGGTCAGGATACGGCCAAGGAAGTTGTCGGACGAGATCGTCGTCGCAAGCATCCGGAATGGGCCTTCTTCTGTCCGCGGCTCTGGCACGTGCTTGGTGACGAGATCGAACAGCGCGGACATATCGGTTGCCGGCTTTTCGTGGTCGAGGCTCATCCAGCCATTCTTCGCCGAACCATAGAGGATCGGGAAGTCGAGTTGATCGTCATCTGCGCCGAGGTCAGCAAAGAGGTCGAAAACTTCATTGATGACATAGTCCGGACGGCTGTCCGGCTTGTCGATCTTGTTGACCGCGACGATCGGGCGAAGACCGACTTTCAACGCCTTGGACACCACGAACTTGGTCTGCGGCATCGGGCCTTCAGCGGCGTCCACCAGCACGATTGCGCCGTCCACCATGTTCAGGATGCGCTCGACTTCACCGCCGAAATCGGCGTGGCCGGGCGTGTCGACGATGTTGACGCGCGTATCGCCCCAGACGACCGACGTCGTCTTGGCGAGGATCGTGATGCCGCGCTCGCGCTCCAGGTCGTTGGAGTCCATCATCCGGTCGGCAGTCTCTTCATTCTCGCGGAAGGTGCCGGACTGTTTGAGAAGGCAGTCGACCAGCGTCGTCTTGCCGTGGTCAACGTGGGCGATGATCGCAATATTGCGAAGCGAAGTAGGCTCGGTCATGGGAGGATAAGGCTTTCAAGTCTTGTATGGGGCGCGCTTTACACGCCTTGGCCCATAAAAGCGAGTGCCTGCCCACAGGCAGCGCGGTCTCAGAGCGCAGGCAGGTCCGGGAGCGCGCGAACGACGGCCAGTGCTGGAAGGTTGGCCATCCACTCGCCGCAAGAGATGGGCGCAAGTTGATCGCCGTTCAGCTGGCCGAGCACAATGGCTTCGCCGGCGCTACAGGCGCGTCGCATCTCAGCATAGGCCGCGCCGGGTGCGCCGATCAGGTCGACACCATTGAGATATTTCAGCTCCGGATTTTCAGGCAGCTTCCCGCCGCAATGGGCGCTGATATTTGTCCAGTAATGATCGGCGCGTTGATACAGGCTGATCTGGTTCTGGCAGATATCGCGCTGAAGCGCGCCGAGCGCGGCAGCCGCGAGGTAGCTCTCTTCCGGATGCTGGTCCGTGGGCTCCAGCAGAACCACAAAGATGCCGATCTCCGATAGGTCCTTCAGGAACGACGCCCATTCGCCTGAATCCATCGCATTCTCGAAGATGCCCATCCGGTCCGCGAACTCATCCCCGCCTGCTGCGGTCGCGGCCGCCCTGAACAGGGCGGTATCGAACGTGCGACCATCACTGGCGCTTTCAAACACGTCTTTCCAGATAGCGAGGATGTCTCCGCCCTCGTTTCCAAGCGAGGCGGATTCGGCGATGAGCTGCACGATAGCGCCGCAATCATACGGTGCGCGCCCTCGACTACCATATCGTGTCGCGATCAGCGGACGCCGCACAAGCGCCAGCTTGCACTGGTTGATCTTCTCTTCCAGATCAGCGCGTAGCTGGTCGGTATCCATCCATGCGCGCATGGAAATATATTCCGCAGCCCCTTCGTGAAGCCAGGACTGCTCGGCATTCTCGCGCGAGCTATAGAGTTGGCCGATCCAGACATGCACGGCCTCATGCAGGGCTAGCGCCGTCATACGACGGATGAAGTCCTCGTTCGAGCGGTCGAGTTCAAAGCCGCGTACATGCAGCATGATGAACCGGCCAAGCGCACTCCCCTTGAAGCTCGCGCGCTCATCTTCGCGAAAACTCATGACCAGCACGGGCGGCGCCTCTGGCGGCATTTCAAAACGTTCTGTCAGGGTTTGGCTGATCGCGTCGATGTCAGCGGCGAACTTCGCGCGCATCCAGTCTGGAATATCGGGGCCTGCGATCATCGTCGCATGGTCCTCTGCGATTTGGTGTTCAGGGCCAAGATAGACGAAGCCGCCAGTCGTTGCGGCGATTGTTTGGCTGCTCGGAAGACGTACATCGTCGGCGAGGAATACCTCACCTTCAGGATCTACATCGGCGGCGATGAAGGACTGATGTCCTTCCAGGGAAAGCCCTTCTGTCAGGACAGTCCACCCCCTCTCACCGATTTGGAGAATGGCAACGTATCTTCGGTCATAGATCTGGTCTGACGGGTTCAAATGCAGCTCAAAACTGTCAAATGGCGCACCGTCCTCGCGGGCGAGGATGTGGCCGTCAAATAACCAGTCATCGCCTTGAGGTATCCAGAGCCGTTGGCGTTCGTCTGGCTCGACCCACCCTTCGAAGCTCACGCTTTCGGCAGGGTCTGACAGAATCCACCGCGCGGCCAAGGTATTCTCGTTTCGTGACAGGGCAACATCGGCACGAGCGCTTGCATCCTGACCTTCCGCGCCGCCGCCTGTTCCGGACACGAGGTAAATGGCAAACAATACGAGCAAGTATCTAAGCAGCGTCATCTGAAACTTCTGGCCGAATCCTCTGTTCGTGCCAAGGCGCGGAACGTCTCTTCGTGCCCCTCGTTTGTCTTCTACCTGAGACAATCACCGGAAGCTGCCGCCATGACTTATATCGAGAAGCACCTCGACGAAGGTGAATCTATCGTTCGGGTCGGGCGTTTTCACTGGTTGTGGTACGCCCGCGCCTGGGCGGCCCTGATCCTGTTTGGCTGGCTGATCGTAGGGCTTATCTATTTTATCTACGAGATGATCCGCCTGGTCACGACTGAATTCGCCGTGACCGACAGGCGCCTCGTCAAGAAGACGGGCTTCATCGCCGCAAACGTCGATCAGATGTCGCTGGAAGCGATAGAAGGCGCTAGTATGAGACAGGGCATCATCGGCCGCATCTTCGGCTTCGGCAATCTCGACATTGAAGGACGCGGCGAAGGCGAGGTCGACTTTCCGATCATGGCTGCGCCAGCGAAATTCCTGAAAGCTGTCAACGAAGCAAGAAGCACCGCTGAACGCGCCGCCGTTGACCGGCTCGCAGACGATCTCGGGCGCAGATAGGCCTTATCTGCCTATGCGGCATTAAAACATGCCTCCACGGGGAACGACGCAATGATCGCTTCGTTGATGAAGCGCGCAGCCAGTAGGCTGCATCAATAAGATTTGAAACTTCAGGAGATAGAATATGTCCAAGAGAGCAGAAGGAAAAACGGTTGCCATTCTCGCCGCTGACGGCTTCGAGGAAGTGGAACTGACCTCCCCGAAAGAAGCGCTCGAAAACGCAGGCGCAAGCACCGTTATCGTCTCGCTAGAGAGCGGGGAAATCCAGGCGAACCAGCACCGTGAAAAGGGTATCATGGTTGGCGTCGACAAGACGCTGGATGATGTGAAGGCCGACGACTTCGACGCCCTTCTCATCCCAGGTGGCCTGTTCAACCCGGACACGCTGCGTCAGAGCCAGAAAGTACTCGATTTCACGTCGAAATTCTTTGCGCAGGCCAAACCAGTCTTTTCGATCTGTCATGGCCCACAAGTGCTCATCTCTGCGGGTCTCGTCGAAGGCCGTGAAATGACCGGCTTTGCTGCGATCCAGCAGGATCTGAAAAATGCTGGCGCCGTCGTGCGCGACGAGAAAGTCGTTGTCGACAAGGGCCTCGTGACGTCTCGCGACCCTGATGATCTTCCCGCGTTCAATGACAAGATCGTCGAAGAGCTTTGCGAAGGTAAGCACGAAGCTCAAAAGCAATCGGTCGAAGCGTAAATCATCCCCTCGCATTTTGACCGGACTAAGCGCTCCCCGTTTCGGGGGGCGCTTTTTTTATTCCGGAGACTGCTGCCGGTCAGGATTCAGGCGCCAGTGATGGTCCATTACATCCTGCCAGATCGTGTAGATGAAGGTCGCCGACCAGGTGATCACCATGAAACCACCCAGCGCCTGCATCATTGCGACCATACGGATCGCGCCATCGGTCGACACTTGCGCATAGCCGAGCGTCGCAAAGTTGATCCCCGAAAAATAGATGAGATCATAGAAACTGCCATCGAAATCGCCGGTCAGTGAGCCCCACCAGCCTGCAACGATCATCACTTTATAGGCAGCTGCATAGGCGATGATCTCGATCGTGTGCACGGTCAGCAAGCCGAGAAACGCCGTCAGGATGCCGCGATGCTTCTGCTCTCCGAGATGCGGCGTAAACAGGCGAATGAACAGGATGGCGAAGTGGTGAAAAATTCCCAGCGTGGCCGCCAGGAGAAAGCCTGTGAGAAGCGCCATGTGCGGCCCCCTTTCCAGTCTGCAGTTCGCTTGCACCTGAGAAGCCGGACGGCTGGTGTCAACGACGCACTCAAAAATTAGCTTGACCGCTAATTAAGATTCTTGCTAATTAGCATTAATGACAAATAATGTATTCAGCGCTCTGGGGCATCCCCTCCGCCGTCAGGTCATGGACCTGCTGCGCAAGGGGCCGCGCACGTCTGGTGAGCTTGCCGAGGCGTTCGACGCCAGCTGGCCGACAGTCAGCCGGCACCTGGCTGTGCTGAAAGACGCCGATCTCATCACGGCCGAACGACACGGCACCAGCATTGTCTACCGTGCCAATACGAGCGTGATTGAGGATGCCGCCGCTGCCCTGCTGGCGCTGATCGGAAAAGATAATGGGGACGACGACATGAAGGAGGCCGCAGAATGATCAAGACAGGTTTGATATGGTCGGGGCTGGCGATTGCCGCCATGCTGGGAAGTCTAGCCTGGGCCTGGAGCGCCCTTCCCGCAGGCGTAGACATTCCCATTCACTGGGGACCGAACGGTGAGGCTGACGGCTTCGCCACACGCGGCAGAGCGCTGCTGATCCTCGCTATCCTGCCCGCAAGCGCGCTCTTTACATCCGTCCTGCTGGCAGCCGCGCCTTATCTCGACCCATTCAAGGAAAATCTTCGCCGCAGCCGCCAGGCCTATACGGCGATCTGGGCCGGCAGCATGGTGCTGATGGCGGCCCTGACGGCAGGCATCGCGCTGATGATGATCCGCGGCGCCAGTGGCGCGACCCATTCCAATGAGTTTGTCCGCTTCGTCATGGCCGGATCCGGCGTGCTTTTCGTCATTATCGGCAACTATTTGCCGAAGACCCGCAAATCCTTTTTCCTTGGCATCCGCACGCCATGGACGCTGACCAGCGATTATACCTGGGAGAAGACCCACCGCCTTGTCGGACCGCTCTATATCGCTGCAGGCCTGATCGGTATCGTGATCGCCTTTACCATGTCCGGCATCTGGCTCGTCTTCAGCTTTGTCGGGACAGTCCTGGCCGTCAGCCTGTTCGGCATTGCCTATTCCTGGTGGGTCTGGCGCAATGCCAATGACCGCAATGAAGGCGCCGACTACGTCGTCTGATAGACGGAGAAAGCCCTCGCCGGTTTAGACCAGCGAGGGCTTCTCAATTCGGTCCAGGTCGAGCGACCTAGTTGTCGCGATCTTTAACCTCGGCCTCATTGGCCACGGCGCGGTCCTCGGCGTCAAACTCGACGCTTGGTGCCGCCCCGCTGCCGTAAGAGCGTGACTTGGCCGCCAGACGGTTCATCGACTCTTCCATCGTGCCCTTGCCGACCGCCATGGTCTGCGCAGCTGACACGCCGACAGCTTCGGCATCGTCGAACTTGCCGAAGTTAGCGCCAAGAAAGACGACTTCCCAGCCTTTCGCCTCGACACGGTCCAGCGCGGCGCGTGCACCCTCACGTGTGATCTCGCGGGAGGAATTTTCCAGACCGTCCGTCATGATCACGATGACGGCCTTTTCCGGATTGTCGCTTTCAGCGGTCGAGATGATACGCCCGATCGCGTCGAAAAGCGGCGTCATCCCGCGCGGCGACACCTCGTCGGACGTGACAGACTGCCAGTCCGCTGGCGCCACGCTTTCGCGCAGCACATCATACTGAAGCCCGTCCTGCGCATCGAACACCGCGAGCGTAACAGAGGTTTCAAGCGGCGCGGCCTCGTCTTCATCTGCCTCACCAACCGCAGCGGCGTAGGCGTTTACCGAGGTCAGCGCCTCATCCCAGAGGTTCGACATCGAGCCCGTCCGGTCGAGCAGTATGTAGGAATGGACAGCCTTCGGCGCTTCCGGCTCTGGCGGCGTTTCGGGCGCGGGGGCTGGCCGGGCCGCGCACGCGGCGAATGCAAAACCTGCGACCAGGGCCGCGCTCAGGAACGCTTTTCTCAACATCGGATCATCTCCTCCAGTGACCTTGGACCCCACCCCGGAGTCCTGTGGCAGTGAGGCTCGCCCCGAAATGCGGCCATGACGCGGCGGCTTAGCGGTGATCAGGGGGTGATCTTCGGGCAGGCCGCCGGAAAGAATAAGTCCTGCAAATGCGGAACCCGCGCCGGTTGCAGCGTGTTCTTCGTTAACAACTGGCAAGAAAGGATACGCAGAATGGATCCCGTAAGCATTATCATCTGGCTCATCATTGGTGCCATCGCAGGTTGGCTGGCCGGACAGGTCATGCGCGGCGCAGGCTTCGGCCTCGTCGGCAATATCATCGTCGGTATTCTGGGTGCCGTGCTCG
>Ga0208965_1000354_pt1 | contig 22467 bp, 17 predicted proteins | sample AOAMet1_07_M0_10_2_FD_188230 | JGI IMG/M metagenome (GOLD analysis project Ga0208965, IMG submission 188230) | Ammonia-oxidizing marine microbial communities from Monterey Bay, California, USA - CAN11_07_M0_10 (SPAdes) | ecosystem: Environmental > Aquatic > Marine > Intertidal zone | place...
CGCCGTCGACGAAGCGCTGGCACGCCTGCCGCTCGGCCGCGTTTCGAAGATTGCAGACCTTGGAACCGGAACGGGCTGCCTGCTTATCGCCCTTCTCAAGCAGGAGCCGCGCCTGACAGGCGTCGGAATCGACCTCTCAAGCGCCGCAATCGATATTGCGCGCCGGAATGTCGATGCACACAGCCTTGGTGACCGGGCGCACATGCATGCCATGAGCTGGCGCGACTGGGACGGTTGGGGGGAGGCTGACCTCATCATCTCCAATCCGCCCTATATCCGCAGCGAAATCATCGACACGCTAGATGAAAGTGTCCGGGTCTATGAACCCCATAGCGCTTTGGACGGTGGGGCGAGCGGCCTTGAAGCCTATCGCGAAATCATTGCCCTGGCAGCCAGAAACATGAAACCGGGTGCCTGGATCGTATTCGAGATCGGTTTCGACCAAGCCGACCAGGTGCGCTTGCTGCTTGAAACCGCCGGTTTTTCCTCCATTTCAGTTGCCATCGACACAGGTCAGCGTGACCGGGTTGTCTCTGCCCGCCTTTGATCGACAGTTCGGGGGCTTGGCGAAGCAGCAAATGCACGCTAAGGCTGGTGTCGGGCAGGCGGCTGATGATGAAGACTCAGCCCTGCCACGAGCAAGCAAGACATCACCGAGAATACCCAATCCGGGATGCAGCGCACAGGGTCTGGACAACGGACATAACGGGATCAGGAATTTAGCGTATGCAACGCAAGCGCGGACGCGGCCGTCGTTCAGGCGGCAATAATAACAATAACCCGAACCGGCATTATGAGAGCACCGGCCCGGACGTGAAGATCCGTGGGTCTGCCCAGCAGATTCTGGACAAGTACCAGCAGTATGCCCGTGATGCGATGACGGCTGGTGACCGCGTAAAGGCCGAAGCGCACTACCAGCACGCTGAACACTATGCGCGCATTGTGGCGAGCTTCCAGAAAGACAACAAGCAGCGCAGCCGCAACGACGACAATGATTCCGATGACAATGACGATAATGACAACTCGTCCGATCATCGCAATGAGCAAAGCTCTGACCGTCAGGACGACCAGCGCTCCAATCGCAATCAGAACCGTAAGCCTGATAATGACCAGCAGGATGATAGCGACAAGCGCCAGGACGAAAGCAAGAGCGACGAGAGCGAGCCGAAGAAGCCGCGCCGGGGCCGCAAGCCAAAGTCTTCTGAAGACGATCCGATGAAAGTCATCGATTCTGACAAGGGCGAGGAAGCTTCCGCGTCTGAGGAAGAGGCACCCGCAAAGCCGAAGCGCCGCACTTACCGCAAAAAAGCTGAAGCGAGCGATGACACGTCTGGTGTCATGTCGACCCTTTCCCGCGGCCGCGCTGACGATTCCGACGATGAAGAAAAAGACAAGCGACCGGCAAACGCTGCCGAATAAGGCGCTGGGATTTCAGGGATGGCCGGTCCTTAAACCAGCTTTCCGCACACGAGAAAACCGCCACCCTCAGGGTGGCGGTTCTTTTTTGCGCTGAGATCAGTGAGCGGCGTTAGCCGGCCAGGACCTTGCTGCGCTGCTTGTCGAACATGGACCAGACACCATCGTCCCCGTGCCAGTCACCCTTTGTGGCGCCCTTGGAATATTCAGTGGCGCGCGCTTCGAAGAAGTTCGCGTGCTCAACGCCGTTGAGGATTTCCGTGAGCCAGGGGATCGGATGCTTTTCGACGCCATAGATCGGGTCAAGCTTCAGCTGCCCCATGCGCCAGTCGGCGATGTAGCGGATATAATTCTTGATGTCCTGCGGGGTCATGCCCTGCACTTCACCGGCTTCGAAAGCGAGGTCGATGAACTTGTCTTCGAGCTTCACAACCGTCTGGCAGCAATCAGCAATGTCGTCCTTGACCGATTTCGTCAGGGCACCGGTCTCTTCGGCGAAGGTGTGGAACATCTTCATCATGCCTTCGCAGTGCAGCGACTCATCACGCACCGACCAGGACACGATCTGGCCCATACCCTTCATCTTGTTGAAGCGCGGGAAGTTCATCAGCATGGCGAAAGACGCGAACAGCTGCAGGCCTTCAGTGAAGCCGCCAAATACGGCCATCGAAGTCAGGATGTCCTTCTCCGTCTCACAGCCGAACTGGCCGAGATAGTCATGCTTGGCCGCCATCTGCTCGTATTCCATGAACGCGCCAAACTCGGAATCCGGCATGCCGATCGTCTCTAGCAGGAGAGCATAGGCGGCAATGTGCACCGTTTCCATGTTCGAGAAGGAGGCGAGCATCATGCGCACTTCAACCGGCTTGAAGAGCGGCATGTAGTTTTCCATGTAGTTGGCGCCGACTTCGACGTCCGACTGCGTGAAAAAGCGGAAGATCTGCGTCAGCAGATTACGCTCCTTGTCGGTGAGCTTGTTGGTCCAGTCCTTACAGTCCTCGCCCAGCGGAACTTCTTCCGGCAGCCAGTGAACCTGCTGCTGGATTTTCCAGAAGTCATACGCCCATGGGTACCGGAAAGGCTTGTAGGCCTTGCTCGGCGTAAGAAGCCCTGGAATCTGAGTGATGCCGTCTGCCATAGGTCTGCCCCTTAATATCCTGCAACACTATATATAGTGCCAAATCATGTATTTGCTCGCAAGATATATACCTGAGAGGCCGGTGATTTTCCACAGCGAATGGTAAACTGTGGACAATTGCCGCGCCGCCCTCGTAACCCCTTAATAGGCAACGGAAATTGAGACCGCACCAAACCTTTGTGGTCCGGCCTGACGCTGAAATTCTTCAGTTCTGTGCACATAGGTGAAGGCGAACTGCACATTCTCAACGTGGATGGCCGCGCCCGCCTGGGCATCAGCGACCAGCTTGTTGCGGTCGGACACGCGCGGACTGTCGCGCCAAGCATTCCCGTCAAGAAACATGTCCCGCAGGACGAAACGCCCTTCAACTCCGGCAAACAGGTAGGCACCGAAGGTCTGCTGGGGCGAAAATGTCCCGGCCCCTGCGAGCGCCGGGCGGATGCGTGGCGGACCAAAATCCGAGCCGAGGTCCCAGCCGATTCGCCCGGTCAGACCGCTGGCCGCATAGGTGCGCACATTTCCAAGCGCACCACCTGCGTGAATGCCGTAGTCGGTCTCAAGCCCGAGCGGCAGGCGGGGGCCTTCATACAAAGCCATGCGCTGCGCAATGAGTTCGAACCCCGGCTCATTTCGAAGCTGGTAATCCCAGCCCCTTGGTTTGTCCTCTTCGATAAGGTGATGCCAGTTGGTCTGGACGAACTTGCCGAGCGCTGCCGGTCCGACAATGCCGAGGTTCAGCTGCAGGACGTCCTGGATATTGTCGTCGCTGGCCACCACGGTGCCTGAAACATAAAGCCAGCCCGCATAAGGCCTGTCATCGGGGTCGGGTTCGGAAAGGGATATGTCGTTTGGCGTGAAGATCGCGTGCGACACCGCGAGGCCCTGGCGCAGCTTGCGCCTGCGGAGGTCAAGCACCGGCACCCGGCGCGCTGCCCAGTCGAGGATGGGAAGGACCCGGTTCTCTGGAGATACGCGCTCTATACGGATACCATTCGTATAGTCGCGGTCCGTACCACCAAACAGATCATTTTCGGATGTGAGTGACCACACGCCGCGCTGGTCCGGTGCAGCAGGCTGGGTGTCATTGCGCACCTCTGCCTCTGCCGGTCGCAGCGCGCAAAAGACGACATTCAGAAGAAGAAGCAATGCAGCGCGCATTCGAGACAGGACCAATAAGCCAGTAGTCGCCGCGCCAATAGCGCAGCTTGTCCAGTCTCGTCAGCTTAAATTCTGGAAACGACTGCGCTTAACGCCTACCGGCGGAGGGTAAAGCTCACACCAGCAAAGTCTTCTGCCGCGCGCTGGCCCTGAAGGCCGCGCTCATTATACTCCACCTCGCGGTGAATATAGCTCAGGGAAAGCTGACCGTTGCCGCGTGTGAAGGACACGCCGGCCTGCATGTCACCGACGGTAACCTGGTCACGAAGGGCCATGCGATTGGTAAAATTGCGATCGCCGTCGGGCTCATAGACCAGCGCTTCGCCGTCAGCACCTGCAAACAGATACCAGCTATCTGGCGCTACATTCTGGCCACGCTGGTCGAAATTCTGACCGATACGGATTTCGCCGCCAACGCTGCGCTGTTCGAAATCTCCATCTCGGCTCAGGCTGACACGCGGTACGACGCCCACATCAAACCCAAGACCAGTGCGCTCCATCGGGGCCGAGATTGCAACCTCTGCATCGAAATCGCTGATCTGGCGCACGGGACGGGTCAGATTTTCGGCGCTACGGCGGCCTTGATAACCGACGATGCCGGCAGAGTTAGAAATCCGCAGGCTGTTCACACTGGGCGGGCGGCTGGCATCAACACCAATCGGGCGTATCCTGCGCACGCCAAGCACGGGCGCGATCGCAATTTCAGAGGTCGACGAGGTCTGCGCCTGGCTGAAAGAAAAGTTCGAAGCGGCACGGATGGTGGCTTCCGTCTGTTCATCAGTTGTCTCCACGAGCCGGTAATCAACGTCAGCAGCGGCACCTCTGACAGTCGCAGCAGAAGAGGCTTGTGCCGGGGAACATCCCTGACAGCCCGCGGCGATCACTGAGGCCAAAACCAATAACATTCATCCACTCCAGCCAACCCTAAACCATAGGGTTACGACATTTCGTCCCTCTTGTAGCACAGACGATCGTGCTGTCACAGGGGTATTCCAATTGCAGTACCAACGAATCCTTACAATTCCTCCATTGAATTGTGGTTCCACAAATTGAGAATTTTCCACGACCTGCCGATACGTTTGGTTAACATTTCTCGCAGACGGGTCTGCAATTGGCCAGGCGCGGCCCTTTGAAAGGACGCCATCGCATAAAGACTATTGAGCGCCAACGCGGTTTTGTTACATGGTAACGGCAATGATAACGCCGCGCGCATCTTTCGCCATAAAGACCTTGATTGTCGCCCTGCTCCTCTGGGTTCAGGGCGCGGCGCTCCATGATGCGGCGGCTCATGGCGACGAACCGCATGAACATTATGGCCTGACATGCGATCTTGAGCATGTCGTCGCCCCTCAGATTGCCCCGCTTCCGACCACGCCGACGCTACCAACGCCGCCGCGCGGGGTCGAACTGACAGGCGAGCCCGCCCTTGATTACAGACCTTGGTCGCGCCCCCCTGGCCGAGCACCACCACCACGAAGTCCCCCTACCCTCAATCAATAGTACTGACGCGGCCCGAGACTACCGGCATCGAGACCGGATCTGGGCGATTTATCTGTTGATTGAGGGAATACCCAGACATGACTTCCAGAATTTTGCGCCGCGCGCTTGCGGCAACCCTGCTTGTGGGCGCCAGCCCGCTCGCAATCGCCCAGAATGCTGACACTGCCCCGGCCACCGAGGCCCCGGAACGTCTCTCCACCGTCATCGTGTCCGGCGTCGGACCGAAGCGCGAAACCGACGAAATGATTGGTAATGCGAGCGCCGTTACGCGCGGCGAGATCATCGAGAGGCTCCAGGCGTCGCTCGGCAACACGCTAGACCGAGAACCCGGCGTTTCCACGACACATTTCGGCCAAGCCGCCAGTCGCCCTGTCCTGCGCGGTCTCGGCGCCGAACGCGTCCTGGTCCTGACCAATGGCATCGGCGTGATTGACGCGTCCGCTGCCTCCCCCGACCATCAGGTCGCAGGCGACGGTATCGATGCGGAGAAGATTGAAATCCTGCGCGGCCCTGCTGCGCTGGCCTATGGCGGCCAGGCGATTGGCGGCGTGGTAAACGTCATCGACGGCCTGATCGTTGAGGACCTTCCTGAAGAGCCTGTCTCCGGCGAAGCCTATGGCGCCTATAACAGCGTCAATGAAGGTCAGGAAGGCGCTATCAAGGGGCGCTTCACCACCGGGCCGTTCGTGCTCTCGCTGTCGGCGTCGGCACGCGACTTCGACAATTACGACATTCCCGGCTTCGCCGAATCTTCCCGCCTGCGCGCCCTGGAAGCGCTTGAAGGCGACGATCATCATGATGAGGACGGGCATGAAGGGGAAGAAGATCATGAGGAGCATGATCACGAAGAGCACGAAGACGAGGAAGTTCGCGACACGTTGGAAAACTCTTTCGTAGAGACTGAATCCTTTGCAGGTGGCCTCTCCTGGGTTGGTGATGGCGCCTTTGCAGGTATCGCCGTTCGTCGTCAGACGTCCTCCTACGGCCTGCCCGGTCACAGTCATGCGCATGAGCATGGTCACGAAGATGAGCATGATCATGAAGAGGGCGAGGATCATGAAGAGGATCATGATGATGATCACGACGAAGAGCACGAGGAAGGCGAAGAGGGCGAAGAGAACCCATTCATCGACCTCGAGCAGACCCGGTATGATTTCCGAGCTGGCGCCGACCTGAATGTCGGTCCGTTCACCCGCATCGCTGGCAACATCTCGATCGCTGACTATGAGCATACAGAGTTCGAAGCGCCGGGAGAGCCGGGCACCAAATATGAAAGCGACGGCGCTGAAGGCCGCGTCGAACTCGGCACTGGTTTTGGTGACTGGGAAGGCGCTATTGGCGTGCAAGTTCTCGACAAGACGCTCGACGCATTCGGTGACGAAGCCTTCATCACCAAAACCGACACCATGTCGACTGGCGTGTTTCTCTATCAGACAAGGGAATGGGCCAATGGCTTCGGCATCGCCGGCGGCCTTCGCTATGACTCGACCGAGCTCGACAATATCATTGCTGGCTCACGCGAGTATGATCTCTTCTCCGGCTCGTTCGGCGTGCACCAGCACTGGGAGAATGGCTGGTTCGTGGGCGGTCAGATCAGCCTGACCGAACGCGCACCGAATGAGGGCGAGCTCTTTGCTGACGGCGCACACCTTGCGACCGAGCAGTATGAAGTCGGCGACACCACGCTGGACAAGGAGCGCGGCCTGAACCTCGAAGGCACGATCCGCTGGCGCGGTGACACAGGCTTCGGCTTCGGCGCAAACCTGTTCCACACAGAGTTTCACGGCTTCATCTACCTGACCCCGGGCCTCGCCTTCGATGATGGCGACCTCGTCGACGAGATTGACGAACTGCCTGTCTATCTCTTCGTTCAGGAAGATACGAGCTTCACGGGCGGCGAGGTGTATGTTGACTACACGCTCCCGGGCGGCCCACTTGGCGCCGACTGGCGCGCAGAAGCCAATGTGGATTTCGTCAGCTCCGACATTGATGATGGCGGCAACCTACCGCTCCTTCCGCCGACCACCTTCAATGCCTCGCTCGATGGGGATTGGGGCCTCTGGAAAGCTGGAGCAAGTGTGACGGTTGCGGCTGATCAGGACGAAACTGGCGTCGGCGAACTGCAGACGGATGGCTATACGACGCTCGACCTGCGCGGGGCGCTATCGCTCGCCGATCTTGGCGTAGGCCGTGAAGGCACCGAATTCTTCCTCGAGGCGCGCAATGTCACGGATGAAGAAGTGCGCTACGCCACCTCAGTGCTGAAGGACACCGTCCCAGCGCCCGGACGCAACCTCCGCGGCGGTGTAAGGATCGTGTTCTAGGCCGGCGCTGCCGGCGCAAAGGCGCTCTTGCTGAGCGAAACATGTGCCTGCGAAGGCCGGTATCGAAGCACGAGCACCCAGCCGCTATAATGCGAACAAACAAAAAACCCCGGCTCATCTCTGAGCCGGGGTTTCTTCATTCCGTCAGATGATTGCTGCGCCTACTGACAGGCGAGGCATTCGTCATAGTCGGTGTTCGGCACATCCATGCCGGTCGCCTTCTCCTTGTCAGCGGAGCCTGCAAAACCGGCGCGCTGGACCGATTTGGAGCGGCAGTAATAGAGCGATTTCAGCCCCTTCTCCCACGCTGTCCAGTGCAGCATGTGGAGGTCCCACTTATTGATGTCGGCCGGCAGGAAGACGTTGAGCGACTGGCTCTGGCAAATATACGGCGTGCGGTCTGCGGCCAGTTCGATGATCCAGCGTTGATCGAGCTCAAACGCCGTCTTGAACACGCCCTTCTCATGCTCATCGAGACAATCGAGATGCTGGACGGAGCCTTCATTCTCGAGGATCGAATTCCACGTCTCCTCGGTATTGGCGCCCTTCTGCTCAAGCACGCGCTCCAGCTGCTGGTTCTTCACCGTGAAAGAGCCTGACAGCGTCTTGTGCGTGTAGACGTTTGCCGGGATCGGCTCGATGCCTGCCGAGGTTCCGCCGCAGATGATCGAGATCGACGCGGTTGGCGCTACGGCCATCTTGTGGCTGAAGCGCGCCATCATGCCCGCATCGCGCGCATCCTCACATGGGCCGCGCTCCTTGGCGAGCTTGACCGATGCCTGGTCTGCGCCAGCGCGGATGCGCTTGAACATCTTCTCGTTCCAGACTTTCGACATCGCGCTTTCGATCGGCACGTTCATCGTCTGCAGGAAGGAGTGGAAGCCCATCAGGCCGAGGCCGACAGAGCGCTCACGCTTTGCCGAATAGACAGCGCGGGCCATCTCGTTCGGCGCGCGCTGGATGAAGTCTTCCAGCACATTGTCGAGGAAGCGGAAGATGTCTTCCAGGAAGTTCTCGTCTTTTGACCATTCGAGGAATTTCTCGGCATTGACCGAAGACAGGCAGCAGACAGCCGTGCGGTCTTCGCCATTCTGGTCAACGCCCGTCGGAAGGGTGATTTCCGAACAGAGGTTCGACTGGTGGACCTTGAGGCCAAGCTTGCGCTGGTGCGCAGGCATGGCGTTGTTCACCGTGTCTGTGAAGAGCAGGTATGGCTCACCGGTCTGGATGCGCAGTTCGAGGATCTTCTGCCAGATCTTGCGTGCATTGACGGTGCGCAGCACTTCGCCGGACTTTGGCGAACGCAGGCCGAACTCTTCATCCTTGCGGACGGCTTCCATGAACTCATCGGTGATGTTGATGCCATGATGCAGGTTGAGGGACTTGCGGTTGAAGTCACCCGACGCTTTGCGGATTTCGAGGAATTCCTCGATTTCCGGGTGGTGCACATCGAGGTAACAAGCTGCCGAGCCACGGCGCAGCGAGCCCTGACTGATCGCAAGCGTCAGGCTGTCCATCACACGGATGAAAGGAATGATGCCGGAGGTCTGTCCGTTCTGGCCGACTTTCTCACCGATGGAGCGGACATGCCCCCAATAGGTACCGATACCGCCGCCATTCGAAGCGAGCCAGACATTCTCGGTCCAAGTCTCCACAATATCGTCGAGCGAGTCGCCAACCTGGTTGAGGAAGCAGGAAATCGGTAGACCGCGATCAGCGCCGCCATTTGAGAGGACAGGCGTCGCTGGCATGAACCAGAGGCGTGACATGTAGTCATAGATACGCTGGGCGTGATCCTGATCGTCAGCGAAGGCCTTCGCGACGCGGGCAAACATCTCCTGATAGCTTTCCCCGGTGAGGAGGTAGCGGTCTTCGAGCGTCTTCTTGCCGAACTCGGTCAGCAGCGCATCGCGCGATTCGTCGATCGTGATCTCGATATCGTTAACGACCTTGAGGTCCGGACGCGGCGTCTGGCCCTTTGGCTTGCCCCGGCGAAGCGCGGCGGATGTTTTGGTCGCAACAGTGCTCGCAGACATGGTGTCTTTCCTCTCAATCGGCCCGTCAAATATAGGGATTTGGCCCCAGAAGCGCCATATGCGGTGCCTCTACCCCGTCCCAATACTAGATATAGTGTTCCTAAGGTTAAGGCTTGGTCAATGGGGACTCTGCCGAATTTACGGCGGTTGCCGTGGAATTCTCGCCGTCTTCGGTGGGATTCCTGCCCGCAACGCCCGTCACTAAAAGCGATAAACAAATTGCAGGAAATTTCATTTCGGATGCGGAAAGATCTAAGGCATTGGCGCTCAAACGCGCACCGCCTGAAACTCTTTTCCGCAAGACGATAAACACCTTTCAATATGCAGGCGATCGGTCCTCGAATCACCCCTCGTCCTCTTGCGCGGAGACCTCCCGGTCGGACACGTCCGGGAAGAGCCGGGCTACCGACTGATTCCACTCATAAAGCCTCGGCCAGTTGTCGCCATCATTCGGCGTCAGGCCGAGCCTGACGATGACCAGGTCTTTCGAGGGGACGATCCAGATGGTCTGGCCTTCATGGCCCTGCGCCGAGAACGCATCGAAAGGCGGCGTTGTCGCTGCCTGCCCCGCAGGCTCTGGCACGGGGTCTGCACCGAGCCACCAGCCTGCGCCATAGACATTGGTCTTGGTGGACACAGGGTCGCGGCGGGAGAAGTCCACCCAGCCTTCAGGCAGCAGGCGCTCGCCCTCCCAGACGCCATCACGCAGATAGAGATAACCAAACTTCGCGAAGTCCCGCGCCGAAGCCCAGACGAGAGAACCGCCGAGGAAAGTCCCGGCTGCATCGAATTCGGGCTGTGCGTCCATGCCTAAGGGACTGAATATCCACTCTTTAGCTCGCAGGAAGGCCATGCATTTTGGCCAAAGGATCTCGCGCTCTGCGTCCGTCAAATCGCTGTCGATTCTCACAAGCGAATAGCACTTCATTGGCAAGGGATGTATTGGCTGCGGACGAGGCATGTCGTCGGTTCTGCGCCTCACCATCACCCGGATATCGTAATCTTGTTCTTTGCCCAATGAATTCTGCGAGAGCGCCCATCCAATAATATGAAACCCCGCCGTCGAGTAGTTCCACACTGCACCCGGATCGTGCGCCAGTTCGAATTCGTCCACTATATGTTGTGCCACATCGAACCGGCCGGGGCCGTACATCATCTGGACGACATCATTGTCAGTAAGTCCTGTTGAGCCGATTTCGAGATAATCGAGCCCGTCCGTCATGGTCAGCCACTGGCGCCAGGTGATCTCACCGCGTGGATCGCCCTCTGGAAAGGGGGACGGCATCACATAGTCGATATCTTCGATCAGGCCGAGTTCGACCGCCCGGCCAACGAGCGCCGAAGTAATTGACTTCGCCATCGACCATGACACCTGCTTCGTCTCCGGCCCGAAGCCGTCAGCATAGGTTTCGAAGATGAGGCGTCCTTCGTGGATGATGACGATCGCCCGCGTCTGGCCCATCGGCTCCGTTACGCCTGTCGCCATCGCATCGCGGATGAGAAGCGAAAGCTCCTCTTCGATCACATCGGGAACGTCACCCTCGGGCCAGTTTTCAGTAGGCCAGGCAAGGCCTTCAGGCTGCGGCGGCAGCGGCACGAGACCCTGCGCACTCGCCTGCATGCCGACAGCGCAGGCGGCTGCAATAAGGAGAGACTTGAAGAACATCGACGCGCTCCGTAACGATTGTCACAACACATCTAGAGGCAGAGCATGAAACTCGTCAAAGCCGCAATCGTCATCGTGATCATGCTGGGCGTTGGGGCGCTTCTCGCCTGGCAATTCCTGATCAAGGACCAGATCGATCTCGCACGGGTCGCGACGCCCTATGGCGCCAAAATGGTCTGCTCGTGTCGGTTTGTTGCAGAGCGCCCCATGGAGAGCTGCCTTGCCGACTTCACCGAAGATGTGAGCGCTGTAAGCTTCCACGAAGAGGACAATGCCATACGCGCAACTGTGCTCGGCGGCGTGGTCAGCGCCACCGCTGTCCATGAGGAAGGTCTTGGATGTTCGCTGATTGAACAGGCGCAGTAAAACTGCTCAGGGCGCGGGCGCGCTCTCTAAGACCTCTGCGTCAGTATCGAACAGGTCACCATATCTCGGCGCGAGCTCATCGACGAAGACCGAGGCGGGCACCGCAATCTCATACGGCCCTTCAGCATAGGCACCGACCGTGTAAGGCTGAAAATGATAGATGAGCCCGGCTGGTGCTTCACTGTCCATCCCGCGCGCAATGGTGAAGTTTTCGAAGATCGCCTCATTATTGTCGAATGCCGCCCTCAGCCAGCTATCCATCAGCTGCTCGTCGCTAAGGCTTTGATCGTTCATACGCTCGCGCTTGGCGGCAATCAGGGCCGCCTGTAACGCATCCGCCATGACGGATCGGGCTGCCTCGTCATCCTCAAAAAGGTCCTCGAAGCTGATTTCCTCGCCAAGGCCCTCATCCCAGTTCAGCACATCGAACTGGAAGTTGGGATGCGCGCCGCCAGCATAGGCTGCGTAGGAGCCGAGGAAGGATCGGAGCGTTCCTTCGCGGGGGCCGACTTCATCCCAGCTGACGGTCAACGAGTGGGGCCGGAAAGCGTAGCCTTCATTCTCTGCATCAGCTCGGTCATTCTGAGCAGCCGCCAGGAAGGCTTCCTGGCCATCCGCTGCACGCTGACGGATCAAAGCCGCCAGCTCCGGATCGATCTCGTCTATGCGCGCTGGAAGCCGGATATCGATGGAGGCCGCTTCAGTCCCGCTGACAATGGCGATGCCGCTGTTCGGATCAGCGAACCCGTTGCTAGCGGGCTGCTCAGGCCGCGGCAGCTGCGAGACGCGAACGTTCTCAGACTGATCTGCTCGCTCTGCGCCGCATGCCACGAGGAAGATGGCACCCATCAGGAACACGCTGGCTTGCTTCATGGCCTCGCCCTCAAACGAAACGGAATCAGAGGGTTATAGGCTCAACAATTCCGGATCACCACCCTGAGCTGTAATATCGACCGTCACCACACGCTCGCTGGCGAAGCGTAGCATATAGTGCGGGCCACCTGCCTTCGGACCGGTTCCGGATAGACCCTCACCGCCGAAAGGCTGTACGCCGACAACCGCGCCCGTCATGGAGCGGTTGATATAGGTGTTGCCCGCCTTCACCGCCGCACGGACCTTGGCCGCAAAGCTTTCAAGACGTGAGTGAACGCCGAGCGTCAGGCCATACCCTTTCGCCTCCAGTGCAGCACCAACCTCGGCAATATTGTCCGGCTTGTAGCGCACCACGTGAAGCACCGGGCCGAAGGTCTCTTTCTCGATCTGGTCGAGGGACTTCAGCTCAATGATCGACGGACCAAAGAAGTGGCCACCTTCCGGTGCGTTCAGCTTCTTCACGACGGAAGCCTCTGCCTCCATGCGCGCCATATAGGCGTGCAGCACGTCACGCGCTTCTTCGTCGATAACGGGTCCGACATCGGTGTCCGCGCGGCCCGGGTCGCCGACTTTCAGCTCATCCATCGCGCCCTTGAGGCCTTTCAGAATGAAATCCGCCGTCGCATCAGGCAGGAAGAGGACCCGCAGGGCGGAACAACGCTGCCCCGCAGACCCGAAGGCCGACCCCAGTACATCATCGATCACCTGCTCGCGAAGGGCCGTCGTGTCGACAAACATGCCGTTCAGACCGCCGGTCTCAGCGATCAGGGGAATGATGGGCCCTTGCCTGTCTGCCAGCGTCTTGTTGATCAGACGGGCCGTATCCGTGCCGCCGGTAAAACAGACGCCGCTGACACGAAGGTCCCTCGTAAGTTTTGCGCCCACCGTCTCGCCGCGACCCGGGACGAGGTGAAGCGCACCGGCAGGAAGACCGGCCTCCTGGAAAATGCGGACCGCTTCAAAAGCAATGATCGGCGCCTGCTCTGCAGGCTTGGCAACCACCGTATTGCCAGCGCCCAGCGCAGCTGTGATCTGGCCCGTGAAGATCGCCAGCGGGAAATTCCAAGGCGAGATACAGGCAAACACGCCGCGGCCATGCAGCGAGATGTGGTTGGTCTCACCCGCCGGCCCCGGAAGGCGGGTGCGGCCTTCGAACTTTTCTTCGGCCTGCACCGCATAATAACGGCAGAAATCGACGGCCTCGCGCACTTCCGCGATGCCGTCGGCAAACGTCTTGCCGGCCTCTTCAGCCATGAGGGCGACCAGCCGGTCCATATTGACCTCAAGCGCATCGCCCATATCAGAAAGGATTTTCGCCCGCTTTGCCCCGCCGAGGGCGTCCCATTGTGGCTGAAAGGCTACAGCCGCATCGAGCGCCGCATCGACATCGGCGTCGGATGCTTCGCGCACTGTACCGACACGCCGCGACGTATCGGCTGGCGCAAACACCTCTGCGCCGCCATCGCTTAGCAGCTTGCCGGAGATGATCGGCCCAGCGACGAGCGCCTTGCCCGCTCTCAGCTCATCGACATGGTCTTCCAGAACCTTGCGCTCGCTTGCCTGCGACAGGTCCACTCCGATGGAGTTCTTACGCATCGGGCCATAGAGGCGCGGCGGCGTCGGAATGCGTGGATGGCGGCGGGGGCCGGCCTCGACTTTCGCAATCGGGTCATCGACCACCTTCTCGACATCGACATCCGGGTCGAGGAAGGAGTGGACGAAGCTCGTATTCGCGCCATTCTCCAGAAGACGGCGCACAAGATAGGGTAGAAGGTCCTTATGCGCGCCAACCGGTGCATAGACGCGAACCTTGTCGCCTTTTTCAGCCGCGCCATAGAGCGGCTCACCCATGCCATGCAGGCGCTGGAATTCGTAATTCGTGACGCCCTCTGCTTCGGCCATCATCAGGATGGTCGCGAGCGAGTGGGCATTGTGCGTCGCAAATTGCGCATAGATGCGCGGGCCTGCCTGCAGCAGAGCATGTGCGCAGGCGAGATAGTTGATGTCGGTGCCATGCTTGGTCGTGAAGACCGGGAAGTTCACCATGCCCTCTTCATGGGCGTGCTTGATCTCTGTGTCCCAGTAGGCGCCCTTCACCAGACGCACCATGAGGCGCATGCCGGTCTCCCCGGCAAGTTCCGACAGGCGCTTGATCACATCCTGCGCGCGCTTCTGATAGGCCTGCACCGCAAGGCCAAGACCGCTCCAGCCTTTCAGCGATGGCTCACGCATCAACCGCTCAAGTAGCTGCAGCGAGATAACCAGCCTGTCGGCTTCTTCGGCATCAAGACAGAGATTGATATTCGCCTTGGCGGCATCCTCGCAGAGCGCGAGCAGACGCGGGTAAAGCTCTGCATGGACGCGGGCCTCGTTGACCGCTTCATAGCGCGGATGGAGCGCTGACAGCTTCACCGAGATGCCGTTCTTTGCTTCCGGCGAGAGAGACGCATCACCATCTGACCCCACCGCCTTGATCGCTTCGCGGTAAGACTGGAAGTAGCGCTCGGCATCATCATTTGTGCGCGCGCCTTCACCCAGCATGTCAAAGCTGAAATTGGCCGCTTCACCGGCCTTCACTTTCTTGCGGCCGCGCTTCAGTGCCTCATCAATGGTCCGGCCCAGCACGAACTGCTCGCCCATGATCCGCATGGCCTGCATCATGGCCGCGCGGATGACCGGCTCACCACTTTCGCGAACGAGGTTGGATACGAAAGTAGAGGGGCCGCGCTTGGCATCGCTCGGTGCGCCGATGACGCGCCCGGTCAGCATCAGCCCCCAAGTCGAGGCATTGACCAGCCAGCTATCAGACTGGCCCGAATGCGCGCCCCAGTCGCCGGAGCGGATTTTCTCAGCAATGAGATCGTCGCGCGTATCGGCATCCGGAACGCGAAGGAGCGCTTCGGCAAGACACATCAGCGCCAGGCCTTCAGAGTTGGAAAGCCCGAATTCCTCGAGGAAGCTTTCCATCATGCCTTTTGGACGACCGGCCGCGCGGGCGATCTGAACAAGTTCGCGGCCGCGGCGAACCGCGGCGGTGCGCGCGCGTTCATCCAGCGGTAGCGATTTAAGGATGTCAGCGACCAGCGCTTCCTCGTCGGCGAATTTCGTCCTGTCGAGCGCGTCCCAGTTCTTGGTCATGGGCGTCAGCGTATCGGGCATAATGTCCTCCGTAGTCGGCCGGTCCTGCACGATCATCCTATCGCAAACCGTAAGGCGGGTTTACGCCGGACTGCATGTCTCTAAAAGTGGGACCACGCAGCCATGCGGCAAGGAGTATAGATGCGCATCATGCTTATCACAGACGCCTGGGAACCACAGGTGAATGGCGTCGTCCGGACCATGAAACGTGTCATCGCCGAGTGCGAGGAAATGGGCCATGAATGGGAGGTGGTCTCGCCTGCTGATGACTTTCTGACCATGCCGCTGCCAACCTATAGCGAGATTCAGCTCGCGCTTTTTGCCCGCAACAAGATTTCCGAACGTTTTGAAAGCTTCCAGCCGGATGCGGTCCACATAGCGACCGAAGGCACGCTTGGCCTCGCTGGCCGTGCCATGTGCCTGAAGGAAAAGCACCCTTTCTCGACGTCCTACCACACACGCTTTCCCGAATATGTGTCGGCCCGTTTTCCGGTGCCGACTTCGTGGGGCTACAGCTATGTGCGCTGGTTCCACAAATACTCCGGTAAGGTCATGGTCGCGACACCTTCAATGCGCGAAGAGCTTGAAGAGCACGGCTTCAACAATGTCGTCTCATGGACACGCGGCGTCGATGTCGACCTCTTCCATCCCTCGCGCCGTATTGAGGAAGGCCAGCCCGGCGATCCGTTCGAAGGCCTGCCGCGCCCGATCTTCCTCAATGTCGGCCGCGTCGCCGTTGAGAAGAATATCGAGGCTTTCGCAGAGCTCGACCTGCCCGGCACCAAGGTTATCGTTGGTGAGGGACCGCAGCTGCAGGAGCTGAAGCGCCGCTATCCGGAAGTGAAATTCCTCGGTGCACGGTTCAATGAAGAGCTCGCCACCTGTTTTGCAAGCGCTGACGTCTTCTGCTTTCCAAGCCTCACTGACACGTTTGGCCTCGTCATACTCGAGGCCATGGCCTCGGGCACGCCTGTTGCAGCCTATAACGCGCCCGGTCCGCGGGACATCATCCCCGGCTCAGACGCGGGCGTCATTGATGAAGATCTCGAAAAGGCCTGCAAAGCCTGCCTCGACCTCGACCGCCAAGTCACGCGCTCCTATGCCGAAGGCTATAGCTGGCGCGCCTGCGCAGAGGCCTTCATCGAAAATCTCGACCCGCTTCCGGTACCGGAGCGAAAGCGCTTCTGGCAGAAGATCAGGCTTCGCCGGCGCAAGAAGAAATTTCCACCAGACGCAAAAGCCGGGTGAGTACGCCGCCTGACATAGACACGCTGAAACGCATTGTAGGCGAGTCCGTGCCGGCTCTCGCCGACAAGGCTTATTCGCGTATTCGCAGTGGCGGCACCGATAATTCCATTTACCGCGTTGGCGACGGCCACGCGCTCCGTGTGGCGCGCCGCCATGAAGCAATTCCCTCCCTTGCCTACCGCGAACCTGTTGCGATGCGCAGTCTCAAGGATCTGCCGCTGGAGACACCGAAGCTTGTCGCCAACGGGCTCACGGACGCCCCCGAAGAATGGCCCTGGCTGGTCTGCAGCTGGCTGCACGGCGAAAGCGCAGAAGCAAGCGGCCATCAGCTCACCGAAACAGATGCCAGGCGTCTTGCCCTCTTCCTGCTCGACCTGCAGGGCCAGAGGCGCGACTTTGCCGCCGAACCGAATATCGACAATCACTGGCGCGGCTGCGCTCTGGCTCGGCGTGATGAACCGACACGAGGCGCCATTACTGATGTCGCCGAAGACTTTGATGCCATTGGACTCGCCGCGATCTGGAAAGCGGCGCTCGACACGCCCCCGTGCCCCGAACAGGATCGGACGTGGATCCACGGCGACCTTCATGCCGCCAATTTGCTGATCAAGGACGGTGCGCTTTCCGGCGTCATAGACTGGGGGCTATCAGGTCTCGGAGACCCGGCTTCAGACTATATGGCAGGCTTCACCCTGTTTGAAGGCGCAGCGCAGGATGCTTTCTGGAAAGCCTCCGGCATCACCGAATCAGTCTGGCGACGCGCGCGCGGCTGGGCGCTTTCGACCAGTGTGATCGCCTACGCCTTTTATCGCGGGACGAAGACACCGATAGAAAAACGCAGCCGCAAACTGCTCGACGATCTCTCGTTCAGCGTCTAGCTCTCTGCGGCGTCCATTGTCTGGAGTTCGAGCGCCTGCTCGCGCACGGCTGCGCGTTCGGCTTCCTGAAGCGGGATCAGGCCCTTTTCGACGAGGTAGCCCGTAGGTCCCCAGGCATCTTCCTGCGTGAACTCCGAAATGAAATCAGTAAGGCCTGGCACCAGGTTCACATTCTGCTTCTTCACATAGAAGAACATGGAGCGTGAAATGCCATAATCGCCGCTCGCAATGTTTTCGAAACTCGGCTCAAGTCCGCCAATGCTCGCGCCTTTCAGACGGTCGAGGTTCTGCTCAAGGAAAGAAAAGCCCATGATGCCGATACTGTCGGGGTTCTTCATCAGGGTCTGGACAATCGCCGTGTCATTCTCACCAGAGTCGATCCATTTCCCGTCCATGCGGATCGTCGTTGCACGCCGCCCGAATTCGTCAGGATTGCTTTCCTTGAGCGCAGCAACCTCTGGCACTTCTTCAGCGCCGCCCTCCATTGCGAGTTCTGCGAACGCATCGCGCGTGCCTGAAGTTGGCGGCGGGCCAGAAACGAGGATCGGCATGTCGGGCAGGTGATCTGCCACATCCTGCCAGGTCTCGTTCGGGTTGTCCTGCCAGCCACCATTCCCGTCCGGCAATTCCTCGGCCAGCGCGCGGTAGATCTCTTCCTTTGTGATATCCATCGTCGGCGAACCTTTTGCGTTCGCAAGGACGATCCCGTCATAGCCGATCTTGACCTCAACAATCTCGGTAACGCCCTGGCGCTCACAAAGCGCAAGCTCCGACGCCTTCACCGGACGTGACGCATTGCTGATCGAGGGCTCTTTCGGACCGATGCCCTGACAGAAGGCCTGAAAGCCGCCGCCGGTGCCCGTTGTCTCAACGATGGGCGTAGGAAATTCCGAAACCGCACCGAACTGCTCTGCGACCGTGGTCGAGAATGGCGAGACTGTTGATGATCCAACGATCCGGATTTTTTCATCGGGCGATGCTGCAAAGACCTGTAGCTCACCAGAGCTCGCATCGATTTCCGACAGGTCGGTCTTTGGCGCACAGGCGCTTGCAAGCAAGGTTGCGGACAGGGCCAGGAAGATCGTACGCATGGGGCAGTCCTAAGAATTAGCGGTATTTCGTCAGCTAGCGTTTATATGGCTTTTGTGACAGCCACATGCCTGCTGCTGTCATCTTTCTGCTGTCAGCAGCACAGGCGGGCAAACGCTTTCGAAGCCAAAGCGCGCGCAGACTTTTACGAGGCGGCCATGATCACCCCCCTCATCTGTGATGAACAGGCGGCCGGCCGGGCCTTCCGTTCGATTACCCTGCGGGACATTCCCAAGGACGCGTAGCGTCTGACGCGCGATAGCCGCGCCCGAATCGACAAATGTGACGCCGTCCGGCGCAGCCGCCGCCAGCTGCGCGCGCACAAGCGGAAAATGCGTGCATGCAAGAACGATGGTGTCGACCAGATTGCCATCCTTGGCCTCAAAAATCGGTGCAAGGGCGGCGGCAAAGCCTCCTGAGTCATGAGCCTCGCCTGCTGCGAAGGCTTCCGCCAGACGGACCAGTTCTACGCTGCCATGCAGGATCACGGTTATCTCGCTCGCGAATTCCTCAATCAGCCTCGCAGTATAGGCACGGCGTATTGTTCCGGGCGTCGCCAGAAGGCCGATGACGCCTGTTCGGGTCAAGGCGGCAGCGGGTTTGATGGCTGGGACGGTGCCGACAACCGGGATATCCAGTCTGGCGCGGACTTCATCCAGCGCGAGCGTGCTTGCGGTGTTGCAGGCGATGACGAACACGTCGGGCCGCGCTTCTCGGACCAGCGCCGCCGCGACCTCCGGCAAGCGCGCCCTCAAGGCTTCATCGCTCTTGTCGCCATATGGGAAAAACCCGGTATCAGCGGCGTAGTCAACTTTCAGCGCGGGAGCGATCTGACTGATCTCGCGCGCCACAGTCAGTCCGCCCATTCCAGAATCGAAGACGAGCACCCGCCCCTTCACGCTTGGCTTCTGCTGCATCATCGACTGGTCCGAATCCGTCATCCCGTCTCCCGAAAACCTTCCATAGCGCGCGTCAGAACCTGCGTGAACAACCCGTCCCCAAATAAGGGTATTCGAAGGCTAGAACCGGTCGCTTGAAAAACCATGAAAACCCCCGTATGTTGCAGCGCAGCATAAGGGACGAAACAATGACCACAGAGACGACAAGGCCGAACCCGCTTGAGCTCTGGTCGGAATCCTTTTCCGCCTGGCGCGACCTCAGCCAGAGTGCAAGCGCAGCCTGGATGGATGCGATGATGGCGATGAAGCCAGGCGTCGGCGAAGCTGCTCCTGAAGCTGAGACCCGCGACCTCTTCCGCAAGCTCGCCGATCTCAATCTTCAACACTGGGAACATGCCGCAAAACTGATCGAGGCGATGCCAGCCTGGATGCGATGGCCGCAAACCGTGCCCGGCGACATGATGACGGACTGGTTCGACAGTCTGCGCCGCCAGCCAGGCGCGCCATATGTCCAGAGCGCGCCCAGGACCCCAACCACAGCAGCAAGAACCGCTGAGGCCGCAGAAGCGGCCTACCGCCAGCCAACCGCGCTAACGGCACCCGAAGGCGAGGCCGACGACCTAACCCGTATCAAGGGTATCGGCCCGAAACTATCGAAAACGCTGAATGAGCTCGGCATCTTCCACTTCAAGCAGATTGCGAACTGGGAAGCGGGCGAAGCAGGCTGGATTGATGAGTTCCTGTCCTTCAAGGGCCGCGTAGCGCGCGAACAATGGATTGAGCAGGCCCAGAAGTTCTCTTCCAATGGCGCGCTTCATTAAGGCGCACGCGTCAGTCTGATCCAAAATCGCCAGGCAGCTCCGCATCGTCGCGGGAGTCCGGCTTCGGCAGCCCGATATCCTGACATATTTGCTTCAACGCCGTCTTCAGGCCTTCCTCCAGTGTTGGATGGTAGAACGGCTTGTTGAGCAGGTCGCTGGCTTTCGATCCATTCTCGATTTCCCAGCACAATAGATGAGCGAGGTGTTCAGCATCGGGGCCCACCAGTGTCGCGCCGGTTAGCGCGCCGCTTTGCACCTCCGCATAAAGCTCGCAGACACCCTGATTGACGGCCATGGCCCGCGCCCGGCCCTGATCAGCAAAGTCGACTTTGCCGACAATCGTATCCTCGTCCGGGTCCTTGCCGACCTTTGCCATGTTCGGCTCGGTGAACATCACTTGCAGGCGGGTCGAGCGTTCGAAGGATTTGATATCGGGATAGGAAGCGGCGTTGGCGCCGGCTATCGTTCCTTCAGTCGAAGCCTCATGCAGGATGGGTCGAGCGCCATTCGCGTCGCCGACGATGAAAACCGGTGACTGGCCGCACTGAAGCGTTCCTTGATCGAAAACCGGTGCGCCATCATCATCCAGCTCAAGGCCAGACTTTTCGAGGTCAAGCGCCTCAAGGTTCGCGGCGCGGCCCGTTGCGCCCATCAGCTTCTCGAAACGCGCTTCCCTCGCCTCGCCGTTCTCCATCCAGTTTACGGTTACGCTGCCATCGTCATTGCGTTGCGCCGCGGGCTCGACCTCGAGGTGGAGGCCAAGTTCAGTCTCTAGGGCGCGGCGTAGCGATGTTTCCGGCTCGCCTTCATCAAGGCCTGCAAGCTGGGCGCTTTTGTCAAAGACCTCTACCTGCACACCAAGCCGGGCCAGCGTCTGCGCCAGTTCTAGTCCAAGCGGCCCGCCCCCGATCACGCCGATGGACTTCGGTAGGTCTTCCAGCTCAAACAGGGTCTCATTTGTGATGACAACGTCGCCAAGATCTTCAAATGGTGCCGGGATAACAGGCGAGGAGCCCGTCGCAATTACGATCGCTTTGGCGAGCACCTTCGTGCCGTCATCAAGAGACAGCTCAGTTGGGGACACAAACCGGGCGGTTGCCTTGACCGTCACGCCATCGGGAAGGTCGGCGATCTGTTTTTTTACGCCCGAGACGAAATCGCCCCTGAGCCGCCTCACGCGGGCCATGACATTAGCCCCATCGATCCTGGGTTCTCCAGCCTCGACCCCGAACTCGCCAGCATTACGAACATTATGAGCGGCATTGCCTGCCGCGATCAGGAGTTTTGATGGCATACACCCGACAGACGCGCACGTCGTTCCGGCAAAGTAGGGATCAATCAGCAGCGTTCGGGCCCCTTCGGCGCGCGCTTTTCTCTCTGCTGCAAGCCCCGCAGTGCCCGCCCCAATAATCGCAACGTCTACATGTATCTCAGCCAGAATGTGCTCCGTTAGGTTCGACCAGCCCTAACAGGTGAGGCCTTGAATGGGTTCCAGTTGCGGCGCTTTGGTCTCGCGCCTTCCCGCGGCCCTGCTGCGACAGCGGCACGTATGAAGGCCAGTTTGTCTCGAACGGCCGGCGCGATGACGAAGGGGTAGATGTCGAACAAGCCCATGGACCGGTTCACATGATTGAACGCGATACCAAGATTGGCACCGGCGCTGATGACGGCATCGCCGTCGCTTGTTCGGTAAGGGTCTGGCACGCTCGTGCTGGACTGACGAAGGCCCGTAGCATTGGCGCTGTCGATCATATCGGTGAGGTGAACGAGGTGCGCGAAAGTCTCGGCCCAGTCTTCATGCGGATGGCTGGAGGCATATTCCGTGATGTGATTGTCCTGCCAGCCTTGCGGTGGCCCATTTTCATAGTGCTGGGATAGCGCTGCGCCGTAATCAGCGCGCTCATCGCCGAACCGGTT
>Ga0208965_1000370_pt1 | contig 22167 bp, 16 predicted proteins | sample AOAMet1_07_M0_10_2_FD_188230 | JGI IMG/M metagenome (GOLD analysis project Ga0208965, IMG submission 188230) | Ammonia-oxidizing marine microbial communities from Monterey Bay, California, USA - CAN11_07_M0_10 (SPAdes) | ecosystem: Environmental > Aquatic > Marine > Intertidal zone | place...
TAATCGCTACCAGCGATCGATCCGGCCAGGACGCGCCGATAGTCTTCTGTCGGTTCTCCGTCAGGTCCGATGAGGCGGCTATTGGCGTATTCCAGTTCCAGTTGCGCCACGCGCGTGTCGAGCCGTTCGGCCAGTGGGAAACCTGCACGGGCGAGGGCTGACACAACCATCAGGGCCGCCCCCTGCGTGGCAACTGTGCCATCAAGGGAGGAAAAGCGTCCCGTCAGGTCGCCGACTTCGCCGACGGCGATGCGCGGGCGGTCTTCCTCTGCTGTTGTCAGCAGGCAGTCCAGGCGCGGCGAATAGGCGGTCGAATTGTCCGTGACCTCGGCTCCGGTAGATTCGGTCAGATGGTCGTGCACTTCGCTCGAAAGGCTCGCGCATCCGGTGGCGGCAAAGAGCGCGAGACCAGACGCGCCGACGCATAGGGGTCTTATCCGGCGCATCTCAGCCTCCCGATCCCGATGGGACCTGGCCGATTATGGCGGTCTGGTTGCCAAGGTTGATCTGGGTGGTGTTGAGAACGACGGTGTTATTGTTGCCGGTGACGGTGACGCTGAGAAGATTTCCGAGCGCGGTTGCCTGACCGACAGTCGCTGTCCGGCCCCAGCTCGGCATCATGCGGTCCCTCAACGATGTACCTGCCGAAGCGTTGGAGACCTGACCCACGCCCGATGTGATGACCCGATTGCCGTTGCTATCCTGCTGGAAAGTCATCGCCTGGTTCATGGCGAAACCGCTGTCGAGGCTTACGGGTGCGGACACCTGAAGCGCGGCTATTATGATACTGGCGAGCGGCATCCCTGTCTCCTCGGGCCGTTTTCAACTTGAAACGACAATCGCAGGCAGAGCGGGCCGGCGATATTGACCGGACGGGACGTTGGTGAAGGCAGAGGGGCAGGGAGACCTGACCGTTCAGTCAGGGTGCATAACCGAACGGGCACACGCAGATGATCAGGCGGCTGGGGTGCAACCTACCTGTCCGAACGGTCAGGTTGTCTTGGCGCCGTTCGCATGGACAATGCAAAGCGGGTTGAGTGAAAGAGAAGTCATGAAAGGTGTCGTGTTTCGAGAGTTCCTCGATCATGCGGAGGCCGTTTTCGGCGTTGCGTTGGTCGATCAGGTGCTAGAGACGGCTGATCTGCCATCCGGCGGGGCGTACACAAGCGTCGGTTATTATGACCATGAAGAGATGTTGGCGCTGGTCGGGCGGACATCCGAACTGACCGGTAAGTCGGTGCGCGATCTGCTGGTTGGATTTGGCAGCACGCTATTCCGGTCATTGATTGAAAGTCATGCGCAGAAGGGCGTGTCCCACCCCTTTGATCTGCTTGAACGCATTCACGGCGTTATCCACCGGGATGTTCGTAAACTCTATCCCGACGCTGAAGTGCCGGAGATTATCGTCGTGGAGCGCGTGGGTGAAGGGCGTATTGTGGTTGAATACCGCTCCGCCCGGCCAATGGCGGATTTGTGCGAGGGCATGATCAAGGCAACCTTCGCCTATTACGGGAAGGATGGCGATTATGATATCATTCGGCTGGACAATGACGGCGCTCCGTTGAGGGAGGCACGGTTCGACATCACGATTGGGGCTGACACTGACTGATCCAGAGACTGCCGATGACGTTGCCCGCCTACAGCGGCGGCTGGCTCGAGAAAGCGCTGCGCGCCGGGAGGCTGAACGCCTGCTCGAAGAAAAGTCGGCCAACCTTTTCGAAGCGATTGAGCGGTTGGGTGAGGAGACTGCCAAGGTCCAGCGATTGAGCACAGCTATTGACGTATCGGCAGACGGTATCGCGATCACCAATGCCGACGGCCTCTTCACATACATGAATCCGATGCATGCCAGCATGTTCAGCTATAGCTCGGTAGATGAGTGTATCGGCCTGCACTGGACCAGTCTGTACACGCCCGAAATTCTCACCATATTCGAGCGTGATATCTTTCCGGTGTTCACGCGCGATGGATACTGGCGCGGCGACGCAACCGGTCGCGCCAAGGATGGCTCAGCCGTCCATCAAAGTCTTTCCCTGACAGCGTTGGCGGATGGCGGAATTTTGTGTTCGACGCGCGATATTGCCATCGCCAAACGGCGCGAGGCGCAGCGCGAACAATTGCAGCAGATGCTGGCCGACGCAGAGCGCCGCGATGCGCTCGGCAGGATGGCCTCGTCGGTAGCGCATGATTTTGCAAATATCCTGACTACGATAAACGCTTCCGCCCGCCTACTCGGTGACGAGATCTCGCCTCATTCGAATGACACGCTGATCAGCCGTATCCAGACGTCGTGCAGACAGGCAAATGCTCTGGTTGAAGACCTCATGAGCTTTGACTCGACCCCAGTGCTCGAGGCGCGCGCTATCGATGAACTCGTCACAGACGTTGTAGAGATGATGACAAACCAGTTCATCGGTGCTCATAGGCTGGAGCGAATTGAAAGCCCCGAGCGACTGGTATGCGAGACCGATCCGACGCTATTCGCCCGTCTCGTTGCCAATCTGGTCAAGAATGCCTGGGAGGCTCTCGGAGCGACGGGTCATGTCATCGTCAGCACCGCTCGAATCATCGAGGACGAGCCAGTCGACCTGCCGTTTCAGCCCTCCGCAACGGTGCATCGAGGCGAGTTGAATGCCTATCCAGCCGCGCGTCTGATCGTCAGGGATGATGGAACGGGGATGCCTCAGGAAGCCCTGGATAATGCTTTCACCCCTTTCCAGTCGAGCAAGGGCAGGGGACGTGGTCTTGGTCTGGTAACAGTTGACGCATTGCTGACGAGCCAGGGGGGCAGGATGTCGGTCTATAGCCGGCCCGGCGATGGCACAGTTTTCGTCCTGGACATGCCATTGCTGGAAGCCGGGTATGCGAATGCCGAGCGCAGCTTCTTGCCCCAGGACAAGGTGCATATGGCGGCCGGTGCCATCATTGTGGATGACGACCCGGTGCAGGTAGATCTGGGCTGTGAGGCAGTGGGTCGAGCTGGCTGGAACCCGGTGGGTTTCACCGACCCGACCGAAGCGCTCAAGGTTTTTCGTGCTGCGCCGAGGGCGTTTGGGCTGGTCGTCACCGATCGCCGTATGCCCCAGATGAGCGGCGACGATCTTGTCCGATCTTTGAAAGCCATTCAGCCCGGCACACGGGTAATCATGTGTTCTGGAGCGCTACAGCGTCCGCTCCCCGTTGGACTTGCGGGTGCCTTGCACAAGCCTGCATCCGTCGAAGCTCTTGCTGAAATGGCCGGATCGCCTCCGGATGCCGTGAACAGTCAGACCTCTACTACTTTTGCGGATTAGACTTGCCGCACATCACACAGGAACAAGCGCATGAAACTTCTGATCGCTGACGATCATGACCTGGTGCTGGACGCCGTTCGCTCCTTGCTGGAGAACGAGCTGCCGGATGTAGAGATCGAACTCGCCCGGTCCGGGACAGAGGTCGAGAAAAGGCTCGACGCTGGCGAGCGCTTCGATTTGCTGCTGCTGGATCTGCGCATGCCTGGAATTTCAGGAGCCCAGGACGTCAAGGAATTGATGAAGCGACATTCCGACCAGCCTACAGCAATTCTTTCGGGCATGGCGGCGCGTATGGAAATTCAAATGCTGCTTGAGAACGGGGCTCGGGGCTTCATCCCGAAAACAATGCCCGCTGACGGTCTCGTTGCGGCGGTTCGGCTGATCCTCGCAGGACAGGTGTTTTCACCCATGCCAGCCGATGTCGAGAACGATGCAGGTTCGGTTTCCCTGACCCCAAGGGAGCGCGAAGTCCTGTTCTGTCTACAACGCGGCGAGGCGAATAAGGAAATTGCCCGTAGCCTCGATATTCAGGAAACAACGGTAAAGCTTCATCTCCGCTCACTCGCCCTGAAGCTCGAAGCCCGAAACCGGACAGAAGTCGTCGTCAAGGCGATCCAGAGCGGTTTGTTGGCCTGACGCGAATGGCTGGATGGGGGCGGGTTTGCGTTAGACTGACAGCACTGCCAGCCTTTCCAGAGTGTTGATTGAGTTCTTTAAAGCCAGAACTGTATCTCACCCTGAAAGTGCTCTGTTTGTTCTCCGTCAGGTTGCGGCTTGGCTTGATCAGCCGGCCGTGGCCGGTGTCTTCACTTGAACTTGGGTCGGCTTCGAATTTCCCCGACCGTATAGATTGACTTCCAGTTTTGAGATCGCATGCACGAGCGCATTCGGTCCGTATTTAAGCTGACCGGTGAACTCGATCTTGGGAAAGCGCGCAAACAGTTGCTCGTAGGCGACACGTAGCTGCATCTGCGCCACGCGTGAGCCGAGGCATTTATGAACCCCGTGGCCGAAGGCGATATGCTTGCCGACATTATCGCGTGTCATATCAAAGACGTCTGGATTCGGGAAAACTTCGGGATCCCGATTGCCGGCCCCGTACCACATGACCACTTTTTCGTCCTTGGCGATCCTCTGTCCGTTGAGCTCCGTGTCTTCCATTGCGGTACGACGCATGTGCTTGACCGGTGAAACCATGCGAAGAGCTTCTTCGGACATTTGGGGGATCATGGAAGGATCGTTCAGGACCATGGCCCTCTGATCAGGGAATTCGGTCATAAGCTTGATCGTCCCCGAGAGTGAATTTCGGGTTGTGTCGTTGCCAGCGAAGATGATCAGCAGCCAGGATCCATCGAGGTATTCCTGGGGGAGCTCTTCGTTCTCGAGCTTTGAGTGCGCAATCACAGTGAGAAGATCGTTTCTCGGATTAAGGCGCCGGTCTGCCATGACGCGTGCGCCGTAGTCGAACATTTCTTCTACGACTTTCCGGAAGCGGAACGGAAAGAGTGGTTCGCCTACGAACGTTCTCAATGGATTGGACATGAACTGGCTGGCCATTTCCAGATAGTGCATCCAGTGGACGATTTTGGGCCGATCAGCCTCATCCACGCCGAGCATTTCGCAAAGCGTGTAGAGCGGAAGTTCGTTTGAGAACAGTTTTACAAAATCAACGACGGGACCATTGGCCTCGAGATCATCACAGAGATCGTCGACCTTTGCGCGCACCTTCTCTCTTAGCTCCGCCACATAGGCAGGGATGAAGAAGTCCTTCTGCTGGATGCGCATCTGCATATGCTGCGGCTCATCCATACTGATGAGATTATCCATAGACGCACGTACCAGGATTTCAGGTTTCCAGTGCTTGCGTTCAGGGACAGCCAGATTGATGCCACCACGCGCGGAGGAAAAGGTCTCAGGTTGGAGTTCTACGGATTTGATGTCCTCATATCGTGATACTGACCAATAGCGTGAAGCGCCGCTGCGCATCTTCGACCACATGACCGGGGCCTGTGTGCGCATGCCTGCGTAAAGCTCATGGGGGTGTCCACGTCTCCAGGAGTTGGGGTTCCAGAGTTCGAAGTCTGTCTCCAGCTCGGGATAGATCGCAGGATAGACCGGTGCCGCAGCGCCGGTATCCACCACAATGTCATCACTGATCAGTTTCATATATTCCTCCCGAGCAACCGTCTGGGCCAATACGGACGATTATCCTAAGGGAAGTCAAAAGCTATTCGGACCTCGAGGTGAGGAAGTAACGGGCTCATCCGCTTCTGTTGTGTAGACTTTTCTTGCTGATAGCAGGCACCCGACTGACGGCGACAGCATGCCGATAGAGACGAGTGCCAGGGCAGGCCCGATACCCTGTGGCCCAGCAAAGAAGGCTTCAGCCAGCCAGGCGACCAGTGGGGGGCCGACGCCCAAACCGATCAGTATCGTGCACATGAACATGATCGCTATGGCGGTTGCGCGGAAGTGCGACGGGACGGTGAACTGGTTTGAGATCACGATGACATTGCTGCATCCCGATAGCGCAAAGATCATGACACCCATCGCAGCGACCGAAAGTGTTGCGCTGGGCATGAGTGCGGCGAGGCAGGCGGAGATGCAGCCGAGAGTCGAGGCCGCAATCGCCGAGATAACGAGCCCGTCGCGCCGTCCGCTGCGCGTGAGTGCGTCCGATAGCCTGCTGTAGAACAATGTGCCGAGCGCACTCGCGATGACACCCGTCGCCCCATAGCTCAGGCCAGCCTTTTCAATCGACCATCCAAAAGTTCGGTGAAGAAATTCCGGTGCCCAGGCGCCATAAGCGAAGATGATCACGGTGATGAAGCTCGCCCCGATGAAAAGGCCGCCAAACAGCCTGATCCGCTGGGTGAAGAAACGGGCCGCAGCGTGGAAGTCCTTGCTCGTCTCTCCGGCGTCAGTGCTTCGTCCAGGTTCGGACGTCGTTGCCAGGAAGATGAGGGCGACGAGGATACCGGGCAGGCCGACAATGAAGAAAACAATCTGCCATGTATCGAGACCATTGAGATCAAAGAATGAGGCGGCCGGCGGCGTGGAGACGGCAGCGAAAATGCCAGCGCCGGCAATGTAAGCGCCATATGTGCCCATATTCCCGGCCGCAGCGTAAATTGCAGAAGGCAGGGACCGTCTTTCAGGCGGAAACAGGTCACCGATCATGGAATATGCAGCGGGGGACAGCACAGCTTCGCCGACCGCCAGGCCAATCCGCATCATGACCAGCATCCAGAAACCGGTCGCAAGCCCCGACGCGAAGGTGCAGGCGCTCCAGATCACGACGCCGGCAAAGATCAGGCGCTTGCGGTTGCCCCCGTCCACGGCGCGCGCAATTGGAAGCCCAAGCAGGCCATAGAAGACAGCGAAAGCGCCGCCGAACAGCAAGCCGAATTCGAAGTCACTGATATCGAACCCGTCTTTGAGCGGCGCGACCAGAAGGCTGGGGATGACCCGGTCAATATAGGAAATGACATAGAAAGTGCTGAGGAGGAACACGGTCCACCAGGCGCCAGCCCTCAATCGCCCGTGTTCAGCGGCACGCGAAAAGCCAGAGCGCGCTTTCAACGCTCTACACTCATCTGGCGCGACCTTGGCTGAGGTCTGGATAGGGAACGAAGGCGGGTCGTGGCGTGCAATCCCTTCAATCGGACGATTGAGAGATTGCATCGCACAGCGACGGAGGGGCGTCCAAGCGCTAAGACGCAGCCAATGACAAATTGTCACCGCTTACGGCTTGGAGCCGCCGGTTATCCGGCCAGCTACGCCGGAGAAATTGAAATGCCGACCGGAAACTCACCTTCTCAGGAAAAGCTCGTGTCCGGCCGGCGGGTTTCACCCAGGGGTTGGGTGAAAGTCTGGGCGTTACTCCGTCGTATCGCCGATCAGGTGCAGTTTGATTTGACGGCCGTCGATATAGGTGACGGTCTCGCCATCGAAAAAGGCGTCTTCCTCGGTGCGGAAGGTGATTTCCTGACCGCCCCATTCAGGTACGGCTTCCTTGGCGTAGAGCTCGATTGACCAGGCGGTGTTTGCACGAAGACGGTACTCGCCCTTCTCGGTCGGGCCCTGATTATCCCAGAAGCCGATCGAGGTACCTGCGCCATGACCGTGATAGCCAATCGGGTGGCTGTAGATGCTCGGCTCTAGGCCCGCATCAATGGCTTTCTTGCGTGCGATCTCGAGGATTTCGTTGCCCGTCAGACCCGTCTTGAATGATGAGGTCAGCGCATCCTGAACATCGTTGCTGGCGCGCAGACCAGCCTTGATGCCTTCTGGCGCATCCGTTTCGCCATCCTTCAGAACGTAGGCGAGATGCTGCGTATCGGTGCTGAGGCCCATATAGACGATGCCAAGATCGATCCAGAGAAGGTCACCCTTCTGGATCACGGCGTCGCCCATCAGCTCTTCATCTTCGCCTTCGCGGAAGATGTGAACCGAGTTGTGGAACCAGGAGTCGATGCCGAGATCGGCGGTCTTCTGGCGCGTAAACCAGACGACATCGTCCGTCGTGGTCACGCCTGGCTCGATGACTTTCGTAGAGAACGCTTCGCCGATAATACTGTGAGCGACGCGGACGATATGGCCATAATACTCCATTTCGGCCGGGATGCGGGTTTCGAGCCAGCCAATGGAGAGGTCGAACCCTGAAACGATACGGTCGCGGTATTTCGGGTCGAGGGCTTCGGCGAGATCAGTGTACTGGCTGCTGGTCAGACCATCTGCGAAAGCGTTTACCGACGAGATGTTGAGCGCGATTTTCTGTGGGTCACGCTCTGCGACGATCTCAGCAAAGCGAGCCCATTGGTCGTGGCCCTGTTCTTCAGGGTTCCAGGCCGACTCGAAGAAACCGCCCAGACCATAACGGCTGACGGTCAGGCGCTCGACCTCCTGGCCTTCGCCCGGATCGTGGAAAACGAGGATAGTGCGGCGGCGTGCGTGAAGGCTCGTCGAGTTGAGCATCGTATCGACGACGGGGTCTTCGAGATATTCGCGGGCGACGAGCACCCACATGTCGATCTCGTTCTCGCGCATAAGTGCCGGAACGACCGTGTCGAGACGTTCGCCTAGCCAGGCGTCCTCAATGGCTGCACGCTCGCGCAGGGTGAGAATCTCAGGCATTTCGGGCGACATGCTGACTTCGCCCTGTGCCGGTTCCTGAGCTGTGGCCGGACTACCAGCGAGGATCGCTGCAGCAGAGAGGCCGTAGATAAGTTTGCGCATGAAAGGCTCCTGAATTTGTTTAGCCGAATGGAGCGTCCAGAGAATTTGGAGGCTGAGTAAAATAGACCGGACCGCTTTCAGAAATGTAGAAGCAGTCCTCGATGCGGACGCCGAATGAGCCCGGGATGTAGAGGCCCGGTTCGTTGGAGAAGCACATGCCTGGCGACAGAACAGTCTGCTCGCCATGAACAAGATTTACAGGCTCGTGGATATCGAGACCGATGCCATGCCCGGTTCTGTGCGGCAGGCCGGGAACGCCATATCCCGGGCCATAGCCCATGCCTTCGTAAAGCGAGCGGACCGCATCATCGACGGCGCCTGCTGTCGCGCCGGGCCTGGCCGCTTCCATGGCCGCTTCCTGTCCAAGGCGGACCTGGCGGTATACTTCTCTCTGACGCTTCGTTGGATCCCCAAAGACCGCAGTTCGCGAAATGTCGGCGAAGTAGCCATCCACGGTACAGCCGCAATCCATGAGAATGACGGAGCCGGGCCGGACGGTTTCGCGGATTTTGGACCCGTGGGGTAGGGCGGAGCCCTCATTGATTTGCACGCCGCCCGATGGGGAGGTTCCGCCCAGCTCGGTGATCGCGGTGCTCATAAGGGCAAAGACGTCCTGCCCATCCATGCCGAGCTCGATCTTTCCATCAATGGTGCGGTAGGCAGTATCGACGATGTCGGCAGCTTCTTGGAGCAATGCAAGCTCAGTGTCGGACTTGATCATGCGGCAGGCCGTTACAATCGGTTCGGCCGACACGAGCTCAATGTCGGGGCTTTCCTTCTTCAGGCCATTAACTGCGAAGAAGCGAACAGTATCTTCGATCGCGACGGGGCGATCCCCAAGCGCTTGTTCCTTGAGCCAGCCAGCCACGAGGGCGTGCGGGTTTTCGTGCTCATTCCAGATGCGGACTTCGCCGGGGACGACGAGCATTTCCTCAATGGAAGGCTCCTCGAATTCCGGTGTCACGATGCAAACTTTGCCCTCTGCAGGGATGAGCGCCGCGGTCAGCCGCTCACTGCGCCACCAGTTGATGCCGGTGAAATAGAATAGAGAGGAGCCAGCTTCGACGATTGTGGCGCCGATCCCCTGCTGGCGCATCAGTTCCTGGATCTTGGCAAGCCGGGCCTGACGCTCTTCAGGCGTGATCGGGGTTGCCCGCTTGATAGGCGGGCTGGCCGTTTGGGCAAAGCCCGGCTTCGTGAGCAGCGGCGCCGATAATGCCGTGCCGGTTGCTGCCATCATGAAGCCGCGCCTGTTCAGTGCGGATGAATTGCGGTGGCTCACTGGTCGTCCTCCCCTGCGAGATCCTTGAGCAGTACGTCCCAGAAAGTGAGCTGATCGTAATAGCTCTCTAGGGGGAGACGCTCATCAATACCGTGCGCGCGGTAGTCGTCAGGACGCACCAGAGTGATCGCCCCGGCGCCATAGGTCGGGATGCCGGCGGCGCGAAACTCTTTGCCGTCAGTCCCGCCTGAGGACATGGACGGTTTGACGGGTGCGCCGGGATAGATGGCGTGGACAGCTGATCGTATCGAAGCGAACAGTTCTTCATTGATCGGTGAAACCGGGCTCTCCAGAGGCTCGCCCAAAAGGTCGATCGAGATATCAGGATTGGCTATAGCGTCTGAAAGTGCGTCCTGAACGCTCTGGACCGGCGTTCCGGGAAGGATCCGGCAATTGACCGTCAACTCAGCCTTTTGCGGCAGCGCGTTTTCTGCGGTGCCTGCAGACAACATCGTCGGGACGCAGGTCGTATAGAGAAAGTGTGTCCCGGCCTCGTGGGCCTCAATCGTCTCGCGTGCAGCTTTATCGTCTGGATTCTCGAGCAGCGTTTCAATTGCTGCGGCGAATTCACCGCCCTCGTTCTCGGCGAGGTCCCGCGCCATTTGCCGCGTGATGTCATTAAAGCCGATGGGGAAGCTCAATGATCGTACAGCGTCGATCACGTCAGCAATATCAAAGAGCGCGTTATCGGCGCGCGGCGCAGAACTATGGCCACCTTCATTGCGGGCCGTCAGGTGGAAGGTCGCATAAGTTTTTTCAGCTGACTGAATCGAATAGCTTGGGTTGAGACCTTCGCTATCGACCGAACCGACGCCGGCATCAGAGTTCAGCGCATATTCAGCGCCCTTAACCCAGGGGTGCTGGGTCAGTTTTCGCGTCGTCTGCATGCCCGTCTCTTCGTCCCCGGAGAAAGCGATGACGAGGTCACGATCGGGCTGATAGCCTTCTTCTTTCAGGCGAATGAATGTGCTGACCAGAAGCGCAATACCAGCCTTGTTATCGACGGCACCCCTTGCATAGAGATACCCGTCCTTCTCAGCCGGTTGGTAGGGGTCCGTCGCCCAATTCTCGGTTGATGCGTCAACAACATCCATGTGTGCGATGAGGGCAATCGGCGCGAGCTCGCTGCCGGCCTTGCCGGGGTAGCGCACGAGAAAGCTGCCGACCTCTTCGCCATCGATCGTCATCGTCGGGATGTCGATCTGATCATCAGTAAAACCAGCCGCCCGCAGCCTGTCCGCCAGAAGTTCGGCCTGGGCTTTCGTCTGTCCATAGCCCTTTGCTGTACGCAGTTTGAGAATGTCTTCTAGCAGAGCCCGCGCCGATTGACGGTCGTCCTGTTCAATCTCTGCTGCCGGTGATGCCATGGCGGCGGTCGGAACACTCAAACCGATCGTCAGGGCTGAGGTGCAGGCTGCGAGAAATAGGTTCGTGCGGCGCATGCGGCGCTCCTTGTCGTCTTTATTGCATGAAAAAATGAAAGGCCCCGGGCATCTGGAGGAAAACCCGGGGCCTGACGATGCCTAGTACCGCCAGCTTGTGAGGTCGGCGCCTTCAGGCGCAGCTGCTTCAATCCGTTCAAGGATCTTGGGTACGTACATCGTGTTGTAACGCAGACGCGACACGGCGTTTGGCAGGTCTGGATCACCGTTCCAGCAATGCTCGTCGCGGTCGCCATAGGTGACTTCGCCTTGGTAGGGCGGGTCGGCCTTCACGAGGAAGTCTTCCATCAGGTAGGTCGCATTGTTCAGGTAGAAGTTATCCATATCGCCTGTGTAGATATGGATCTTGCCCTGAAGCTTCGGACCGAGTTCGGCCCAGTCGCGCTCGAGAATATAGCGAAGGTCGTAGTTCTCGCGCCAATACTCAGCGACCGTGTGATCGATTTCGCCGGTGAGCTTGTTCCAGATGCGTTGCGGGTAGCCATCTTCGCCGTTCGGAGAGAACACCGCTTCCCAGACATCCCATTGCGCGCCAGAGCGGGTCTTGTCGCCGAGTACCAGTTCCCAGCGGTTCTCCATCTCGACCGTATATGGCACGTGACCGAGATAATTGCGCTTGCCCGGTTTCTCTACGCGGGTGAATGGGCCGGTATAATAGTAGGCGTTATCTTCCTCATAGATGTCGGTCAGCATGAACTGACGGAAATCGATAGGGTCGGGGCAGGCCGCGAATGCGCCATTGTATTCGTCGGGGTATTTGACCTGAACGGCCAGTGCTTCCCAGCCGCCCGTGGAGCCACCATAGACAAAGCGTGACCAGCCTTCGCCGATGCCGCGGAACTGCTCTTCCAGTGCCGGAACGAATTCATAGGTGATCGCATCGCCATACGGGCCGATATTGGCCGAATTCACCGCATAGCTGTCATCATAGTATGGGTTCGAATGGTCGATCTCGACGATCAGCATGCGCGGGAAGTCATCCGACGTCCACTGCTTGTAGAAGTCATAGGCTTCCTGCTGCTCGATCCGGTTGTAACAAGGCTCGTCAAAGCGCTCGCTATATTCGCATTCGAGATCCGGGTCTGGCGGGGTGGTTCTGAAACCGCCAAACTCAGCCGGGAAGTGCCCGTGGAAGATGGCGAGCGGGTATTTTGCATCCGGATTTTCATCGAAGCCTTCAGGCACGAGCACGTGACCGTTGATATAGACGTCGGTACCCCAGAACTCTGACAGCTTCTCGCTGCGGACCTTGATGTAACGGATGTACTTTGTATCTTCCGGCTCAGCGATCTCCGGCAGGACATTGTCCAGCGTGATGCTGATCTCGTTCGCGCCCTGCGGGTCAAAGCTCACCTTTTGCGGCGCGCTGATGACATTGCCTGGTTCAAGGCGCCAGTTCTGTCCAGCCCCTCTGGCGGCTGGCAGCTTGACCGTCTTGCCATTGGAAAGATTGAAAGTGTCGTACTTGTGCAGGACGGCCTGCACATAATAGTCGCCCGCAGGAACGTCTTTCATGTCCTTTGCTGGAAAGCCGAGAATGCCGGGCGCGATCTCGAGGCTTTCTCCCGGTGCGAGGCCGTCAACGTTCACGCCAAAAATCTGAGGCGCGTCGTATGACTGCTTTACTTGAAAGCGTGGTTCTTTCTCCCCGTCCGGCGTGATGATCAGGATGACGCGACCATCATGAGCTTCCGTGACGGCCTGGTCCGATAGCTGGATGCTAAACGTATCTGCGAACGCAGCACCTGTTAGCGCGCTCATTATAGCGCCAGCGCTTACGGCCCCTGCCAGTTTCCTGTTGATCATCTGCGTCTCCTCCCGGTTCGCGGTCATTGATGAAGCGACTCCCATGCCCCTTCAGCTCTGCGAACTGTACAGGTTCGAGTAGGGAATATGTCAACGAGAAAATGCGATATCCGAAAATAAAATCGCATTTATTCGCTGAGCGCGCATTTTCTCTGACATGCCCATTGTGTGTGCGCGGCTGACAAAACTGTGATCATTGCGTCTCGGTGAGCCCGAATTCCTCCGTACATAAACACTTTTTCGAAATTTAGTTGTTGACTTCCGGGGCCGCACGAACCTCAAAAGGGGGCACCAACAAAGTGCGTTATTCGAAAAAAGTTCGGAATACGTACAACAACGTGAGCCAGAAGGGGGTTTTCATGTCTAAAGTGTATGTATGGAATAGTAAGCAGGGCGGCGGAATGACGCGCGCGCTGCTTCGGGGGGCTGCGAAGGCGCCGCTGGTGGCCTTGATCGCTGCCGCGCCGCTCGCAGCCGTCGCGCAGGACGCCGATGACGTTGAGCGCGTTGAGGCCGTGGAAGAGGATAGCCGGGTTGAAGAAACCATCGTTGTCACGGGCTCGCGGATCAGCAATCCGAACCTGACATCACCTAGCCCGGTCACCACGGTCGGTGCAGACCAGATCCAGGCGCGAGGTACCGTTCGCGTCGAAGACATGCTGAACACGCTGCCACAGATCAACCCTTCAGAAGGTGCCGGTCGCGCCAATGAAGCGGCTGGTACGGCAAATGTTGACCTGCGCGGCCTCGGCGCTGAGCGGACGCTCGTCCTCGTCGACGGCCGCCGCCTGCCTTATGGCTCGCCAGTGTCTGCGCCAGCAGACCTTAACCAGATCCCGTCCATGCTTGTAGAGCGTGTCGAAGTCCTGACCGGCGGTGCATCAGCAGTTTACGGCGCTGACGCTGTCGCCGGTGTCGTCAACTTCATCATGAAGGACGACTATGAAGGCCTTATGGCCGACGTTCAGGTCGGTACCTATCAGACGGCCAATAGCAGCGGCCGCCTGGAAAGCACACTCCGTCAGTTCAACCAGCCCGTTCCTGATTCCACGTCGGACGGCGAATCGATCGATGTGAACCTCATCTTCGGTCTTAACGGCGACAATGGCCGCGGGAACATCACCAGCTACTTCAACTACAAGAAGCAGAATGAAGTGCTGCAGGGGGATCGCATCAGCAGCGCCTGCGCGCTCGGTTTCAGCAATGGAAACTTTACGTGTAGCGGTTCGGGCACGACCTTCCCGGGCCAGTTTACCAGCTTTGGTGGCGGCGCTGTTCCGTTCTCCTTCACGCTTGATGAGAATGGCGGCATCCGCGACTACAACCCGGCGACCGATACCTACAACTTCGCGCCTCTCAATCACTTCATCCGCCCGAACGAGCGCTATTCCTTCGGCGCGCTGGCACGCTATGATATCAGTGACAAGATTGAGGCGTACGGGTCATTTGCGTTCACCAATGACGTGACGACCGCGCAGATTGCCCCAGCGGGCAACTTCTTTCAGACAAGCACGATCAATTGTGACAACCCGCTCCTCTCGGCTGAGCAGGTTCAGGTCATCTGTCTGAACAATGGTTACAGCCCGACTGCGGCGAACCTCGAAGACCGGAATGCGCCGCTGCAGGTCGGACGTCGCAACGTGGAAGGCGGCGGACGTCAGAACGAGACCGAGCACACGTCTTTCCGCGTCCTCGGCGGTTTCCGCGGCGACCTCGACAATGTCTGGTCCTACGACGTCTACGCGCAATACTCGCAGGTCCAGTATAGCGACAAGGCGGCCAACTTCTTCAACCTCGATCGCGTCGCCGACGCGCTTGAGGTCCGGATCGACCCGGCAACTGGCGCACCTGCCTGTCAGGTCGCGATCGACGGTACCGACACCAACTGTGTGCCTTACGATATCTTCTCGCGTGGCGGCGTGACTCAAGAGGCGCTTGATTACATTCAGGCACCGGGCTTCCGTGAAGGTGAAGTCACCCAGGAAGTCTTCAGCGCAGTCATCACTGGCGACCTTACGGATTATGGTGTCGTCATGCCATGGGCCGAGACCGGTGTGCAGACGGTGTTCGGTGCAGAGTATCGCGACGAGTATCTGACGCAGAGTAATGACGCGCTCACCCGCGACGGCAAGCTCGGCACGGCCCGCGCAGACGTTGAAGGTGGTGTCAGCGTCTATGAATTCTTCACCGAAGTTCAGGTGCCGATTGTCGAAAACCGTCCGGGTATCGATGAGCTGTCTGTCACCGCTGCTTACCGCTTCTCTGACTATTACGAGACGACAGGCGAACAGAGCACCTACGCAGCAGGCCTGACTTATGCGCCTGTGTCCGATTATCGCTTCCGGGCACAGTTCCAGCGTGCGACCCGCTCGCCGAATCCGCTGGAGCTGTATGCGCCACAGTCGCCGTTCGAGTTTACACTGCCGACAGGCACGAACGGCCTTTATGATCCGTGTGCTGGTGCCAACCCGGCTGCCACATTCGACCAGTGTGCCCGTACCGGTGTCACCGCCGCTCAATATGGCAACATCGCTGACAACCCAGCCGGTCAGTTCCGTAACATCAGCGGTGGTAACCCGGACCTCGAGGTGGAGAAATCCGACACGTTCACGATCGGTGTTGTTGCAACGCCAGATTTCGTGCCGGGTCTGACGGTTTCGATCGACTATTTCGACATTACGGTCGAAGATTTCATCGGCAGCGTGCCGGAAGAGCAGTCGATCAATCAGTGTCTCACCACGGGTGACGCCTTCTTCTGCGGCCTCATAAACCGCGGCAGCAATGGTGAACTGTGGGCAAGCCAGGATGCATTCGTCATCGCAACGAATGTGAACACGGGTTCGCTCGAAACCTCCGGTATCGACGTTGCCGCTAGCTATGGGTTTGACGTCGGCGAGTATGGCTCCATTGATGTCAGCTACCTGGCAACCTTCCTCGACAAGCTCGACAAGGAGCCGCTGCCAGGTCTCGGCGTGATTGAGTGCGCAGGTTACTTCGCCTCGACCAACGCCTCCTGCGGTACGTCCAAGCCAGAATACCGGCACAATATCCCGGTGACCTGGAACATGCCTTGGGGCGATGCTTCGCTCACGGCCACGTGGCGTCATATCGGTGCGGTTGATCTGGTTGGAGCAACGCAGACCAACGTCAACACGACGCTGGATGAGCGGAACTATCTCGATCTCTTCCTGCGGGCGTCCGTTCGTGAGAATGTTGGCTTCCGTATCGGCGTGAACAATGTGTTCGACAAGAACCCGCCGGTCAGCACCAATGTCGGTTCTGCGGGTGGTTCGTTCGGCAACGGCAACACGTTCCCACAGGCCTATGACGCGCTTGGCCGGTTCCTGTTTGCCGGTGTGAACGTCGAGTTCTAGGACGAGTTCGATTAACCAATCTGGTAGGGGGCGCAGCTCTGCGCCCCCGATCCTTTGTCGGCCAGCGGCGCCAATTGGAGGCGCTGGCATGGAATATCCTGAAATTATGGTAGAAAAAATGTCAGGATACGCTGCTGTTATCTTTCGCCCGATCAATCGAGGGAATTGAACGAAGCGCGAAACCAGCTAGCTATATTTCCGAGAGAGGGACTCGTGACCGATAATATAAACGATCAAATTGATGATAATGATCGCGACTATGTTGCGACATTGGCGCGAGGGCTCGACGTCATCTGCGCTTTTACACGCTACACGCCGAGAATGACTTTGAGCGAAGTCGCGAAAGCGACTGGCATGACGAGCGCTTCTGCGCGCCGCATTCTTCTGACGCTTGTGCGCGAGGGGTATGCAGAGAAGACAGACCGGGTGTTTTCGCTTCGTCCGAAAGTCCTGCAGCTGGGTTATTCGGCTTTGTCCTCGGTTGGCATGCTGGAAGTTGTCCAGCCGATCATGAACGAGCTTAGCCAGTCGACGCAGGAATCCATTTTTACTGCTGTGCTGACAGGTGACGACGTCACATATCTGGCGCGGTCCACGCCTGATCAGGTCATGGCCGTCAGCTATAATGTCGGTAAACGATTGCCGGCTTACGCCGTGTCTACAGGGCGCGTTCTGCTCGCCTATGAAAGCGAAGAGGTGCAGGAGCAGTATCTGGCGCGGGTAAATCTGAAGCAGTTTCAGTCAAACACCGTCGTTTCAAAGGTGCGCCTGCGCGAAATACTCATGGAAACCAGGCAGCTCGGATACTCGCTCGTCGATGAAGAGCTTGAGCCTGGCGTGCGCTCAATTTCGGTGCCGATACGCGATGTGAACAACCGGGTCATCGCAGCCCTGAATGCATGTTGTCCTTCCGTGCGCTTCTCGGTCGAGGAAATGCGCGGACAGCTGGCACCGAAGCTGCAGGATGCTGTTGCGAAGATCAACCGATCGTTCGTGACCGGACCGAGTTTCTGAACGTCTTTAGCGCGGCGGAAGTACAGCTTTCGGTTTTCATCAAGCTAGAAGTTCCGCATAGGTTTTCTCATAGTCCGCAACCATCCGGTCGCTTGTAAAGCGTGCTTCGAACCGTTGTCGGATGGTTGCGCGATCAAGTTTCTGAGCCGCTTCAAGCGCCGCAGCAAATTCCGGTCCGTCTTCTGCGATAAATCCGGTCACACCGTCTTCGACAATTTCCGGAGCTGCACCGTATGGCGTCGCCACGACGGGCGTGCCACACGCCATGGCTTCGATCATGACCGGTCCAAAGGGCTCTGGCCAGTTTATCGGCATCGCAAACACGGAGGCCAAGCCCAGGAAGTCCTGCTTCTCCTTCGGATTGACCTTGCCGACATATTCAGCGTCGGCGCCAAGCAGGGGGCGGACTTCCTTGTCGAAATAGGCCGGATTGCCGATATCAATGTTGGCGGCGAGCTTGATCTTCATTCCGGCCTGCCTTGCCTGCCCTGCACGACCAGACCACGCCGCGCTCATTCCATTGCGTTCCGCTCGGGTCACCACGGCTACGTCAGAATGCCGGCATCATTGCCAATTGTCTGACGACCAGAAATCCGGGGTTATTCTTCGTGGACGTGTCTGCAGAGTGGGCTCTACTTTCGAGGTTCTGTTCGGTACCCGCTGTCAAAATCCGTATGAACGGCGATCGCAATCATGTCGGGCAGTTCGACGAACTCAATCCGGTCGTCAACGTCCCCGAATATGTCTCTTCTCGCCGACATGATGACAGTCGGCCGATCGCCAATATGGCTAATGATACTTTCGCACCGCTTGGCGTGGCCGTGACCTTGATGATGGACGAAAAAGCATAAAGGTCGCTGCGTCATCCGAGGCTCCTGGCAAGATTTCATGCAAGGAACCCGGTCACATGCAGAGTGTTACGCGCGAGCCGTTTTTCATTGAGATGACTTGCTTATGAGCTTGTCTGCTAGTGTTTGCGCAGGTGATTCATTAGCGCAGCTAGGAAAATACCCTAATAGATACTGGCGTGTATTTTTCGAATAATCACAACCTGAAAGAGCGCAAAACTGAATCAGATTCTCATGTATGAGCGTTTTGCCGCATCTGGCTCAATTCTTGCTGACCGGTCCAATCGGATATACTAGATTCTGTAATGCTGATTACAGTTATAAGGCGTCGCCGTCGGTTCAGAGGTAGGGGTTAGCAGGTTTGCCAGAGCGTGCAGGTTCAATTGCGATCATAGATGATCATGACCTGTTTTTGCAGGGGCTCGCGCTCATCGTGAAGCGCGACTTTCCGGCCTTCGAAGTCGTGACTGTAACCGAGGCCTCCGACATACTGGACAAGCTGGCGAACGGCACGCGATTTGATCTAATCATTTGCGACCTTATCATGAGCGAGATGAATGGCCTCGCTTTCGTCGATACCATTCGGAAGCAGGGCTATCGTGTTCCAGTTCTAATGCTGTCCGGCATTAATTCCGTGCCGCCGATCGCCGAAATGCAGGCTGTTGGCGCGAACGGGTACATTCACAAATCTCAAGGCAGCCGCGCGCTTAGCAATGCAGTCGATGCGGTTCGCGACAACCCGTTCGGTTTTCAGGATTTCAGCGGGGAAGCCCCCGGTATGGGGGCTCTGGGTGCTGATGCAGACCGAATTCCTGATCTGCCAAAGCTTGGTGACCGCCAGATCGAAGTACTGAAATTGCTATGTGTTGGCGGTCAGAATAGTGAAATTGCGCGGGCCCTGTCGATCAGCGAGAACACAGTCAAGACGCATCTGAAGTACATCTTCGTAGAGCTTGGCGTGAGCCGGCGGACCGAATGTGTGCAACGCGCGCAGCAGCTCGGGCTTATCTAGCTACGAAGCGCGCGGCATCCAGGCGAATTGCTTATCTGTGTTGGCGAGCAGTTTATGCAGCGTGTTCCGCAAATCATCGGGCGCGACAGGTTTGAGCATGACCTGAATGCCAAGACCCGTTACCTCTTCCTCGATGTTTGCAATGTCGCCCGTCATCAGGATGGCCGGCGTTTGCCGTCCTGCCAGGTCGCGTAACTGTCGAATGACCTCAACGCCATCGTCCAGTCCGGGGCCGAGGCGCCTGTCTATAAGAAGTATATCGGGCGCTTGCGCACTCGCGCTCAATAGACGGGTTGCCTGCATACCATCGGCGGCGGTGTAGGTTCGGCAACCCCAACTGGTCAGGAGTGCATTCATCCCATCGCGCACGGGCTTCATGTCATCGACAATTATGCAGAAAGGGGCCGCGTCGAAAGATTCGGTGTCCTGAGGCCCGTCGACGGTAATGGCGGCCGTCTTATGTCCAGCAGGCAAAGCGAGCGACCAGCGCGTCCCCTGTCCCGAGGCCGAGTCCAGCGTCAGTTCTATAGCGAGTAAATCGGTCAACCGCCGAACAATGGAAAGCCCGAGGCCGAGGCCGGGCTGCGCCGTTTGTCCTGAAGGGTTAAGCCGAACATATTCCTCGAAAACGCTGTCCTGCTGATCTTCTGGAATACCCGGTCCGGTGTCTGCGATCTCGATCATTGGCGTGCCGTCGGCAGTTTCCAGCCTCAGGGTAACCTGCCCTGGTGCCGGAGTGTAGCGAAGCGCATTCGAGAGAAGATTACTGATAATCCGGCAGAGCAACACAGGGTCCGTTCTGGCGAAAACGGACTCAGTCTTCGTCTCGAATGATAGCCCTTCTATTTCAGCCTGCGTTGAAATCTGTTGAAGCAGCGGGGCCATCACAGTTACAAGGTCCACGGTCTGAACGTCGGGAACGACCGCGCCGCTATCAATCCTGGTGATGTCCACGATGCCTCGCAGCAGGTCGCTCAATCCCTGTCGGGTTGAATCAATCTGGTCGAGCAGCTCTTTCTGCCGCTCGCTCGTCAGTTCGTTACGAAGCGTTTCGATGAAGAAGCCTTGCGCATGCAGCGGTTGCGAAAGGTCGTGGCTTGTCGCGGCCAGGAAGCGCGTACGTTCCTGGCTGGCCTTCTCGATCTGTTTATTACGCTCGACGAGCTGGTCGGTCAGCGCCTGATTCCTGCGAGCAATAATGCCATCGCGCGTGTCGCGGTCTGTCTGGCCGCTGACCATGATGCCGAACAGATAGTAGAGAATGATGCCAAGCGCGGCCATTTGTGTGCCGCCATCAAGGGCGTAGATCCAGTAAGCGGCAAATGGCAAGATTGTACAGGTCGATAAGGCAATGAAACCGGGCCGGTATTCTGAGCCGGGCAACATGCCGCCCACGGTGATGGCGAAGACCATGTTACTGGCGACAAACAGGGACAGAAGGTCATTCCCGTCGACCTGCAGGCAGGCAAAGAACGCCCATATCAATCCGGTCAGGCAGCATACAACGATGTGACCGCGCAGATATTGCTTGTAATTCGTTGGCGTCAGCGCGCCACGTGGATTAAGTCTGGCATGCGCATAGGTAGCGCCCACCATTGCCGATGAAATGCAGAACCAGAGCGCCGCAAATTCGGGTTTGCCGAAAGCGACGATCATGATCGTCAGATAGATGATCACCGCCTCGACGAACAAACAGGAACGCACGACATTGTTGCGCAGCAGACGTGCCTGTTCGAATTCTATGCGTAGCGCATCAGTCTGCTCCGGCGTCTGCATGTGCCCCCACACATCTTTTGGCGACTTCTGTTCTTCAGTCGCGATAAGCTTTCAAGAGTCTTGCGCCGTTATGAGGTTTGGCACAAGCACCACGCCGGACGAAACTTAAACCCGCTCCAGGCCTGCGAGGGTTAGAGAAGGGCAGGGGATGGCGTCTGGGGTTGTTGTTTTTACATCCTTGCTGAAGGCGTTCTGGACGCAATCAAGATCGAGGTCTTCCATTGCGTCGTATGTGTTCAAATAAACGTTGCCGGTTAGCTCATCGAGGAAGTGTGAGCGTTTAAGCCTGTCCATGACGGGCCCTTTCACCTCTGACAGGTGAAGGCTGATCCCGGCATCCCGAAGCCGGAGGTTGATGGCTTCAAGGCTTTCCAGTCCACTCGCGTCGATCCTGTTTACGGCGGAACACATCAAAACAAGATGTTTGAGGTCTGGCCGGTTGCTGACGACACAATAGACGGTGTCTTCGAGAAAGCGTGCATTCGCAAAGTAGAGACTTTCGTCGATCCGGATGGTGAGGACCGTGTCGGAGATGACCACGCGGTGGCGGTTCACATTGCGAAAGTGGTGGGTGCCCGGCACCTGTCCGACGAGGGCAAAGTGCGGGCGGCTGGTATTGTAGAGATGGAGGAAGAGCGAAAGGCCGACCCCCGTCGTTACGCCCAGTTCGACGCCGGCGAACAGCGTGACGAGTATTGTGGCCGCCATCGCGCTGAAATCTGACTTGGAATAAGACCAGACCTGACGGAGCGCCTTGAAATCAACTAGCGACAGAACCGCAACGATAATGGTCGCTGCCAGCACCGCCTGTGGCAGGAAGAAGAGGTAAGGCGTCAGAAACAGCGTCGCGAGCCCAATCCCGACGGCCGTGAAGGCGCCTGCAGCCGGGGTCTCAGCGCCAGCATCAAAATTTACTGCGGACCGGGCGAGGCCGCCGGTCACGGGGTAGCCGCTAGAGATACCTGCTGCGAGGCTTGAAACGCCAAGTCCGACCAGCTCCTGATCCGGGTCGACCCGCTGGCGCCGCTTGGCAGCTAGCGTCTGTGCCACGGAGACCGATTCAACGAAGCCGATGAGGCTGA
>Ga0208965_1000375_pt1 | contig 21999 bp, 21 predicted proteins | sample AOAMet1_07_M0_10_2_FD_188230 | JGI IMG/M metagenome (GOLD analysis project Ga0208965, IMG submission 188230) | Ammonia-oxidizing marine microbial communities from Monterey Bay, California, USA - CAN11_07_M0_10 (SPAdes) | ecosystem: Environmental > Aquatic > Marine > Intertidal zone | place...
AAGTCACCTTCCCTGAGCAGTATCAGGCTGAGCACCTTGCCGGCAAAGCCGCCGTCTTTGAGGTGAAGGTCAACGAAGTCCGTGCACCGAAGAAGCCGGACATTGACGAAGAGTTTGCCAAGGGCCTCGGCATCGAGTCGCTCGAAGAGCTCAAGACCATGCTGAAAACCCAGCTCCAGCAAGAGCTGGATAATGCGTCCCGCGCCAAGGCGAAGCGTCACCTTCTTGACGCCCTCGACGAGAAGCATGACTTCGAACTGCCGCCGAAAATGGTCGACATGGAGTTCGATCAGATCTGGCAGCAACTTCAGTCCGAAATGGACGCTGGCCGCGTCAGCGACGAGGACAAGGAAAAGTCAGAAGACGAGCTGAAAGACGAGTATCGCAAGATCGCAGAGCGCCGCGTGCGCCTCGGCCTCGTGCTCGCCGAAATCGGACGTATTCAGGAGATCAAGATCTCCGAGCAGGAAGTCCAGCAAGCCCTCATCCGCGAAGCACAGCGCTATCCGGGTCAGGAGCGTCAGGTTCTCGAATTCTTCCAGAAGAATGAGAACGCCATGGCGCAGCTGCGCGCCCCGATCTATGAAGACAAAGTGGTCGACCACCTTCTCGAGACGGTCAAGATCGACGAAGAGAAAGTCTCTCGCGACGAACTGCTGAGCGACGACGACGAGGAATAGTCCTCACTTCAATTCAAATTCTGGAAGAGCCCGGCCTTGCAAGGTCGGGCTTTTTCTTTTCGGCCGCTATCCTCGGCCTCAATACCGCCACCCGATGCGAGGCCAATGGAGACAGGCGCGGCAATTTCTGGTGGCACGGCAATGCCGATCCGGTGCCCCCAGCTTCCCTGCTCGATCTCTACGGGGACCGAAACTTCCTCCCATCCTATCAATACAGAAAGAAGGTAGGCGCCGGGTTTCACACCCTCGAAGGCGAACTGGCCAAAGGATGCCGAGCGGTGCTCCAAACGCGGCAGGTCAGGCCGTAGAGGCGTCAGAGACACTTCCTGCCCCTCAAGACGGGTGTCACCCCTGCCCGGCTGGCCATCACCGTCGCGATCAATGAAGACGCTTCCCACGATCTGCCCGGCCACGCTCATTGCTTCGCCGGGCCCCGCGCCTTCTGGCGCGTCGGACACCGGGATGAGAGGCGCTATCATTTCGATGGCACGCACCTCTACCGCCGAAGCACTGACACGCACCAGCGCCTGGCCCTTTTGAGGCACTGCTTCTGAGGTATTGATCCCCGGCTGGCGCACAAACTTGGCGACTTCCCGGCCAACCTTTCGCGCCATCATCCCTGGCGCATTATCTCCGGGCTCCACCGCGCTCTGCGGCTGCACTGACAGCGACGCAAGCTGGAGCCTCATCGTATTCAAATCATGCGCGGGGTCGCTGCCGGAGGCCTGTTGGCGGGCTTCAGCCAGGAAACCGCTCCATGCATCGCGACTACGCCAGTCCGTGGGCTGGAGCACATTCGCCAAGCTCGCCTGACTCTTTGAACCTACCATCACGGGGCCGCCGTACCGTAGCGCAAGGTCTCCACCAAAGAGCTGAGCCATCGCGGTGTCTATCAACTCGCTCTGCGAAGGCGAGACCTGGCTAACCATGGGCGTAGACAAGCCGGGTGCCTCAAGAACAATCGAAGACACGTTGCCTTGGTCTTGCTGAAATTGCGTTCGTGATTCCGGCAGCGATGGATAAGCCATGGCCGGCAGCCGCCCTGTCCAGAGGCTCAGCATCAATAGCATCAGGATACTGAATAGAAGCCGAAACGGCATGTTCACCCATGCGTCAAAGATGGCGCCCGAAGCTATTCGTGCTTACACGCACATGCCTCAATCTGTCCCATTTCACGGAAACACGGCTGCCTGTTATCTGCTTTCTGATAAACAAGAAAGATTAAGGCGGCGCTCCGGGAATGATGAAATTCGACAGGTTTCACCTGAACATCGAACAAAAAAAGCCCTTCCGTGCTTTTGCACGATAATGCCGCACCTTTCCAAGAAAAAGGCCACAACTCCATGTTTTCACGAATATTTCTGGCCGTCACTTCCTGTGTAATATTTGCATCGTGCGATCGCACGACCACGGACGCGCCCGGCACGGCACCTACTATCGAACAAGAGTCGGCGCCCATCGCAAACACTTCCACTACGAGCTTGCAGTCATCCTTCGACGCCCTCCCCGCGCCTTATTCGCAAGCGGACTACAATCTCGGCCGACGGACGTTCAAAAACTGCCAGTCCTGCCACACAATTACAGAGGGAGGCCGCAACCTGGTCGGCCCCAACCTGCACGGCGTATTCGGTCGCACCGTCGGCACAGCAGATGGTTTCCAATATTCAAGAGCACTGGAAGCAGAGAATTTCGAATGGACGCCGGAGCGGCTAGAGGAATGGCTTGCCAATCCCGGTGACTACCTCCCGGGCAACCGAATGACATTTGCCGGCGTGCGGCGGCCCGCCGACCGCCATGCGGTGATCGCCTATCTCATGGTCGAGAGTGGTTACAGTTCCGCACAGAACGCAGACCAAGAGGCCGCAATGGACGAGAACCCAGGCATTCCTAGCTCAGAAGCGACGGGCGAGGGAAACGAATAGCCCCACTTCTTCGAACTCACCGCCGAGTTCGACCAAAGAGCCTGCCGAAACATCATACGCACCGCGGCGCAGGACGTATTCAAACTGATGTTTGAGCGAGCGCGCATTCTCTGAGCCCTGATCGAGCCAGAACTGGTTCACGAGCCAGATATTGCGCGCAATCTCCCGCCCGTACCCCGCCTCTAGCCGATAACGCTGACAACCATCTGAATGAGCGCGCACGGCGGCTTCTGCAAACCAGAAGCCATAGCGCTGAACCTTCTTGGCTTCACGAGAGAATGAATGTGCGAGACCGGCGCGCGCTTCGCCGCCAGTTGACTGGCATCCGGACGCGCCACCGATCGCCTCTCCTTCCAGGACACCCGCTTCAGCGGAGACAACCCATGCTTCCGACAACGCAAAGCTTCGGCGGAGCGTTGTGCGCCAGCCGCTCGCTTCGAATTCAGCGAAATCCTCAAAGGTGACGCGCTCATACTTGGCGGTCACCGTCCATCGATCCGTCAGGCCATATTCGGTGTAGAGATCGGTGCGCCAACCTTGCAGTCCCTCAACCTCGGTACGGTTGAGCGCCGCGCGGGCAAAGGCGGCCTTCTCAGCCTGCCCCCAAGGAGCGGCTTCGGCGTCCATCGCGAAGATGAACGCCGCAAGACAAAGCGTAGATCGAACCATTCGCGGTGAGCTATAACGCCTTCCGCCGAAGGTTGAAGCTTTTTCTAAAGACGGAAGCGGATTTGGTCGGACCAGAAGCGCTCAAGACGCGAAACCGTCTTGTTGAGCTGGGTCAGGTCCATTGGGCGCACGCTTGCCGTCGGCTCAAGAGCGTCAGCCTGCTTTGCGAAGAGACCTTCGACACGCTTGCGGACCTTGTGGCCACGCTCCGTCAGGCGCAGGTGCACCGTGCGCTTGTCAGCTTCCGAGCGCGACTGGACGAGGTATCCACCTTCCTGGAGTTTCTTGATATTGTAGGAAAGGCTCGTGCCCGCAAAGGCGCCGCGTGCACGCAGTACGGATGCCGGGGTCTCGTTCTCGCCAATCTCATAGAGAAGAAGGGCCTGAACGCCTGTCAGGTGACGCTCACCCCCCCGCTCCAGGTCGTCCTTGACGACATCGTGCAGTCGGCGATGCGCCTGCTCGAGAAGCGAAAGGGATTTCAGGAAAGATTCTGCGACCGTATCTTCACCGGCCACTGCTTGTGCAGCGTTGTTCATTGTAACCACCATCATCACTCAACTTTTGTTGTAGTTTGAATAGAGTTACGCCCTTCATCCTGATATTTCGTTAATCATGCCCTATTGAGAGAGCTTATTCGTTAACAAAACAGGCTTATGTGGTTAATGTTCGGCAATGCATGCGATCCGACATCTTCTCTCAATGATTGGTAAACTCTTATGAAGGAAGCTTTTCTCTTACCTGCGCATGGTATGCGAGGGTGAATGCAGGAGAAGTACAGAGTATAGATTGCTTTAGAGACACGATGATGCACTCGAACGTCGAAATGCCTATGTCGGAACATTCGGATAAACGCGACTTTCCACGCTTTGAGGTGAATACCTCAGGCACGCTTATTCTGCAGACGGGTTTCAAGATGAACTTTGTCGTAAAGGATATGTCGCAACGCGGCGCGAAGATCCTGCTTAACAAGACGTCCATCCTGCCGGAAGCTTTCACAGTCGAATTCGTCAGCCCTGACCGCACCAAGGTCAAACGCTGCGAAGCCAGACGCCAGTGGCAGCGAGGGCCGCTCGTGGGCATCCGTCTGTTAAGCGCAAAGACGATAAGACTTTAGACGTCGCAGCGTTTTGGGATAGAAGCTGACAACTTGATGATAGCTTCTTCTGCCCTGAATATCAGATCTGCAAACGCCGGTGACGTGGATGCCATCATTCGCGCTGATGTTGCCGCCTCGGCTCTGTTTGCGCCTACTGGCTTACTCTCGCCGGAAGCTCTCGACGATCATGTTGAGAAAGACGATCTGCTCGCCTCGATAGATGCTGACCAGCTCGACGTTGCCGAACTGCCTGTCGACGGTGTCGTTGGGTTCAGTCAGTTCAGTAGGATGGGAAACGATATCTATCTTCAGCAGATTTCCGTTCATCCTGACTTTGGCAAACGGGGGATTGGTCGCAGGCTCATGGCCCGGCTCGACAGCAGGGCCGAAAACGCCGGGGCGACACAGATCACACTTTCGACATTTCACGACCTCGCCTGGAATGCACCGTTCTATGCATCTCTAGGTTTTATCGAGCTGCCGCGTAGAGAGTACGCCCCCTATATGAGGGCCATTGAAACCTCGCAGGCCCCTTTCATGGACGTTTCGAAACGTGTTTTCATGAGAAAACCCGTTCGCAAACACACAAAGCGCGTTAAGTAGCGCCTCATGACTTCGCCATTTCCGCAAAGCTACCCGTCCACCCGGCTCCGCAGGCTTCGTCAATCGGCCTGGGTCCGTAACCTTTCGTCTGAGAACCATCTGACGCCCGACGACCTTATCTGGTCGATGGTCGTGCATGATGGCGATGAGCCGACTATTCCTGTCGGCTCCATGCCCGGCCTGTTCCGGCTGAATGTCGCAGAAGCCGCAAAGGCAGCCAGGCGCGCAAGCGAGCTTGGCATCCCGGCGATCGCGATTTTCCCGCACATCAATCCTGAACGGAAGGACGACGCAGGCTCTGAAGCGCTTAATCCGGATGGTCTTATCCCGACCGTAATCAAGGCCATGAAAGATGCCGCCCCTGATGTTGGCATTATCTGTGATGTGGCGCTCGACCCGTTCACGGCGCACGGCCATGATGGCGTCATTGATGCGGACGGCTATGTCCTGAATGACCAGACGGTTGACCTGCTCCGCCGCCAGGCCGTCATGCAGGCAGAGGCAGGCGCTGATATCGTTGCTCCCTCTGACATGATGGATGGCCGCGTTGGCGCCATTCGTGATGCGCTGGAATCGGCGGGCAAGGTCAACACGATGATCATGTCCTATGCCGCAAAATATGCGAGCGGCTTCTACGGGCCCTATCGCGACGCCATCGGCTCAGCCTCAGCGCTCAAAGGCGACAAGAAGACTTATCAGCAGAACCCCGCCAATAGCGACGAAGCGCTGCGCGAGGTTGCCATGGACATCGATGAAGGCGCTGACCTCGTCATGGTAAAGCCTGGCCTGCCCTATCTCGATATCATCAGGCGGGTGTCGGACACGTTTGCGGTACCGACCATCGCCTTCCAGGTGTCAGGGGAGTATGCCCAGATCAAGGCTGCAGGTGAGCGCGGCTGGATTGATGAGGAGCGCGTGATGATGGAGACGCTGCTTTGCTTCAAACGCGCTGGCGCGTGCGGTGTGATTACCTATTTCGCCGAAGCAGCGGCGCAGATCCTGAATGCGTGAACGTGTCGCCGGCCTGACCACACTTGTCCGCTCAATTGCTGTGGCGGCAGGCCTGCTGGCGGCGTCAGTCGCCGCTGTCCCGGCAGCTGCGCAGCAGATTGCAATTGATGAAATCGAGTTGCCGGACCTGGAAGGCGGGCGCTGGGGCGTGTCTGTTGTTTCACTCGATGGCACCGAAGTCTTTTCAGCGGCCGCCGACCAGAGATTTGCGCCTGCATCTACCTTGAAACTGGTCACGTCGGCTGCCGCCTTCAGGCTGCTCGGCGACTTCGACTCTGGACGCTGGCCCGGTGGTACGTCTGCCCGGCTGGAGGCGACCGCAGACTCTGTTCACCCGAACATTGTCCTTATTGGCGCTGGCGACCCGACCCTTTCAGCGTCGTCACGGTGCTATTCGAACTGCTTGCAGGCCCTGGCAGACGCAGTCGTCGAGAGCGGCGTTACCCAGCTCAATGCGGTCGATGTCGACGACTCGCTGTTTCAGCCACCTCACTGGCCCTCTGGCTGGACGCATGAGGACTTTCGGTTCGGCTACGCAACCTCAATTTCCGCGCTGAGCGTCGATGGCGGCGTGGCGCGCGCACGGCTGACGCCCGGAAGTCGCCGGGGCCTGCCCCCGGAAGTGACGTGGAATTGGGTGCCATTCTTCCAGATCAACACCGATGAAGCGGAAACTGTGTCGACCCGCCAGTTCAGTGTCGACCTTATTCGACGTCCAGGCGCGGAGGAGGCCTATCTGCTCGGCCGCCTGCCGCTTGCCTCACCGCCCGTCCATCTTCAGTTCGGGCTCGACGACCCCTCGCTCTATGCCGGCGAGGTGCTCAAGGCCATGCTGGAGGAGCGCGGCGTGACCGTCCACGGCCCGGTCTTTCGCGGCAGGACGGTGCATGATTCAGTAGCCGACAGTGACCCGACAGGCCCCCTACCCGATTTTGTGCTGCCCGGGTCGGACCCCGCCCTGCTGCTTGAGGAAGTCCTGCACGAGAGCAATAATTTCTATACAGAAGTGTTGCTTCATCATATTTCGCTGACGGCAAGAGACCGCTCGCAGGATGCAGGTCTTGAGCTGATGGGCGATATGCTTGTCGATGCGGGTGCCTCACGAAGCGAGTTCAGTCTCGCCGACGGTTCTGGCCTCTCTGTCTATAACCGCCTGACGCCATCTGCGATGACGGACCTGCTGGTCTGGGCAAGCCGCCAGAGCTGGTTTGACACCTGGTATGGGCACCTGTCACAGGCGGGCGTCGATGGTACGCTTCGCTACCGATTCACTGAGCTTGGCCGTGACGATCGTTTCCGCGCCAAAACTGGTAGCCTTACAGGAACGGGCTCTCTGGCTGGCTACTTCGAGGCACGGGATGGGACACGCTATGCCTTCGCGGTGTTCGCAAACGACTCGTCATTGCGTTCGTCGGCAACGCGCCGCCGGATCGACGAATTGCTCCAGGACGTGATTGACCGGCTCGATTGAAGCTGAGCAGCAGATAAGCCGGGCAGAGCTATTCGTCCCAGGTTTCGTATTTGCCGCGCATATACTGAAGACCGAAATTGATGATTTCGCCCAGAACGGCTTCGTCTACATCGGCCAGCTTGTTGATGTAGAGGCAGGACTTGCCGATCTTGTGCTTCCCAAGCCGGCCGAGCTTTTCCTCGAGGTCCAGATACCCGGGCATGACATAGATGACGAGGTTCGCCTTGCGCGGCGAGAAACCCGTCATAAAGAACTCACCTTCACGCCCGCTCTCATATTTGTAGGCATAACGACCATAACCGATCAGCGATGGGCCCCACATGCGCGGCGCGAGGTTGGTTGTCGTCTCAAATATTTCGAGAAGGCGTTCGGCATCCGCCCTGCGAACAGGGTGCTCGACAGAGGCGACAAATTCCTGCGGCGATTGCGCGGTTTGTCTGGTCTTGTTCTCATCCCTGGCCATCGCCCATCCCTTCCACGTTGCTGACAGCACACTAAAAGGGGCTATCGACACCGGCAAACTCAATCGCCTAGCGAGACATTCTCGCCAAGGTCCAGCACGACGATAAGGACCATCAGGGCAACCAGTAGCGCGCCTGAAAGCGAAACATTTATCCAGAAGGCGCGCGTTGCGTTCTGTTGATCGACCCATCCGCGGGGTCTGATGCCCTTGAGGCGGAAGACCGCCAGCGCCGAGACAAGCAGGCAGACAATATTCAGGAAAAGCAACATTCCGGACCTGGCGGCAAGCGCCCATTCCTGGGATCCCATAAACAGACCGAAGGCAGCCCCAGGCGGCAGAAGCGCCGCCGCGACCATAACGCCGACCAGCACAGCAGACTTGCCCTGAGCCATGGACAGCGCTGCAGCGCCGCCTGCAGCAAGGGCCAGCGCGACGCTGTCGAGGCGTACCTGCGTGCGCGCCATCAGTTCTTCGCTTTCCAGGTTGAGCGGCAAGGCGAAGGAGATGAGGAAGGCGACGAGCAAGGCCACGCCCAGGCCCGCTGCAAGGGTGACTCCCGATTGGCGGATAAGCCCCATATTGCCGAGACCGGCACCAAGGGCGAAACCAAGTATTGGTCCCAACAGGGGCGCAATAACCATTGCGCCGATCACCGCCGCAACGCCGTCTGCATTCAGGCCAATTGCGGCGACGATGGTCGAAAGACCTGACAGGATGAGAAAGTCGCGTGAAAGCGTCGCGTCCTTGACCACATCGTCGAGAAGCTCTTCGCGCAGGACGCGAAGATTGCTCGCTGCCTCGTCCTGCTCAAGCTCGCGCGGTTCCGGCAGGCTCGCCTCGACCGGGATCATGGTGACCCGCCAGTCCCGGCAATTCTCAAGTGCCTCAGACACCGCATCGATCAGGATCTGGCAACGACCGTCATGCGTGAGCACGCGGATCATCTTTCTATCAGCCTGCTCGATATCGAACTGGATCCAGTCGATGGGCTCGAACGCCTTGATCGCGCGGACGATGATGTCGCTGTCACGCTTCTTGAGGTGAATTTCGACCTGTTTCAATTCACTGCTTTCGCGAGGTATCGAAGCGCACGACGAGGCTCGACGTATCCCAGCGCTCGCCGCCCTGCGCCTGTACGTCGCCGTAGAACTGATCGACCAACGCTGTGACCGGCAGACGCGCGCCGCTGTCGTCGGCCGCCCTCAGGGCGATTCGAAGATCCTTGCGCATCCAGTCTACGGCGAAACCATGATCGAATTCGCGCGCCGCCATTGTCTTCCAGCGGTTCTCCATTTGCCAGCTTTGTGCCGCACCACCAGAAATGGCTTCCATAACCCTGGCAACGTCGAGGCCATTGGTTTCAGCGAAATGAATGCCTTCTGAGAGCCCCTGAACGATACCCGCGATGCATATCTGGTTCACTGATTTTGCAAGCTGTCCTGCACCGCTCTCGCCGATATGAGTAATACGCGCACCATATGCCTTCATAACCGACCGCGCCTTCGCCATGACGTCGTCATCGCCGCCGCACATGATGGTAAGCCGCCCGGCCTCGGCGCCAGCCTGACCGCCTGATATCGGGGCGTCGACGAAGTGAATGCCCCTTGCCTTGCAGCGCTCATAAAGATTTCGGGCGAGACCCGCGCTGGCTGTCGTGTGGTCGATTACGATTGCGCCTTTGGTGAGCGCCTCCTCGATCTGGTCGAAAACTGCTTCGACGTCGGGGTCATCTCCGAGGCAGAGACAGACATATTCTGCGTCTGCAACAGCTTCTTCCGGCGTCGCAGCAACCTTGCCATCATGTTCTGCGGCCCAGTCATTGGCCTTGGACTGCGTTCGGTTCCAGACGGTGACCTCGTGGCCCTTTGAAACAAGATGACCCGCCATTGGAAAGCCCATGACGCCCAGCCCCAGAAATGCACACTTGCTCATAACTACCTCGTCTTTGCCGCTTCGCGCCAGATAACCCGTTTGTCGCGGCCGCCAACCAGAACGGCATATGGACTCTGGCCAGATTTGATTAAAATTCAAAGGTTACGCCAAACTCCGCCCTAAGGACGTTCGTGTAGACAGAGTGTACGGATCAGAAAGATCGGACACTATGGCTAATGTTCACGCCTTGTCGCGTGCCGGAGGCAGAATGCCTCTGGCGCCGATCCGCCAGACTGGCGGATGGAAGCTCGCCTATGCGGACTTCCTGACAGCCCTTTGCGCCCTCTTTCTCGTTCTCTGGCTGGTCCATGGTGCAACGCCCGAGCAGAAAGAGAATGTGGCAGAGCAATTCGGCGCACCTGGACTGGCGACAGCGCAGGCTTTCAAGCCGCTCTCCCTGACGCCCGCACAAACCGGACCCTCGGCGCTCGCCGATACTCTACGCTATTCCGCTCTGCTAGCCGAACCTGCTGGCCACGTCGCAATCAGCGAAATCGAGAACGGCGTGCGGATTGATCTTCTCGATCCTGAGCTAGCGCCGCTATTTGAAAAAGGTGCGGCGTCGCTGAATGCACGCGGCGATGATTTGATCGCCCTGACCGCCGGGGCATTGGCACTGATCGATATGCCTTTCAGCATCGAAGGCCACACCGATAGTGACCCTATCCACCGGACAAACTATTCCAACTGGGACCTGTCCGCGGACCGGGCAAACGCGGCCCGTCGTGCTCTGTTGGCCCATGGAATAAAACCAGCACGCGTCCGCAGCGTTGCCGGTCTGGCTGACACAAGGCCGCTCGATGCCAGTTCTACCAACTTGCCTCAGAACCGCCGGTTGAGCATAGTCGTCCACCTAGACTGATTTACTGGAAGGACCTTTCGGTTCCTTTCGCGGCCGGGAGACCTCATGGCAACAGAGCTCGTTGCAAACTGGCCCATGTGGGCCAGCCTTTTCGTCATAGTTTGTGCGATCATTGCCTATGTGCTGGACAGGTGGTCGATGGAAGCTGTTTCCATCGGTGTTGTCGCCGCCCTCCTATTGTTGTTCACCATCCCCGGTGCGACCGCCTTTGATGGGACATCGATAAGCTCGGCGGACCTGCTTTCAGGGTTTGGCAACCCGGCGCTTATCACGATCATGGCGCTCCTCGTTGTCGGCCAGGGTCTATTCCAGACGGGCGCCATTGAAGGACCCACGAAAGCGCTTCTACGCTCCTATGGCAGACGTCCAATCTATACGCTTTGCGTAACGTTCTTCGCTGTCTTCGCCATCAGCGCCTTCACCAACAATACGCCCGTCGTCATTATGTTTCTTCCAATCATGAGTGCGATTGCAATGCGTATGAACGCATCGCCATCGCGGCTCATGATGCCGCTCAGCTTTGTGTCCATCCTGGCCGGTATGACGACTCTTATCGGCACGTCTACCAACCTGCTGGCGGCTGATGCCTATCGGCGCACCGAAGGGATCTCGCTCGACTTCTTCGAACAGACGCCAATGGGCTTGATGCTGGCCGGGGTCGGGCTCGCCTATATTGCGATCTTTTCGCGATATCTTCTGCCGAACCGGGATACGTTCGCGCAGGAGATTGTGCCGAGCGGCAAGCAGTTCGTGGCACAGATCGAAGTCACGCACGGGCATTTCCTGATTGGCCAGTCCCCGGTGGCGGGCATGTTCCCGGATCTCAAGGATATGACCGTCCGCCTTATCCAGCGCGGCGAGAAAGCTATGCTCCCCCCGTTCGAGAATGTCGAACTCCGTGCCGGGGATCTGGTCATTGTCGCGGCGACGCGGAAGGCCATCAGTGACCTCCTCGCCTCAAAACCTGGGCTGCTGCAACAGATCTGGCAGGGGAATGAGAACGAAGAGGTCGATACAAGTGTACCGCAGCTCAGCCTGATCGAGGCCGTTATCGCCCCGGGTTCGCGTATGGCGGGCCGGACCGTAGAAATGCTTGGTTTCCGCCGGCTGACCTCGGCGGTCGTGCTGGGCATTCAACGGCGCTCGCGCATGATCCGGACCAAGCTTGGTGAAATCAGGCTTGAAGCGGGCGATACTCTCCTCCTCTGTGCGCCGCCGACCGTCTTCCAGGAGTTGCGAACAAGCCGGGACATCCTGCTGCTGGAGTGGTCGCAAAAGGAAATTCCGGTCACGGCGCATAGCCTCGCGGCCCGCCTGATCGCGCTCGGCATGGTCATTCTGGCAGCGACCGGTATTGTCAGCATTCTCGTGGCGTCCGTTCTTGCAGCCCTCGCCATGATCGTCACGCAATGCCTTAACACCCGGCAAGCGAGCCGGGCACTTGATCTCAGGATATTTCTGGTGATCGCCGCCGCGCTCGCCATGGGTACGGCGCTGGAGAAGACTGGCGCAGCGACCCTGATCGCAGATGGCGTTGTAACACTCGCCTCGCCCTTCGGCCCCGTCGTGATCCTCTCGACCATCTTTATCTGCGTTGCCATCCTGACAAACATTCTCAGCAATGCCGCGACGGCCGTGCTGTTTGCCCCTGTCGCCCTGGAGGCCGCGCATTCAGCTGGCGCCGACCCGCTTCCTTATATCCTTGCAGTAATTTACGCATCGAACTGCAGTTTCGCCTCGCCGATCGCCTACCAGACCAACATGTTGATTATGGCGCCCGGCCACTACCGGTTTTCAGACTTCATAAAGTTTGGTGGGCCACTTTTGGTTGTGATGTGGGTTGCATTCACCATAATGGCCCCTTGGCGTTTTGATTTATGAGTGCCTTAATCGATGACTATGAAACTGGATGAGTCGCTATTTACCGTACCGGGTGTCGGACGCGGACTACGTTTCTATGTCACCGGTGCAACGCCTTGCCCCTATCTGGACGGCCAGATGGAGCGCAAAGCCTTTACCCATCTCAACCAGTCGGCCCCCGATACGCTGCACAACCAGCTTAGCGAAGCAGGTTTTCGTCGCAGCCAGTCGGTCGCCTATCGTCCAGCCTGCCCCTCATGCAATGCGTGCCGCAGTGTGCGTGTTGATGCTTCAAGGTTCACCCCCAGCCGCAACCAGACGCGTATCCTGAAGCGCAATGCAGACCTCGTCCGACGACCTGTCGCACCCAAGGCGACACGCGAGCAGTTCCGCCTGCTGAAACGCTATCTCGTCTCGCGCCATGAAGGCGGCGGCATGTCGGATATGGGGTTTCGCGAATTTGCTGGCATGGTGAACGAGACTCCAGTTCAGACCCTGATGTTCGAGTACCGCGAAGGCCCTGAAGAGGATGCGCCGCTTGTTGCCGTGTCGTTGACCGATGTGCTGCGCGACGGTTTCTCGATGGTCTACACCTTCTTCGACACGCGCCAGCCCAAGCGCAGCCTCGGCACATATATGATCATCGATCATATTCGCAGCGCGGAGGACTATGGGCTGCCGCACGTCTATCTCGGCTACTGGATCAAGCAGAGCCCGAAGATGGACTATAAACGCCGCTTCCAGCCGCTCGAAGTCCTTGACGGGGCCGTCTGGCGTCCGCTTGAAGAGAAAGACTAGAACCCGACCTGTCAGAGGGGCAAGGCCGGGCGATCCCAAGAGGATCCGGGGGAGGACATGATACGAAGACGTAACCTGCTAGGCGCAGGTCTCCTTGGCATAGGCGGTGCTGCCGCATCCTTTGGCAGTCCTGATCACGCGGCGAACCTTGCCGCACCTGCGATCAGCCGCAACCGGCGGCGTCTCAACATGGTGACCACCTGGCCCAAGGGCCTGCCCGGCCTTGGCCGCGCGGCCGAGCGCGTAGCCGAGCGCATTCTTGCCATGTCCGAAGGTCTAATCGAAGTGAAGGTCTACGCTGCGGGCGAACTGGTCCCGGCTTTTGAAAGTTTCGACGCGGTCGCGAACGGCTCTGCCGACATGTATCACGGCGCCGAATATTACTGGACGGCCAAGTCCACTGCCTACCCTTTCTTCACGGCCGTGCCGTTCGGCATGACGGCGCAGGAGATCATGGGCTGGATCGACTTTGGCGGCGGTCAGGAACTCTGGGACGAGCTGTCGGCGGGCTTCGGCATCAAGCCGCTGCAGGGCGCGAATACAGGTCACCAAATGGGCGGCTGGTTCCGACGCGAGATCAACAGTCTTGACGACCTTGTCGGCCTTCAGATGCGTATTCCGGGACAAGGCGGCGACGTGCTGCGCGCCCTTGGCGGATCAGCAAAGTCCCTGCCCGGCGGCGAAATCTACCAGGCACTTCAAACGGGCAATATCGACGCGACTGAGTGGGTCGGGCCATGGAATGACTACTCACTCGGCTTCTATCGCGAGGCGCCTTATTATTATGGGCCCGGATTCCATGAACCGGGCGCGAGTCTCGCCGTCGGCATCAACCTCAAACTCTGGGAAAGCCTGACGGCAGGCGAACAGGCGCTGATCAAGGCAGCCTGTGAGTCGGTCAATCACCTCTCGCTCGGCGAATTTACCTATCAGAACTCGGTCTATCTGGACTTGCTCGTGCGCGAACATGGCGTCCAGCTTCGGTCTTTTCCAGACGAGGTAGTCGCGGCTATGGCCGAAGCAGCGCGAGATGTACGGGCCGCATCCGGACGCGATGGGCTGGAGAAGCGCATCTATGAGAGTTTTGAAGACGCCCTGAAAAAGATGGCTGGCTGGGCGGCGGTGTCAGACGGACCGTTTTATGCGGCGCGCGCCCTCGGCCGGCGCACCGGAAGCTAGGCGGCCGCCATGGACCCGCAAATCTTCCTGACGCTCGGCAGCTTCCTGAAATGGATCGGGATCGTCGCGTCTCCTCTTCTATTTTTGCCTCTTCTGATACTCGTGATCCCGCGCCCGCTTTACCGGGCCGGGCAAACGCTTGCAGACGGTCTCGACCGCTCACTGGACTGGGTCCTGCGCACTGCCATGCTGGCCGCCATCCTTCTGTTCATGCTTCAGCTTGTCGTTGTGATCGGCAGCTACGCCCTGGCCCTGACGGCTACCTGGCTGTCGGAGTCAGTCATCTACGCCTTTGCCGCCATGTTCATGCTAGGCGCTGCGACGGCGCTTCGCGATGATGCTCATGTGCGGGTCGACATCTTGCGCCCCCGCTTTGGCGAGAATGGCCGCAACTGGATAGAACTTGCAGGCACCTATCTCCTTCTCTTCCCGATCTGCATCCGCCTCCTTATCGCTGGCGAACAGGGCCTCACGCGCAGCTGGACGCTGTTTGAAGGCTCGCGCGAGAGCGACGGACTTCCGATCCTGTTTCTGTTCAAGACGCTGGTGCCGGTCTTTGCCATTCTCCTGATACTCGCTGGTCTGTCAGTGGCCCTGAAAGCGGCGCTCAGACTGACCGGGTTCGCCGCGGAAGCCGAAGAAGTCACACCGCAGGAGCGTCATTATGGAGCTTGAACTCCTGCTCGCGCTCCTGATGTTCCTGACGGCCATCGGCGCCTTGCTTGCCGGCTACCCCGTCGCACTGACGCTCGGCGGCGTCGCCCTGCTCTTTGCGCTGGTCGGCATCACGCTCGGCGTCTTTCCTGAACCGCTGCTCCTCTCCCTGCCAAGCCGCATTCAGGGCGGGTCGATCATGCAGAATGAAACGCTGATCGCTGTTCCACTTTTCGTACTGATGGGCGTTATCCTTGAACGCTCGCGCGTGGCAGAGGACCTCTTACACATCGCTGGACGGCTTCTCGGGCGTATGCGCGGCGGTCTTGGCTATGCGGTTGTGCTTGTCGGTGCGTTGCTAGCGGCCTCAACCGGGATTGTTGGCGCAACCGTGATCACGATGACGCTGATCGCCCTGCCGACCATGCTGGCCCATAAGTATGATCCCAAACTCGCGACCGGCACTATTGCGGCATCCGGCACGCTCGGTCAGATCATTCCGCCGAGCATCGTCCTCATTCTGCTTGCGGATGCTGTCTCCAATGCTGCGAGCCAGGCCGCCAACGAAATGGGCATTGGCAGCTTTGTGGTGTCAGTAGGTGACCTCTTCGCCGGCGCGCTGATCCCAGGCCTGCTCCTGGTCGGACTTTACCTTGGCTGGATCGCCATCATGGCTATCCTGAAACCAGAATCCTGCCCGCCCGTCATCGACGATGACAGCCCGCCGCTGACAGGCAAGGAAGTTACATTCGGCCTCGGTGCGCCGCTCTTCCTTATCATCGCCGTGCTTGGCGCCATCCTATCCGGTATCGCAACGCCAACAGAAGCTGCCTCTATCGGCGTGGCCGGTGCCTTGCTTCTTGCAGGCCTTCGACTGTCGGAAACAAAAGATGCGTTTCTAGTGAGGATCATTGCGGCGGCCTTCGTTTCCCTCATTCTGATTCTGATTATCCGAAATGTGATGGATCTGCGGCTTGGTGTTGCAACCACTGACGCGATCACGCTTGTCGGCATCTCGGTCATCGCCATCTCAGCATTCATTCTCCTGGCTGGTACCGCTGCTGGCATGTTGATCCTGCATCGGCGTGGCTCTCTTTCGCTTGCTCTGAAAAGCGGCGTCCACATTACGTCGATGGTTTTCCTGATCCTGATCGGGGCATCGCTGTTCTCGCTCGTCTTCCGGGGATTTGGCGGCGATGACATGGTCGCTGACCTCCTCGAGGCAGTGCCCGGCGGTCGGTGGGGCGCTCTGATCGGCGCCATGCTGGTCATGTTCGTGCTCGGCTTCTTTCTCGACTTCATCGAGATCGTCTTCGTGGTCGTGCCGCTGGTCACTCCGCCTCTGATCATCATGGGGTTCGACCCGGTCTGGCTGGCCATCCTGATGGCGCTGAACCTGCAGACCAGCTTCCTGACCCCGCCATTTGGGTTTGCGCTCTTCTATCTGCGCGGCGCTGCGCCAGACAGCGTTCAGACGATTGAAATCTGGCGCGGTGCCCTGCCCTTTATCGGCCTGCAACTGCTGATGATCCTTGCCGTCGCCTTCATGCCGCAGCTTGCGACGTGGTTGCCTTCCATCCAAGCGAACTAACCGTACTTACAGACAAAAATCCCGGCCTTTCAGTATGAAAGACCGGGACCCTGATGTTTTCTCTGAAGCGTTCAGCTTGCCTTAGAACTTCACTTCCGGCGCGTTCGACAGGGCGGTGCGGTCGCCGCCAAGGTCAAAGAATTCGCGCTCTTCGAAGTTGAACATGCCGGCCACGATGGAGTTCGGGAATTGCTCACGCGAGGTGTTATAGTCCTGAACGGCCGCATTGTAGAAACGGCGTGCGGCAGCAAGCTTGTCTTCGATCACCGACAGCTCGTCCTGCAGGTCCTTGAAGTTCTCATTGGCCTTCAGGTCTGGATAAGCTTCGGACAACGCGAACAGGCGGCCAAGCGCGCCGGTCAGCAGGCCTTCGGCCTGTGCCATTTCGCCCGGCGACTGGGCCGCTACAGCCGAGTTACGAGCCTGCACGACCGCATCAAGCGTTTCACGCTCATGGCTGGCATAGCCTTTCACCGTTTCCACAAGATTGGGGATCAGGTTCTGGCGCTGCTTCAGCTGCACATCAATATCGGCGAAAGCCTGATTGCAGCGCTGCCGCTTGGCGACGAGCGAGTTGTAGATACCGATCAGGAAAACGACCAGAATGGCCAGCGCACCGATCAAAACGTAAAGAAAAGTCATGGAGGTCCCTCCACCTCGAAGATTGTCCCGGCTGACTCAGTAGACCCGCCCCTGCGGGAAGACAAGCTAACCCTTGAATGTACCTGACTTCGGAAATCCGCGCGGTGCCGTTTTGCCGGCCTGCGCCCGTTTGCCGATCCATTCTTCCCATTCCGGGAAGGTGCGTGAGCGCCCAGCGGCATCCGTCACCGCGAAGCCTTCCTCGGCCTTGAAGGTCAGGGCGTCAGCCAACTTGTCCTTGCCACGGTAGGCCTGAAGTTTAACGCCCTTGCCGCGCGCCATTTCTGGCAGTTCTTCGAGCGGGAAGATGAGGAGCTTCTTATTCGTGCCGATCACCGCAATCTGGTCACCATCGACAATTCGACTGACAAGCAGATTGCCCCCGCCTGTATTGACGACGGACTTGCCCGCTTTGCGGTTCGACTCAAGTTCACCCTCAGGCACGATGAAGCCATAGCCTGCGTCCGATGCCATGAGGCGTGTCCTGCTGGCATCCAGCCTGAACATGGCGACAATCTCGATATTGTCTTCCAGGTCGATAGACAGCCGGATCGGCTCACCATGCCCGCGGCCACCCGGCAGCTTGTCACAGGTCAACGTGAAGGCGCGGCCATCGCTGGCGAGCAGGACGATCTTGTCAGTCGTCTGGACCTCCTCGCTGAGATAAAGGCTGTCGCCATCCTTAAACTTGGTCGTTTCAAGGTCGAGTCCGTGCCCTTTCATGCCGCGAATCCAGCCCATTGAAGACAGCACGACCGTTATCGGCTCTTTCGGCGTGGACGCTTCAAGTGCCGCTGAGAGGTCGATTTCTGGCGCGTCCTCGAACGTGGCGCGCCGGCGGCCAAGCTCGGTTTCCGGATCGAAAACCTTGCGTGCCTCTTTCAGCTGCTTGCCGACCTTGGTCCACTGACGGCGTGTCGAGCCGAGCAGGGATTCAATATCAGCGCGCTCTTCCTGAAGCGTGTCATTCTCCTTGCGGATTTCCATCTCTTCCAGCTTGCGAAGGGCACGCAGGCGGAGATTGAGAACCGCTTCGGCCTGAATATCAGTCAGTTCGAACCGCTTGATCAGCTCCTGCTTGGGCTCATCTTCCTCACGGATGATGCGGATGACTTCATCGATGTTGAGGAAGGCCTTGAGGTAGCCCTCGAGCAGGTGCAGGCGCTTCTCGATCTTGTCGAGACGGAAGCGCGCGCGGCGCACCACGACTTCGCGACGGTGGTCAAGATAGGCGATGATCACTTCGCGCAGGCTCATCACCTTTGGCGCGCCGCGATCAAGCACATTCATGTTCATGGAGAAGCGCGATTCCAGATCGCAGAGCTTGAACAGGCTCTCCATCAGGACGTCTGGATCGACCGTCTTCGCACGTGGCTCCAGCACGATGCGAATGTCTTCTGCGCTCTCATCGCGCACATCACTGAGAAGCGGCGCCTTTTTGGTCTCGATGAGCTCGGCAAGCTTTTCAATGAGGCGCGACTTCTGGACCTGGTAGGGGATCTCGGTGACGATGATCTGCCAGGTGCCGCGACCAAGATCCTCGACCGACCAACGCGCGCGGATACGGAAGCCGCCCCGACCAGTCTCATAGGCTTCGCGAATGGCACTGCGCGGCTCGACGATGACGCCGCCCGTCGGGAAGTCCGGACCCGGCATGACATTCATCAGCTCGGTGATCGGCGTGTCGCGGTCTTCGATCAGCAGGAGCGCAGCATCGATGACTTCGGCGACATTGTGCGGCGGAATGGACGTCGCCATACCCACGGCAATCCCTGTTGCGCCATTCGCCAGAAGGTTTGGATAGCCTGCCGGCAGGACGACCGGCTCGCGCTCGGTTTCGGAATAGTTGTCCTTGAAGTCGACGGCGTCCTCGTTGAGCCCATCCAGCAGCAGCTTTGCCGCCTCCGTCATCCGTGCTTCGGTGTAGCGGTAAGCGGCCGCATTATCGCCATCGATGTTGCCAAAATTGCCCTGACCATCGACCAGCGGATAGCGGACGGAAAAATTCTGGGCGAGCCGGACAAGCGTATCGTAGATCGCGCTGTCGCCGTGCGGGTGGAAGTTACCCATCACGTCGCCGACGATTTTCGCACATTTGCGGTAGCCGGACTCCGGATCGAGTTTAAGTTCCCGCATGCCGTAAAGGATGCGGCGCTGGACGGGCTTCAGGCCATCGCGCACATCCGGCAGGGCGCGGGAGGTGATGGTGGACAAGGCATAGGCAAGGTAGCGCTTGGTGAGGGCTTCACTCAGCGGCTCATTGATGATGTTGCCATCTTCGGGGTCCAGAAGGTCGGACATGGTGGCTCCTTCGGGCTCTGCCTTCTCAGGAATCGGGCTTGGCCCTAAGTCTATCAGAATGACAGGCGATTATAAGAAATGATCAGCACGCTTGAGCGGGGTATTAAACAGGTTGGTGTCGTTGCGGCACTGCTTCTAGCTGCAATTGCCTTCAATGCGTTCGTTCCAGTGCAGCACAATCCGCTCCGGCCTCTCAGCCTGACCGATCCGATCGGCTTTGCGACGCCGATCAAGCTGGCGCGGCTCAAGGGTGACTTCAACCAGTGCTATGCCCTGCTCGACCGTGCAGAGGTCGGCTACACGGCCCTTCCCGAAGGCAACGGCACGGAGCGCTGCCCGCTTGAACGACCCCTGACACTGGATCAGTCGGCATACCCCTACTCCGTCGCGCCGCTAAAAATGACCTGCGCCCAGACCGCATCCCTTTTCGTCTGGGAGCGTGAGATCGTGGCACCTGCGGCTGAAAAGATCCTCGGCGAAGAAATCGACCGCATTCTCTCCTATGGCTCATTTTCTTGCCGCAATATCGCTGGCTCAAGCAATTTGAGTGAGCATGGCCGTGCGAATGCCATTGATATTCGCGGGTTTCGTCTGGCCGATGGTCGCGTTATCGACGTACGCCAGCATTGGCGCGAGGATAGCGAATTCGGCGCGTTCCTGGACGAGGTGCATGGCGGGGCGTGCCAGCTGTTCTCGGTCGTGCTGGGCCCCGATTACAACGCTGCCCATGCGGACCACTTTCACTTCGACATGGGACGTTCAAGCATCTGCCGCTAGAGCAACTGAGGGCGCCCCAGCTTTGCCACCAGCCGCCGTCTCGGCTCCGGCATATCCCGGTTTATCGTATTGAACAGGCGTCGCTCAATGAAATGACCCGTCAGCTCCAGCCCATGAGCGATATCCTGATCCGTCGCCGGAGAGCGCGCATCCATGAGGAAGTTCGGCAGAACGAATAGCCGGTCGACGTATTCTGCGGCTTCCGAACCTTTCACAGCCCGCCCCGTTCGCGGCGAGACATGGGTGAGACCATCATTCGAGCCACTTACCGCACAGGCTTCGAGATCAAGCCCAAAACCGAGCGCCGTGAGGAGGCCAAGTTCCCAACGCACATAGAGGGCCGGCCAGACATCTTCGCTATCGAGTTGATCGAGCAGCATCTCAGTCGCCGCGAACAGTGCCGAACCGGCATGGTCGCCTTCGTTCAAGGCGCCACGCAGCAGCGCGCAAATTGAAGCAACGGCATTGAGGGCAAGCGGAAGGTCAATCAGGCGGGATGCGCGCTGGCGTGAGCTTTCGGCCACATCGAACCGGCCAAGCTGTTCTTCGAGACGGCCCGACCACGACAGGTCGACCGTATTGCCAGGCTCATACTGGGCGCGTTTCTTGCGCGAAGCGCCGCCATAGACGAGGCCGGAGCGGCGCCCGCGTTCCCGTGTCAGCACGTCGAGGATCAATCCGCTTTCGCCGAACTTGCGGCCGCCGAGGACAAGGCCCTCATCGCGCCACTGCATCAGCTATCGAACTCCAGTCCGAGATGGGCGTAGCTTTCGCGCTTTTCTTGCCACTTCTCGTCCACCTTCACGAAGAGGAAGAGGTGCACGCGCGTACCCAGCAGCTTGCCAAGCTCCTCACGCGCGGCGCGGCTGACCCATTTGATGGTCTGGCCGTTTTTGCCGAGCACCATGGACTTGTGATTGTCACGGCCGACGATAACGGCCTGCTCTATGCGCACATCGCCATTCTTGAAGTCTTCCCAAGTCTCGGTTTCCACCGTCAGCTGGTATGGCAGCTCCTCATGCAGGCGAAGCATCAGTTTTTCGCGGGTGATCTCGGCCGCCAGCAGTCGCATCGGGATGTCCGCAGACTGGTCTGGCGGGAACATGGCCGGGCCTTCAGGCATCTGCGCGGCGAGATGCTCCATGAGCAGGTCGAGCCCGTCGCCATTCTCAGCCGAGATCATGAAGATGTCGCTATAGGCGCCCTCCTCATCGAACTCCGCAATGAGCGGCAGGACTTCATCGTGCGGAAACAGGTCAATCTTGTTGAGCGCGAGGATGACTTTGCGGTTGTTGCGCTTCAGCGTGCGGATAACGTCGCGGTCATCCTCGACGGACTTGGTCTGCGCAGGCGCGGACTTGCCCATGCGCTCTGCGATCCAGGCGGCAGCGTCGATGAGATGCACGACGGCATCGGCGTCCTCCGCCCCCATCCAGGCGGATTTGACCATGGCGCGATCAAGGCGTTTCTTCGCCCCGAAGATGC
>Ga0208965_1000376_pt1 | contig 21997 bp, 13 predicted proteins | sample AOAMet1_07_M0_10_2_FD_188230 | JGI IMG/M metagenome (GOLD analysis project Ga0208965, IMG submission 188230) | Ammonia-oxidizing marine microbial communities from Monterey Bay, California, USA - CAN11_07_M0_10 (SPAdes) | ecosystem: Environmental > Aquatic > Marine > Intertidal zone | place...
ATCAGGCGTTGAGGTAATCAAGTTAAACGGCCGCGCATTTGCGCGGCCGTTTTCTTATGCGTCTTCGTCGTTTCCAGCAGAAACATTGTGCGCGAGTGAGGCGCTCAGGAAGCCGTCAAGATCACCGTCAAGCACACCGCCCGTATCGGACGTCTCGTGGCCGGTCCGCAGATCCTTTATCAGCTGATACGGCTGCAGCACATAGGAGCGGATCTGGTGTCCCCAACCTATTTCTGACTTGGAGTCATGACTGTCCTGCGCGGCTTCGCGGCGTCTCTGAAGTTCAAGCTCATAAAGTTTCGAGCGGAGCATCTCCCAGGCTTTGGCCCTGTTCTGATGCTGCGATCGGCCGGCCTGACACGCCACAACAATCCCCGTTGGGTCATGCGTCAGCCGGACGGCGGAGTCAGTCTTGTTGACGTGCTGCCCCCCCGCACCGGAGGCCCGATAAGTGTCGGTACGTACATCAGACGGGTCGATATCGACCTCGATCGTCTCATCAATCACCGGTGAGACCGTGACCGAGGCGAAGGATGTATGGCGGCGGGCCGATGAATCATAAGGCGAGATGCGCACCAACCGGTGGACGCCCGATTCCGACTTCAGCCAACCATAGGCATTGAGGCCAGAGATCAGCAGCGTTGCCGACTTGATACCTGCCTCATCCCCTTCATGGGCATCGACTTCCTCGACTTTATAGCCGCTGCTGTCTGACCAGCGCACATACATGCGACGCAACATCGAAGCCCAATCCTGGCTTTCGGTACCCCCCGCCCCGGCGTTGATCTGAAGGTAGCAGTCATTGGAATCGGCTTCGCCGGATAGCAGTGCCTGAAGCTCCGCCTTGGCAGCGCGCTCACGCGCCCGTTTCATATTGGCCGAGATATCCTGGATCAGGTCATCATCCCCGTCCGCAAGCTCGAGCAGTTCGCGGCCATCAGCCGCCTCCTGCTCAAGCTCCTGAACGGTATTGATTCCCGTCTCCAGCTGCTGGCGCTCAGCCATCAGCTTTCGGGCCTTTTCAGGATCGTTCCAGAAGTCTGGTTGTTCAGAGAGGGCGTTAAGTTCGTCTAAGCGTTTCTGGGCGACGTCCCAGTCAAAGACGCCTCCTCAGCAGCGCGGAGGACTGCTCAATTTCGTCAATAAGCGAGAGAATTTCTGTCGACATAAGATTTTCTGTGTTTTCAGTTGGTTACAGACTGGCCCGAATGCACAAATCTGCGCGCCCGGTCAATAAATCCCACCCAGGTTTTCATCGGCAATATCATCTCGGTCCTGGGCCTCCGAAATGCCGTTCTGACCGAAGCCTTCAGATGAAGGATCGGCCAGATCACCGAACATTCCGCTCGTCGCGCCCTGATTTCCAGAGATGGAGAAATCGTCCTCTTCATCGAACACCGCGCCCGGTTCCGTGCCAGGACGGAAGGCTTCGACGATGATTTCTCCGGAGCTGGCCGTCGGCAGGCCGCCCGTATCATGATCCACGGATACGAGCCTTACGCCTGGTGGAATACGGAATGGCATTGCCGGGGCATCCTCAAGCACTTCTTCCATGAAGCTGACGAAGACAGGCAGCGCGACAGAGCCACCCGCTTCACCATTGCCGAGGGTCTGTGGTTGGTCGAACCCGACCCACACGCCCACAACGAGGTCGGGCGAGAAGCCATAGAAGAGCGCGTCGAAATAGTCGTTCGTCGTACCGGTCTTGCCAGCAAGCGGCTTGTTGAGGCGCGCGGCGCGGCGTGCGGTGCCACGTTCCACCACGCCTTCCAGCATATGCGTGACCTGATACGCAATGACCGGGTCGATCAGCTGCTCACGAGTGTCTTCCAGTTGCGGCGGCTCCTGTCCTTCCCAACTTTCGGCAAGGCAGTCCACACACGCGCGCTGGTCGTTGCGATATAGCGTCTCGCCATAACGATCCTGAACGCGGTCGAGCATCGTAGGCGTTACGTCCTTGCCGCCATTCACGAAAGACGCATAACCAGTCGCCATGCGCCAGGGGGTCGTTTCGCCAGAACCCAGTGCCATGGCCGGGAAACGCGGCAGGTGGTCGTAGAGACCGAACCGTTCCGCTAGGCCGGAAACGTCTTCCATACCAATATCAACCGCGATGCGGGCCGTAACCTGGTTGAACGAACGCTCAAGCGCGGTGCGCATGGTCACTTCGCCATAGCTGCGTCCGGCCGAATAGTTCTGAGGCTTCCAGGTCGTCCCCGACCCTTCGTCATAGTAGACGAAGGGCGAATCCAGCATCTTCGTTGAAGGCGTATACCCGTTTTCAAGAGCGGCCGCATAGACAAAAGGCTTGAAGGCAGAACCTGGCTGGCGCATGCCCTGGGTCACGCGGTTAAACGGGCTTTTGAAGAATGAATAGCCGCCTACCATCGCCAGAACACGGCCGGTATGCGGGTCTAGCGCAATGATCGCGCCTTCGACTTCGGGCACCTGCTTCAGGCGCGCGGTTTCGGACGGCACGGAAATCCAGTCATCCTCATTGCGGCGCTCACCATCTGCGGCAGGTTCTGCGCCATCACGAAGCGTTTCGGTACGCTCGACGTCGACAAGGATCACATCGCCGCGTGCGAGGCCTTCGCCGCCTTCGGGACGGTCCCAGCCGCTCGACCACCGAACGTCCTCTTCTGGAATACGTGTCGTACGGCCATCATTCAGAACAATGGTAGCGGCATCGCCTGCGACGTCGCGCACCATGCCGGCTTCCCAGGCGCCATAGCCTGCCGGGCGCTCCACTTCCTGAAGCTGCGCCGGCACATCACCTGACGCATCAATTGACGTAAAAGGGCCTCGATAGGAATGACGACGGTCATAGGCCTCAAGACCGGACTGGAGGGCCGTCTGCGCCGCCAGCTGCATCTTGGAGTCCAGCGTCGTACGGATCGAAAGACCGCCGCGCTCGAGCGCTTCTTCGCCATACTCCTTGATCAGGTCACGGCGAAGTTCCTGTACGAAATAGGTTGCGGCGGCGTATTCAGGCCCACGCAGGCGTTCGACCACTTCAAGCGGCTCGGCTTTTGCCTCTTCCGCCTGCTCTTCGGTGATGTAACCGTCTTCGAGCATGCGGTTGAGAACATAATCTCTTCGGGCAAGCAGGCGCTGCGGGCGTCGATAAGGGTTCACCGTGGATGGCGCCTTAGCGAGCGAGGCAAGAATCGCCGCCTCTGACAAATTCAGCTCTGGCAGCGACTTGTTGAAATAGATGAGCGCGGCAGAACCGACCCCATAGGCTCGAACGCCAAGATAGATTTCGTTCAGGTACAGTTCGAGGATCTCATCCTTGGTAAAGGTATTTTCCATCCGGCGCGCAATAATCGCCTCTTTCACCTTGCGTTCGATACGCTGGTCGCGGGTGAGCAGCATGTTCTTGGCGACCTGTTGGGTAATGGTCGACCCGCCCTGGAGATTACCATCGCTACCCGACAGCTTGATCTGCGCGGAATTGATCGCGCCGCGCATGATACCGACATAATCGAGGCCGCCATGCTCGAAGAACTTCTTGTCTTCTGCCGCGACGAAGGCCTGCTTCACATGGTCCGGGATGGATTCAATCGGCACGAAGACGCGGTGCTCGTCCGCAAACTCGGCGATGAGCGTGCCGTCACCTGCATGGACACGCGACGTGATGGGCGGCTCATAATCGGCGAGACGCTCGTGCGACGGCAGGTCCCGCGCAAGCGAAGCCACCCAGATCATGACGGCGATAAAGACAAGCGCGCCAATTATGACGAGGCCGATCGCGACACGGCGCGCCAGCTTCCAGGTCAGATAGCGTCTCCAGACCGGCTGTTCACTCATTCAAATTTTCCGTCCCTGCCCAGATTTGCGTTCGCGATAGCGTCGCCTCGCATCATTCCATGACAAGAGTAAGGCGTGCCGGCGGCGGACGAAAGTCGAAAGACGCTAATTTACTGCAGTGTGCGCCACTGAACGGTCGAAATAGGCGTCGATCGCGCGTGCAATCGCCTTGGCCGAGCGCTCTCGCCCATCAGCGGATGCCAGCCTTGCCGCATCGGCGCGGTTCGTCAGGAAGCCCACTTCGATCAGTACGGCTGGCACATCAGGCGCCAGAAGGACGAAGAAGTTTTCCTGCCGGTGGCTATTGCGGACGATTGGCCCTGCAGAAGCCAGCTCGGGAATGAGGATTTCGGCGAAGATGGCCGAATTTGTCTTTGTCTCGCGCTTGGTGAGGTCCGTCAGGATGCTCGCTACCTCGTTTGATGTGCCGTCCTCGACCGGCAGGTGCCAGCCATACTTGTTCGCCACTGGATCAACCCGGTTCTGGCCCCGGGAATTCAGCGTGTAGACAGTGGCTCCTGCGACAGAGCGATTGGCTGCTGCGTCGGCATGAATCGATATGAAGAGATCCGCGCCCCAGTTGCGGGCCATTGTCACCCGGTCCTCATGTTCGACATAGGTATCGTCATCGCGCGTCAGGTGGATGGTGTAGCGCCCACTCGCCTCAAGTGCTGTCTTGAGCGAAAGCGCTGTTTTCAGAACCACGTCCTTCTCTCTGGTGGAATCAGCAGCCAGAGCGCCCGGGTCGCGTCCGCCATGACCGGGATCGATGACGATCACCTGCTTGACGGGCGGCACCGATGCCAGCGCCATATCCTCCGCGCCAACCACCTGCCCGCCACTGAACGCGGCCCGGCGGTCCAGATCGATAGCTGCATCCCTGTCGAACCGGTCCGGCGAAACTCGCACAAGATCAATCACGAGCCGGTGACGCGGATCGGATACGGTTGGGCCGATGTTCAGCGCCCGGGACACCGTGACAGCATGTGACAAGTGGAAAGAGATACCGCGCGGCGACACTTGATACGTCGTAACGGCGCCAGCTGGCGGCGGCGTGTCAGCCAGCTCATCAAGACGAAAGTCAGGCAAGTCCACCGCGATCGACCGCATACCTGTTTCACTGAGCGAAAAAATGCCGTGCGCGAGCTCGCCATCGGCGGCGAGAGTGATTCGGGTATACTCCCCTGCTCCCTCGACCCGGATCTCATTGATTTCGGTTGCATAGGCATGGCTGACCATGCTCGCCAGGAACCCGATGAGTAGAAAAAACGATCGAAACATCTCGCCCACAGCCTGCTGGAATTTGACTTTATTGCGTGACGGGGAGTGTGCACATCCTTCATTAATCAAGCGTTTACCGTCTCTGCTGGCACTGCCTATTTTGCTATTCTCTGATTTTATAGCTTTTCTTTAGGCTCGGCTTTCGGCATGGTCGGACAGACCTCTATTTGGAGGCCAAGACCATTTCCCAGATGGTATGCGAACGGATCAATAGTCCGAGCATGGCCTGATCGGACACGGAACAACTTGTAATGTATCTTTCGCCACTGAAAGCATCGTCGAGACTAGCGCCTACTGGCGCGCAGACGCGCTGGCGCAAGATATCCCGTCACAACTTAACTGGCGTTCGCTGCAGCACGGTCAATTACCGCGCCGCGCCGCCAGATCACAAGGCGATAAGCTATGAGCAAATTGATGCTGATCGATGCGGTCCACCCGGAAGAGACCCGGGTGGCGCTCGTTTCGGACGGACGCGTAGACGACTTTGACTTCGAAACCGCAGGTAAGGAACAGCTAAGGGGCAATATCTATCTCGCGAAAGTCACGCGCGTAGAGCCATCCCTCCAGGCCTGTTTTGTAGAATATGGCGGCAACCGCCACGGTTTCCTGGCCTTCAGCGAAATCCATCCCGACTACTATCAGCTTCCTCAGGAAGACCGCGAAGCGCTGCTTCAGGATGCGGCTCGCGCCGCGGCTGAGGAAGACGAAGACGATGTCGACGAGGAACGTGACATCGACGATGAAGACAATGACGGCGAAGAAGATTCAGACGCCGATGAAGCGGCTGCCGAAGCAGCTGCCGCCAAACCAAGGCCGCAATCGAGCTCGAAACGCTACAAGATCCAGGAAGTGATCCGCCGCCGGCAGGTCATGCTGGTTCAGGTCGTCAAGGAAGAACGCGGCAATAAGGGCGCAGCCCTCACCACCTTCCTGTCGCTCGCCGGTCGCTACAGCGTTCTCATGCCGAACACCCCACGCGGCGGCGGCATTTCGCGCAAGATCACCAACGGTGCAGACCGCAAGCGCCTGAAGGAAATCATGTCGAGCCTGGACGTGCCGAACGGTATGGGGCTGATCGTGCGTACCGCAGGTGCCAAACGCACTAAGACCGACATTCGCCGCGACTATGAATATCTCCAGAAGCTCTGGGACAATATCCGGCACCGGACCATGGAATCGATTGCGCCCTGCATCATCCATGAAGAAGGCGGCCTCGTTCATCGCGCCATGCGCGACATGTTCGACAAGGATATTGAGGAGGTCATCATCCAGGGCCCATCGGCCTATCGCGAAGCAAAAGACCTCTCGAAGATGATCATGCCGACGCAGGCCCGAAAGGTAAAACAGTGGAAGTCCGCTGCCCCGCTTTTTGTCTCTGAATCGGTCGAGGACCAGCTTGATTCCATCTTCTCCCCCACGGTGCAGATGAAGTCCGGCGGCTACCTCGTCATCAACCAGACCGAAGCACTGGTCGCCATCGACGTGAACTCCGGCAAGGCGACCAAGGAACGCAATATCGAGCAGACCGCTCTGCGCACCAATCTGGAAGCAGCCGAGGAAGCCTGTCGCCAGATGCGCCTGCGTGATCTTGCCGGCCTCGTTGTCATCGACTTCATCGATATGGAGGAGAACAAGAACAACCGGGCCGTCGAGAAGAAGCTCAAGGATTGTCTCAAGATCGACCGCGCGCGTGTGCAGTGTGGAAAGATCTCCCAGTTCGGCCTGATGGAAATCTCACGTCAGCGCCGCCGCGCAGGTGTGCTCCAGGCGACATCCGATCCATGCGAAGCGTGTAACGGTACTGGCCGTCGCCGTTCCGTCCCGTCAGCAGCGCTGCAGCTGCTGCGCGCGCTTGAAGCACGGGCGGCTGGTGGTGGTCTTTCATCCATTACCGTTCACGCACCGACGGACGTTGCGCTCTACCTGCTCAACAATAAGCGTGAAGCTGTTACCGACATCGAGGATGTTGCCGGTTTTGCGATCTCGATCAGCTCGTCTGATGAATTTCTGCCGGGCGACTTCCGCATTGATGCGGAAAAAGACCCGAACCAGAAGTCCCGCCGCAATCGCAAACAGGATCGCAGCCGCCACATCATCGGTGATGAGGATGACGACGAATTGCCAGATGAGGCAGAAGATGCCAGCGCTGAGGACGACGCCGAAGCGGCTGACGCGCCCGATATTGACGACGAAGAAGATGCCGACAATGAAGCCGCCGCTGACGATCAGTCTGATAATGACGACCAGTCTGGCGGTTCGCGCAAGCGCAGACGCCGTGGCCGCCGCGGCGGTCGCCGCAGACGCCGTGAGCCAAACCCGATCGTGCCTCTCGATGGCGGCGCGCTTCTCGATGGCCTTGCCCATAGCGCCCCGGCCATGCTGGACGAAACACCGCCTGCCCTGCCCGACCCGGACGAGACGAGCCGCGCCACGGCATCTCAGCCGCAGCTTGCAAAGACCGTCGCGCTTGATGCGGTCAAGCAGGACGCAGCCGATAGCGATGGTTCGTCTGACGATAATGGCAATGATGCGGAAAGTTCTGACGACAAGCAGGATGAGAAGCCTCGTTCGCGTCGGTCACGTCCGCGCCGCAGAGGCGGCAAGCGCAACGGGAAGCCGAAGAACTCCGAAGCAGAGGCCGACACGTCTGCTGAAGCTTCTGGTAGCGACGAACAGGCCGTTGAGCCTGAGGCGACGTCTGAAACAACGCCAGAACCGGCTGAGGTAAAGACGGAAACGCCTGAGCCAGTCACCGAAGCGCCTGCTGCTGAAGAAAAAGCTGTAGAGCCAGCACCCTCGAAGACGTCAGCCGTGTTCGAAGAAGACAAGCCGATCGCAAGCGAGCCTGTTCTGGTCACCGAAGAAAAGTCGGAGGACCAGAAGGAAGACGCGTCCAAGAAGGACGAAAAGCCAAAGCGGCGCGGCTGGTGGTCCCTTCGCCGCTAGGGCGAAACCGGCCCGGCTAAAATCACCGCCCAATAAAAAAAGCGTCAGTCCCCGGACTGACGCTTTTCTGTATCGACCGACCCAATCAATCAGGCAGGCTTCGCGTTCGCAATCCGCGTGCGTGCAATCTGCTCGGCCACTTCATTGGTCGGTGCATTCTGCTTCAACGCTTCGTCCAGCACTTCTTCCAGCGTCTCGATCAGCACGTTCAGCTTGCCCATTACCCAGTTACGCGAATACGCGCCTGAAATTTCGGCCGCGACATTGATGATGCCGCCGCCATTGATGACATAGTCGGGCGCATAGAGAATGCCGCGGTCCCGCAGTGCAACGTCCATCTCGGCGACGGATAGCTGATTGTTGGCACCACCTGCAACGACGCGCGCCTTCAGGCGCGGCAGTGTTTCCGGATTGATAACGGCGCCCAGCGCGTTCGGCGAAAAAATGTCGACATGCTGGTCATAGATTTCGTCCGTCGCAACGATCTTAGCGCCGGTACGCTCAGACACCTCTTTCAGAAGCGTCTCGTCGATATCGGTGATGATCAGCTCTGCGCCTTCTTCGGCGAGGTGGTCGCAGAGGTATCCGCCGACATGGCCGACACCCTGTACCGCGATCCGGCGGCCAGACAGGTCATCGCTGCCAAAGGCGCGTTTGGCGCTCGCCTTGATACCGCGATAGACGCCGAGCGCCGTGATCGGCGATGGGTCGCCGCTGGCGGCTTCGCCCTGATCGAGACCCGCGACATACTTCGTCTGCGTTGCGACGATCTCCATGTCCTTGGTACTGATCCCTACATCTTCGGCGGTATAGTATTTTCCGTTCAGAGACTGGATCGCGCGGCCAAAAGCCTCGAACAGGGCGGGCGACTTGTCGGTCTTCGAATTGCCCCAGATGACGGACTTGCCGCCACCCAGCGGAAGCCCCGCCATGGCGTTCTTGAAGCTCATGCCCTTTGAGAGGCGCAAGGCGTCGCGCAGTGCTTCCTCGCCGGTCGCGTAATTCCACATCCGGCAACCACCTGCAGCCGGGCCAAGCGCCGTTGAGTGAACCGCGATAATGGCCTTCAGACCGCTCGCCTTGTCCTCGAACATATGGACACTCTCATGGCCGTCGAAGGAAGGATGGTCGAACATGGATACTCTCCTGACTGTCTCGTCCCGGCCTTAGCGCTCTTGAATGCGCGGTCAACTGCTTCGTTCACTTCGCAGGTATGCTTGCGACGCCGGACGGCAAAGGCGCAGAAGGATCTTGCATGAACGCCCACATATCCGCGTAAACTGTTTCGGCCTGAAGGTCTCTCAGCAGCATATGATACCCATTGGGGTAGTACGCCGTACGCACATGGGGCGGTAAGATTTTAATCGTGCGTTTCACGCCTCCATGCGGGATCACGATGTCTTTGGCTCCATAGGTGAGAAGCGTCGGCATCTCGGCTGGAAGCCGCGGCGCGGCAAGATGCGCCTCCTCCATCAGTGCGACGACACCGTAGACCTGGTCGATCCGGTTGTCGGTCATACGCAGCGGATCTGCCCACATCCTGCGCAGCATTTCGATATTGTCCGACGGCTCGATCTTCACACCGCGCGGCGGGCGTACCACCCAGCCCGGCCGGCTATGGGCCGACACCCAAAGCGCGCCGCGATAGAGCCAGTTCATGGCCCCCCAGCCGCGAAGGCCCGGCCCGGATAGGATAAGCCGGTCAGCGCCTACGGGCGGATTGTCCCCGGCAAACGCGGTCATCGACATCGCGCCGCCCATCGACACGCCCACAATCGTAAGGGTCGCGTCAGGGTGGCGCTCCCGCACCAGACGCACAGCCTGACGCAAATCCTCGCGCATTAGTTCTGGCTCAGGCCATATGCCCCGCTTCAGCGATCGTCCGAAGCCGCGCTGGTCATAGGCATAGGTCGTGACGCCCCGATCTGCGAACCAGGGGGCCGCCATGTGGAAGGCCTCGGCATAGTCATTCATGCCGTGCACACCGACAATCACATGATTTACGTCTTCGCCGTCTGCCCTCCCCGGCCAGACGGTGAGCCCCAGCTGCGCACCGTCAGAGCTTATAAAGGTCGACTCTTTCGGCACCAGTTTCGCTTCAATCAGCTGATCAGGCATGAGCGCGCCCTGCATCTTCGGCGTCGCGCAAGCACACAGCCCAAGCAGGAGAAGATAGGTCAGCCATTTCAAAGCAGGTCTCTCACTTTCTGTCGGAGGACGGGCAGGATATCCGTCTCGAACCAGGGGTTTTTCTTCAGCCAGGCATTGTTGCGCCAGCTTGGATGAGGTGTTGGCAGGATACCGGTCTCTAAATGGGTGCGCCAGTTGCGAACCGTTTCAGTGAGCGTCTTCGAGGCTGCCTGCCCGAGATGCCACTTCTGCGCATAGCCACCGATCGCTAGGACCAGTTCAAGATCAGGCAGTCGCTCCAGCAAACCAGCCCGCCAGGTCGGCGCACACACCTTCATCGGCGGCAGGTCACCGCCGTTTTTGTCGTAGCCAGGAAAGCAGAACCCCATCGGCGCGATGACGATCCGCGACTCGTCATAAAATTCGTCCTCGCTCACGCCCATCCAATCGCGCAGGCGTACGCCGGACGGGTCTGCGAATGGCTTTGATGAACGGTCCGCGAGATTGCCGGGCGCCTGGCTCGCAATCAGGATACGAGCCCCTGGCGCGGCTCGGACAATCGGGTTCGGATAACGCTGCATCTGGCCCGCGCAAATGCGGCAGGCCCTTAATTCTTCCAGATAGCTATTCAGGTCAGCGCTCACTTGGGCCAAGATGGAAACTCAACGCCCCAAGACAAGGATGAACGCGCATGATTGATCCGGTGGAGCTGGTTATCGAAGCACGGGCGCGCGACCTCGGAGGCGGCTTCAAGGTGCGCCGCGTCCTGCCCTTTCACAAGCGCCGCATGGTCGGGCCTTTTATCTTCTTCGATCATTTCGGCCCCGTGGACTATCCGCCCGGCAAGGGCTTCGACGTGCGCTCCCACCCGCATATCGGACTTGCGACGGTAACCTATCTCTTCGAAGGCGCCATCGCACACAGGGATACGGTCGGCTCTGACATCACGATCCGGCCCGGCGCGGTGAACTGGATGGTGGCTGGCCGCGGGATCGTCCATTCAGAGCGTACCCCCGATAAAGAGCGCGCCACTGGCATGCGTATGCACGGCATCCAGACCTGGGTCGCCCTGCCGAAAACGCATGAGGACTGCCTACCCTCTTTCATGCATCACCCGAAGGACACCCTACCGGAATTCGACCTCGGTGGCGCCCGCGCCCAGCTGCTTGCAGGTGAGGCCTGGGGACATCGCTCACCTGTCGAGTTCCCTTGGGGGATTTGGTATCTCGGCCTGACCGCGTCGGACGGCGCAAGCTTCGAAATTCCGTCCGATGCTGCGGACGAACGCGCGATCTATGTTGCTGGCGGTTCAGTCGCTATCGAAGGCAGAAGCTATGCCGACGGCGCCATGATCATCCTGACACCCGGGCAGACTGTTCAGGTCTCCGTTGCTCCAAGTAGCCATCTCATGCTTGCGGGCGGCCAGACAATGGATGGCCCGCGTCTCATAGACTGGAATCTTGTCGCCAGCCGGCAGGACTTGATCGACGAGGCGCGTGCTGGATGGACAGACTCCATCGCGCGTAACTGGCAAGACACGCGCTTCTCACTACCCGATGGAGAGGATGAGTTTATCCCCCTGCCCGGCGCAGACTGACACAAGCGCAGCAGCTTCCACCCCCTTTCTTGTGGGGTTCGCGCGGCTGTGTCACAACACCGCCATATACTGAATCAGGAGATTTTCATGATGCGTACATTCTGGCCCGCCGTTTCGCTTCTCGCCCTTGCGGCGTGCGCCGACCCGGCCACTCCTGCAGACGAGACAGACACCAACCAGGCTGACGCAAACGTCGAAGCGGAAGCTGAAGATATGGGGCAGTCGGCGTCTTTCGAGGACTCCGAGCTCATCCTGCCGCTTCCGGAAAGCACCTCAAGAGAGATTACCGCTGAAGATATCGGCACGCGCGTCGCGACGCTTGCTGATGACGCCTATGAGGGCCGCGGGCCTGGCAGCGAAGCCGGTGAAAACTCTGCCCTCTGGATCGCCCGCGAGATGGAACGCGTCGGACTTGAGCCCGGCGGCGAGGATGGCGGCTGGTTCCAGACTGTCGGCATGGTTGAGCAAACGATCGACGAGTCCAATTCTGGCATGACGATCAATGGCCTATCTTCGGGCGAGCCAATGGAGCTCACCCTGAAGGAGGACGCCGTTCTCTGGACGAAGCGCCAGAACGGAACCGAGTTCGCCTTTGATGATTCCGAGCTTGTCTTTGTCGGCTACGGCGTCGTCGCTCCGGAATATGACTGGAACGACTATGAAGGTCTCGATGTCGAGGGCAAGACCGTCGTGATGCTCGTCAATGATCCGGGCTTCGCACGCGGCACCGACGACCTCTTCAACGGCAAGGCGATGACCTATTATGGCCGCTGGACATACAAGTTCGAGGAAGCGGCACGCCAAGGCGCGACAGGCGCCATCGTGATCCATGAAACCGAGCCAGCGTCTTATCCATGGGAAGTTGTCCGAAACTCCTGGTCCGGCGCGCAGGCAGATCTCGTTCGCGGCGATGGCGGGGCCAGCCGCACCACCTTCGAATCCTGGATCACGCGCGACGTTGCTGAAACTCTTTTTTCCGACGCCGGTCTCGACTTTGAAGAAATGAAATCCGCCGCAAAAGAGCCAGGCTTTGAAGCCGTCGACATGGGCGACCTCTCTGTCTCTGGTAACATTGTGCAGACGGTCGACACGATGGATTCCCGCAACGTCGTCGGCGTCCTGCCGGGCACCGAACGCCCGGATGAGTACGTCCTCTTCACGGCGCATTGGGACCATCTCGGCAAGAAAACCGAGGAACGCACCGGCGCACCGACTGAAGACTTCTACCAGGACGACATCTTCAACGGCGCTGTCGACAATGCGACTGGCTCTGCCGCTCTTCTCGAGATCGCCGAGGCCATGGCGGCAGACGAACATCCGCGTTCCGGCCTATTCGTTGCCGTAACCCTCGAAGAATCCGGCCTGCTCGGCTCTGCCTACTATGCTGACAACCCAACCGTTCCGCTGAACAAGGTCGTCGCCGGCATCAATATGGACGGCATGCTGCCTGTGGGCCGGACCAAGGAAATGGTCGTCGTTGGCTACGGCGCATCAGAGCTTGAGGATATCCTCGAAGCGAAGCTGGAAGCCCAGGACCGCGTCGTCGAACCTGATCCGCGTCCGGAAGCAGGTTCTTTCTACCGCTCTGACCACATCTCCTTCGCCAAGAAGGGCGTGCCAATGCTCTACGCTGATGGCGGCATCGACAAGCGCGATGGCGGCGTCGCTGCTGGCCGCGCGGCTGCCGACACCTACACCGCGCAGCGCTACCACAAGCCGATGGATGAGTATTCCGAAGACTGGAACCTCGAAGGCATGGTGGAAGACGTGACCGCACTCTACGAAGTCGGGCTCGAAATCATCAACTCTGATGACTGGCCGACCTGGTATGAAGGCAATGAGTTCGAGGCCGCCCGCGAAGCCTCCCTCTCAGAAGCAGACGGCGAGTAAGCCTTGCTCTCCTATCAACATGGCTATCATGCCGGAAACAGGGCTGACGTGTTCAAGCACGCAGTCCTGTTTTCAATTCTGAACATCGCCCGGCAAGCGAACCATCCATGGCTTTACATGGAGACCCATTCTGCTGCCGGCTCTTACGATCTCTCCGACAAGCTCTCTCGCAAGACGGCAGAGGCAGATGAGGGCGTATTACGTCTTCTGGCCGACAAGAATCCACCAGCCCTTTTGATGCCGTGGCTCGATCATGTGCGCAAAGCGACCCCGGCGGCCTATCCCGGCTCTCCCGAGATTGCGCGCCACTGCCTTGGCGAGAATGACCGAATGATCTTCTTCGAACGCCACCCGGCCGAATACGAGAAGCTTGTGAAAAGCCTTGGTGACGAGAAGCGCGCGCGAGCAATCAAGGATGACGGTTATAATGGCGCGCTGAAGCTGCAGCCGCGCAGCCATGAGCGCGCATTCGTCTTTCTCGATCCAAGTTACGAGACAGAGCGCGACATGGAGGAACTGGCAGCCTGGATACCACGCGCCATGAAGCGCTGGCCCAAGGCTGTCTTCCTCGTCTGGCTGCCACTCTTCAAGGATGAGCGCGAACTTGAGTTCGGCCAGTTCCTGTCCAGCCTGGATTTCGGCTTCGTGGCGGGCACACGCTGGCATGATGATAGCGGCAAGGATTCAGCGCTGGATGGGTCTGCCATGATCGGACTTCGGACGTCTCCGGCAATGGGCCGGCCCGCATTCGAGATTGCTGAACAGCTGGACGCCTACTGGTAGGTAGCTGACAATCAGGCGACGTCGCGCTCGATCGGGCCAATCCACTCATCATCCTCGCTTGGCGCAGCACGTGATGAGTTCTTGCCGATTGCCGATGGCGGCAGGGTCAGGATGGCCGTTGTACCAACACCAATACGGGACTTGAGCACTACATCACCGGACATCAGGCGCGCCAGGTGACGGCAAAGTGTGAGTCCCAGGCCGGTCCCCCCATGGTCGCGATCAAGTTGGCTGTCGGCCTGATAGAAAGCGTCAAACACCTTCTCGAGCTTGCTTGCCGGAATACCCTGTCCGAAGTCGCGCACAGCAATGAACGGTGCGCCATCAGGGTCTACACCTGCCCTGATGACGATCTTCTTGCCGGGCTCATTAAACCGGATGGCATTCGTGACCAGGTTGATGAGGATCCGCTTCGTTGCCGTCTCGTCTGCGTACAGCATACTCAGCTTGGCCGAGACACTCACATCAAACTCCTCTGTCGATGCGTTGCCTTCGAAACCCGCAGCCAGCGTAATAGCTTCAGACAGCAGCGCGCGCGTATCGAGCTCGACCGAGTGAACCGGCATCCGCTCCAGACCAACCTTCGAGTAATCGATAATGTCGTTGATGAGCTTCAGCAGATGCGTGCCGCTTGCATGAATATTGTCAGCATATTCGCGCACATCTTCCGGTGAGAGCGAGATCTTCGACTCCCCCTTCATGAGCTTCGAGAAGCCGAGAATGATGTTCATCGGCGTTCGCAGCTCATGGCTCATCGTGGAGAGGAAACGGCTTTTGGCTTCATCGGCCTCAACAGCCTCACGCTGCGCTTCGATCAGTTCGCGTTCGCGGGTTTTCAATGCCGTGATATCAGTATGGACGACAACCGCCCCGCCCTTACTGGTCTTGCGCGTCGAACGCATCAACCAGCGCCCACTGTCGAGAAGAACAGGAACGCTGTCCTCGCCCTCCTTCGAATAGTCTGGCGTTTCGCTGGCAAACCAGTCGCGATGTCGCGCATTCGCGATCAGGAGATCGTTTTCGGCGTCGTAAAACGCAAAGGCGTCGTTCGACGACTCGATCGCATCAGCAAGCCTTTCGCGCGCACTGTTGCTCTCATGAACGGTCGACACGAGGGACTTGAGCTGTCGATAGCTATTGATGCTTCCATGCACCAGAACCGCCATGAAGATAGTCCCCAGGACTGCGATCGTGAGAGCATAATCCCCCCCGCGCACGAAATTCATTACGGTCACAGGGAATAGACAGGCGAAAACGAAACGGGACGTTATTCGTGGTGCGGGGCCGAGTATGCTCGTTAGACCCGCGGCCATGCCTGCCTGCATCATCCATACAAAGAGGAGGTGCGCATCACTCTCATTGCTTGCGAGCATGAGAGATGCCGCGCCCCAAATCGTGCCAATCGCCAAGGAAGCAAGCTCGGCCTTGCGCAGATAGCTCCCACTAACCGTTTCTGGTTTTGGCCGTTTTCTGAAGCTCAGCCAGGAAAAGACCTGAACGATCCCCATAAGCATGATTGGCAAATACCAGATCAGAATACTGCGCAATGGTGCATGCGATGCGGCACCTACCGCGACAAGAAGGCCGTTCACAATATTGATCAGACCCATAGCAAGCTGGTTCTTGATGACCATGGCCTGCTGTTGCGCATAGATCTGCTGTTGCAGCCCCTCAGTCCCCTTTGGCAGGCGACCAATAAGTGCCATTACGGTCTCAGACGGATCTTGGGATCTGTGCATCACACAGCGGTCGTAACGGTATTTAGTTAATCGCTCCCAAAACTGTGGCAAAAATTCCGCTAAGACCTGTATCTTGAAGTGAATTTTGTAGTTCTACCCTTGCGCGCGTCCAAGACTTGCTTTCCGCTACGGGTATAGCTTCCGTAAGAGTGGGCCAGTAAGCGTGAGTAGTTTGAAGAGCGTCGGCATTATCGGAGGCGGTCCGGCAGGCCTTAGCATCGCGCGAATGCTGAAAGAGACAGGCGCATTTAAGCCCGTTGTATTCGAAGCGCTCAGTGAGCCGGGCGGCAAATCCTTTACCTATTATCACGGCCAGAACGTCGTCGAGATGGGAACTTGCTACGCCACCTTCTCGCATCGAATCACAAATCGCTGGATGAAAGAACTTCGCATGCCGATGTCTCCACTTGGAGACCAGCGGTTCGAAGGCGATGATTTCATGAAGTTCGTGAAATCCGGAGCTGGCCCCGCTCTCCCCCTGCAGGTCATGCGATACTGGCGCGACAAGCAGAAACTTGAAGCCGCTTTGAAGGCAGATGAGCCGCCGCAAGCTGCCCTCGATGAGGCTGCAATGCCCATCCAGGACTGGCTGCGCGCACGAAAGCTCGGGAAAATCGAGAATTTCATGCTGCGCTCCACCACCAATATCGCTTACGGCTTCATCGACGAAGTTCCAACCGTGCAGGCCCTGCGCTGGAACGACATGAACCTGATTTTCACGGGTCTTTTGAAACAGCTAAAGATGCCCGAAGAGGGGTGGACGGAATTTTGGCGGCGGATTGCGCGCGACCTTGATGTTCGACTGAATTCCAGGATCGGCGCTATAGACCGGTCAGGTCCCCGGCCAGCTCTCACAGTTGAAGATGGGACGACACATGATTTCGATTTGATCGTCTGTGCAATTCCACTCGATGAGTTCAGCCGCATGACGACCGCGACTGAGCTCGAAACCAGAATCGCACAATCGGTCGACTGGAACGGGTACACGACAACGCTCCTTGCGGCGGAGGACTGGTTTACCGACGTTCATGTCGAGGCGTTCAAGGATTCGGTCGTGCCGGGCGCAGCGCGCGGCCAACTCCTTTCGGCGAGGCACGACGGGTTTGAGCCAGAACTCGGTGGAGACCTGTACCTCGCAGGACAGTTGACAGGCGACTATACATCTTCTGAACTTCAGGAACTGCTTCGCGCCGGTGTGGAGAAACGCGGTGCCCACGTGACGAACGTCATCCTGCAGAAAATGTGGAAGTATTTCGCCCAGTACCGGCCAGAGGCTATCTCGGGCGGCCTGCTAACAGACATGCGCGCCATCCAGGGGCAAAATTCGACGTGGTATACTGGCGCGATCTTCTCGCACGAAGCAGTCTCTCACATCGTCAATTTCAACGCAGATCTGGTTCAGAAAATGCATAGACGTCTGTAATAACTTTTACAGGTCGCGCCATGAACCTTTTCTTTCGATTGCTCTCCGTTTTTCTGCGTGCCAGTTTCGCTCGGCCGCGTGTCAGCCTGTTCGATACGACACGCCTGCGCTCACGCGTGATGCTGACCGATCAGGACATGTTCGCTCACATGACCAATAGCCGGTACTTCTCGTTCAGCGATCTCTCCGTCATCAACTATATCGTCCGGACAGGTACCTGGCCCAAGCTCAGAAAACGCGGATGGTTTCCTGTTGTCTGCGCTGAATCCGTGACATTTTCCCGGATGCTGAGCTGGCGCGACCGCTTTGAGATTGAGACACGTCTCATCGGCTGGACCGACACCTATATGTGCCTGCAGCACGACTTTATCCGTGACGGAAAACCCACCGCGACGGTGCGGATCATCGCACGCTTTGCCAGCCGTAAACGCGACCGGGTGACCATGGATGACGTTGTCGCCTATCTCGGCGTAGAGCGGACCTCGCCTGCCCTGCCAGCTGAGTTTGAAAACATGGTGGCAGACGTCGAGGCGGCGCGTCAGCGCCGGAATGGCGACAGCGCCGCTGCCTGATGGGGTGGTTGCGGCGCAATTCGCCACGGCAAAGCGCCGCTCATCGTCCTATATTGAGCCTTTGCCGCCTTGGCCCGGAGACCAGACATGCACATTCTCGCCCTCGCCGCACTCGGACTTGGCATTGCGTGCCTGATCGCAGCTTACCGCGCCTGGCGACGCCAGAAGTGACAGGGAAAAATGGTGGGCGGTAACGGGCTCGAACCGCTGACCCTCTCGGTGTAAACGAGATGCTCTACCAACTGAGCTAACCGCCCCTCTCGCGCCTTTTGCTTCACCCTTGCCTGAAATGCAAGACGGCCCCTGTAGCATCTCTGCAGGGGCCGTCTCATCAGGTACTATTCAGGGCGTTTCTGCCTAGTGGCGAACCGTAGCCTCGCCGTCGCCGGGCTTGCCGGAAAGCGAAGCCTGCAGCGCCGCTTCATCGGCGTCCGACCACTCGATCTCGGCCAGGGGCTGAACGAGGGCGTGTGAGAACACCTCATTGATGTCCGTCACCGGAACGATCTCGAGGCCTTCCTTCACCACATCAGGGATCTCATCGAGGTCCTTTTCGTTTTCCTGTGGGATCAGCACCTTCTTGATACCACCGCGCAGGGCCGCGAGAAGTTTTTCCTTGAGGCCACCAATCGGCAGGACACGTCCGCGCAGGGATACCTCACCCGTCATCGCCACATCGCGGCGCACCGGGTTGCCGGTCAGCAACGACACGATCGCCGTCGTCATCGCGATACCAGCCGAGGGACCATCCTTTGGTGTAGCGCCATCCGGAACGTGCACGTGGATGTCGGTCGTGTTGAACTGGCTCGGCTTGATACCGACCATGACCGCGCGCGAACGCACCAGCGAGCTTGCCGCCTGGATGGACTCCTTCATGACATCGCGGAGGTTACCCGTGACCTTCATGGTGCCACGCCCCGGCATCTTTACCGCTTCGATGGTGAGCAGGTCGCCGCCAGCTTCGGTCCAGGCTAGGCCCGTTACCGCACCCACCTGGTCCTCGTCATCTGCGAGTCCATAGCGGTGTTTGCGCACGCCGGAGAAGTCGTGGAGGTTTTCGGAGGTGATGGTGATCACCGTCTTGTCGCTCTGCGCGATCTGCCTCACTGCCTTGCGGGCAAGCTTGGCCAGTTCACGCTCGAGGCTGCGGACGCCAGCCTCACGCGTGTAGTAGCGAATGAGGTCGCGGATCGCGCTGTCGTCGACCTGCCACTCGCTGTCTGCGAGGCCGTGATCCTTGCGGATCTTCGGGAAGAGGTGACGCTTTGCGATCTCCAGCTTCTCGTCCTCGGTGTAGCCGGCAATACGGATCACCTCCATACGATCGAGAAGTGGCTGTGGCATGTTCAGCGAGTTCGCCGTCGTCACGAACATCACATCCGAAAGATCGTAGTCGACTTCCAGATAGTGGTCGTTGAACGTCGAGTTCTGCGCCGGGTCGAGCACTTCGAGAAGCGCAGACGCCGGATCGCCGCGATGGTCCATACCCATCTTGTCGATCTCATCCAGCAGGAAGAGCGGATTGCCCGTCTTGGCCTTCTTCATCGACTGGATGATCCGGCCCGGCATGGAGCCGATATAGGTCCGGCGGTGACCGCGGATCTCGCTCTCGTCACGTACGCCGCCAAGCGACACGCGAACAAATTCGCGGCCCGTCGCCTCAGCGATCGACTTGCCGAGCGAGGTCTTACCAACACCTGGAGGGCCAACGAGGCAGAGGATCGGACCCTTGAGCTTCTTCGTGCGCTTCTGGACGGCAAGATACTCAATGATGCGTTCCTTGACCTTCTCGAGACCATAATGGTCCTCGTCGAGCTGAGTTTCAGCCTTGTCGAGATCAGTCGAGATATCCGTGCGCTTGCCCCATGGCAGTGAAACCATCCAGTCGAGATAGTTACGCACCACGGTGGACTCAGCCGACATCGGGCTCATCTGACGAAGCTTCTTCAGTTCCTGATCAACCTTGGTGCGGGCTTCCTCGCTAAGCGGGGCTTCACGCAGCTTGTCTTCGAGCTCGGAAATCTCGTCGCGCTCGCCCTCTGGAGCATCGCCAAGTTCACGCTGAATGGCCTTCATCTGCTCATTCAGGTAATACTCGCGCTGGGTCTTCTCCATCTGGCGCTTGACCCGGTTTTTGATCTTCCGCTCCATCTGCATCATGCCCATCTCGCCCTCCATGAGAGCGAAGACCTTTTCGAGGCGCTCGCGCGCATTCGATAGTTCGAGCAGTTCCTGCTTGTCGGAGAGTTTGACCTGGAGCTGTGAGGCGACCGCATCAGCCAGCTTGCCGGCTTCCGTGATCTGGGAAACCGTCGCAACCGACTCCGGTGGGATCTTGCGGTTCAGCTTCGCATAGTTCTCGAACTGGTCAATCACAGCGCGCGACAGGGCCTGTACTTCACCCGTATCGCCCTCTTCCGGCTCAACGAGTTCAACATCAGCATCAAAATAAGTGTCGCGATCGTTGAACGACACAATGCGCGCGCGTGAAGAGCCTTCGACGAGCACTTTCACCGTGCCGTCTGGCAGCTTCAGAAGCTGCAGGATTGTCGCGACCGTACCAAGCGCGTGTACGTCATCGCCGGTCGGCTCATCGGTGGAAGGGTCTTTCTGCGCAACGAGCATGATCTCGTTCTCGCCTTCATCGACCATTTCCAGCGCGGCAACAGACTTGTCCCTGCCGACAAAAAGCGGGGCGACCATGTCTGGGAAGACCACGATATCCCGGAGCGGCAATACTGGGAGGGTTTTCTTGGGCATTTATGCCTCCTCTAAGGAAAATGGATCCTGCTCAGCAGCGATCCGGCCGGGCGTCACATATAGTTCGACGATTCCGGCCTTCTGAGAATGATGTGGCAACAAAAACGGCCTGTTCAAGCAGTGTTGAACAGGCCGTCGTGTCGCATTTCCTGTAATTCTGACGTCAGGAAGCTTCGCTTGGCTTGGCCTGCTTGGCGTGGACATAAAGCGGCGCAGCATGTCCCTCTACGACTTCGCCGTTAACGACGACCTCGTCGACACCGCGCAGCGTCGGCAGGTCGAACATCGTATCGAGCAGAATGCCCTCCATGATGGACCGCAGGCCGCGTGCACCGGTCTTGCGGGCAATCGCCTTGCGGGCAACCGCCGTGAGGGCTTCCTCGGTAAAGGTCAGCTCGACATCTTCCATGTCGAAAAGGCGTTGATACTGCTTCAGCAGCGCGTTCTTCGGCTGGGTCAGGATCTCGATCAGCGCAGGCTCGTCCAGGTCTTCCAGTGTCGCAATGACGGGAAGACGGCCGATGAACTCAGGAATGAGGCCATAACGCTGAAGGTCCTCAGGCTCGGTATCGCGGAGCACTTCGCCCACGCCGCGCGCATCGGGATCCTTCACATCGGCGCCAAAGCCGATGCGTGTGCCTTCACCGCGCGAAGAGATGATCTTGTCGAGACCGGCAAACGCACCGCCAACAATGAACAGGATGTTCGTTGTGTCGACCTGGAGGAATTCCTGCTGCGGATGCTTGCGCCCGCCCTGCGGCGGCACAGCTGCAACCGTCCCTTCCATGATCTTCAGAAGCGCCTGCTGGACACCCTCACCCGACACGTCACGCGTGATGGACGGGTTGTCGGATTTTCGGGAAATCTTGTCGATCTCATCGATATAGACAATGCCGCGCTGCGCCCGCTCGACATTATAGTCGGCAGACTGGAGCAGCTTCAGCACGATGTTCTCGACATCCTCGCCGACATAGCCGGCTTCGGTCAGCGTGGTTGCGTCCGCCATGGTGAACGGCACATCGAGGATACGCGCCAGCGTCTGCGCCAGCAGCGTCTTGCCGCA
>Ga0208965_1000387_pt1 | contig 21573 bp, 26 predicted proteins | sample AOAMet1_07_M0_10_2_FD_188230 | JGI IMG/M metagenome (GOLD analysis project Ga0208965, IMG submission 188230) | Ammonia-oxidizing marine microbial communities from Monterey Bay, California, USA - CAN11_07_M0_10 (SPAdes) | ecosystem: Environmental > Aquatic > Marine > Intertidal zone | place...
ATATATGGAGCGCATCTTGCACCGCCCTCTTCGATTCGATACTCGATAGCTATCTTGACTTGCCTCTTTCCGAACTCATTGCGGTGAGGTAGTAAGGTGTTTGTGAGTATGGACTTGTAATTGTCAGGGTTAGTTCCGATTACTTCTAGTCTGTCCCATGCACCTAGCAAGTGGGTCAATGTGTTGTGTGTACATTTCATGTAATTGAGATTTTGATTAGTGCCGATTGGCTTTGCAAAGATACAACATTTAAACCCTGTTGTCAAGTTTTTTTTCTAAGTCGCTGATTTACAATGTTTTAGAAGGGCAACTCTTCTATGGATGTTATGAACTCGTATCGTGCTTTGTCCAGGTATGCATAAGCATCCACGTCTCTGCCTTGCGTTAACGCCTTCATACCTGCCTTTGCGTAGTGTACGCATCGCTCGTTACCTGCTACTTTGCCTTTGTGAGCCATAGCTTCAAGTGCTTCCTTTGTCATGGTTATTCATAATTTCTCGTCTTGGTATTTGTCATGCTGCTCGTCTGCCTGATCGTAGTAATCGCGCTCCTCGCATTCGTCATCTGACGGGTAGTCGTACCCTTCGTTCCATGTACTCATTTGATTGAAGTTTCGAAGTTTGGGACTCCCAAGGTGTACCCTCGGCGAGTGTCATGTGATATGAGCATGGGTCGGATTTCGACAGGGTCATTGATGCCCCATATATCCTTGTCATCTGTGATGACTCCTTGCTCTTTCAGGTAAGTGTATGATTGTCCTACGATATCGCCTATCGCATAGTCGTATGATAGCCACTTGGTGGTGTTGTTGCGTTCGTCCTTGATTCGGACTCTTGCACCCTTGGTGTTGGTTGGACCGAAAAACTCGATGTGCAAGGCACGGAGTCGGGGAATGTTATGTGTGTTCATGTGATTGAGATTTAGATTTGACACAGACGCTTCGCAGCGTTTCGACCACTTAGGTCTCATCAGTGTGCCTGAGTATGAAGCCTGTGGATTTCATCCACTAGCCACCACCTCTGTTCGTCTGTGAACGCCCCGTATGTCTGAAGCTGACGCCCTTCGAAGTACTTCACTTTGTCCACGTTCTGCTTGAACATGTGGTAGGCAATCTTGGGTAAGTACCCGTTTTCGTATTTGCTCATGTGATTGAGATTTTGATTGATACAGACGCTTCGCAGCGTTTCGTCCATGCAGGACTCATCAGTGTACCTTGGGTGCTTCGTCCCACTCGTCCTTGGGTATGTCATTCCAGTCTGTCCAGTACATCATCTCATCCTCGTACGCTTCGTCCAGTGTAGCGTAGTCGTAGTTCTGACAGATGCGGAGTGCATCCTTTTCATACTTTACGTAGTAGAATCCAAGACCTTCGAAGTACCAACCCTCGAACATAGGTTCGTTGGTGATTGTGCAGTAGCGTGGTGCTTTTTCCATGTGTGAGATAATTGAGATTTTGATTTGGAAGACGATGCAAATATACAACATTCAAACACCGATGTCAAATTTATTTTCATTTCCTCAGTGTTTACAGGGGTTTCAGAGCCATCGGTTTCGGATGGTCACCCAGATGACAGCCTGCAACTCGTAAGGCTTGTACCCCATGCTCCGTGCCAGCTTGCAGAAGTGTGCGCTCAGTCGGTCGTATTGCAGGGGCGTTACGCTTGTCTGTACGTCCTTGGGTGTCTGCGATGTAGTCACGAAGGCACGAAGCATCCACTTGTCAATCGTAACAACAGACTCATCCATCATACCCACATTGAGAGCGAAAGCGTGAGTTTTTCTAGCCTTTCGGAGCATTTCGATATCTCCACTCAAGATCGCCCACGCTCTGCGCTTGTTGTTTGTGTATGTGCATACCTTGACAGACTCCATGGATTCACCATTCACGAAGGCTTGGATGAGATTGAATGCATCAATCTTGTTGCGCTCCCACTTGTTGTTGGGTGAGAGTGCGCTGATGACTGCAGCAGCCACGACCTTGGATATGTTGAACGTTACCGATAGGTACTCAGCAAACTCCATGGCTGAAGCATACCACGCTTTGCCTTCGCGGATTTCTTCCTCCGTCGCACGCCCCGTCCACGATTTAACGTGAGCGGTGACGCGCTTCAGTGGGTATGTGCTTAGGCTAATCATGCTTCAGCGTTTAGGAGTGATTCAGCCTCCAATCGTGAGGCTTCTGCTGAAGATTGCTCAGCTTGGATTTTCGAGCGTCGCACACCCTCCTCAGGTGTCTCTCCTGGCAGGAGCTTGAGTGCAAGTTGCTCACGCTTGGATGCCTTACGCTCCACCACAGGCACCTCCATTCGAGGCTCGAAAGGCTGAGCATCTTTGCCTGTCAGAGCGTGAACAACCTTCGTTTTCTTGACCTTGCCAACCTTGTCGGCAGTCGCTGTCCGTGCTTGTGCTTGCTCAAGCCCATCTTCGCTTGAACGCTTGGGACGCTTGACAGCCTTCGTCACCCTAGCAGGCTTGGAAGCCTTAGCAGGCTTTTTCTTACGCTTGGGCTTGGTTGTGGGCTCAGGGTCAGGAATATCATGGAACATGATAAGAGAAACCAACTGCGCTTTGGTCATTTTCAGCAGTCGCTGCTCATCGGTCATCGTAGGCTTGGCTGCCTTGGGTGCCTTGGGTGCCTTGGGCTTGGGTGTCTGTGCCGCACGCTCTGCAGCGTATCGAGCCTTGTTAGCAGCCTTTCTTTCAGCCTTAGTGAACTTACGCCCCGTCTCAGGGCAGTGTGTTGGTGTGTATGTTGACATACGATTGAGATTTAGATGAACCAACTTCGGTGTCGATTCGGGGCAAAGGTAGGTGATTGGTTCAGTGAAGTCAAATTTTTCGGTGACTGATTTCGCGGCGTGATTTCTCACGCAGGAAGGATACTACGTATCCCGTACGGAAACAGGCGAAATCCGCGCTATGTAGGCATTATGTGTCCCTACGTGAGAGTCGGCTGGATTTTTGTGTTTGTAATTAGGGGGTGATTGTTCGTGTTTCCTCACTGACTAACGTAGTTAGAAATGCTAATACAAAGCTGTATTACCAACAACAAAAGCTGAAAACGTAGGCGAAAACTGCACGGGGTATACCCCACGGGGTTTACGCAGGTCGTTTCTGATGTGTATGCGCTACGTGTATGTATATATATAATCCCCAAGATCTGTGTTACGCACCTTTTTTTCAAGCGTGCTCTACTAACACTGTTTTAACAATCCGCACTTAAAATGCTGTTTATCAACGCCTTGATGGGTTCACTTAAACTGCTTTATAGGCTTGACTTTGTAAGAAAAAAGTTGTAACTTAGCCAAACCTTGTTAGCGATAAACCTTCGAAGCTGTTTTATACCTGCGAAGCTGTCTTTAGGATTACTTATGTAAGTAATAAATCAGTAGCTCCGAAGCGTCATTCAAACTAATTAAGTTGTGCTGGGCACAAAAACTGCCTTCATTATATTTGCAGTATGAATGTAACTAAAGACCCTAAGAAGTCAAAGCAACAGATTAAAAGGGATCAGATGCTTGCCACTGGCAACTGGAAAGAAGGGTCCAGGGGTGAGCTATTAAGAGTCAAGAAGTCTGTTGGTCTACCAACCAAGGATAGGTTAAGGGAGTTAGAGGGGATGAACAGGCCATTGACTGAGTCTGAGGCGAGAGAGTATGCATCAGCATCATTTGATCCATCTTCAAACCCAAACATGCTATTCGGTTTAGTCGCTGGTGCTGGATTTGATCCAGTGGGTGATGCAGCCATGAAGTTAATTGGGGGTGCTGGTAAGTCAATTGGTAAAGGTGTAAGAGCCATGAAGTCTCCTTTGAAGAACTCTTCATCACCCAACACCCCTCGCAATTTCACCAAAGATATGTATGCCGATGCAGCGGGTAGTGGTGGTGGTGGTGGTGACCCATCCAAAGCAACAGCTAAAGGAGTTAGATTCGTTAAAGACTTCTACGACGATCCTCTTATAGAGAATCACTTCAGTGCCATGTACTCCAAGAATGATAGAGGTATAGGTGCTTTGCCTAAGACATTCGATCGTGGTAAGAACCCTATAATTCCAGAGCCTGCTAATTTAGATGAGTTAGGTAATAACGGAGCGCTAGGGGCTTATTACCCAGGAAGAGATAAAACTTATTTGAGTGAGGATTTCTTCGTATCACCTAAGTATGAAAACATGCCCAAGGACGAGCTGGAGAGGATAGTGTCTGATGTTGCAGCTCACGAGACAGCTCACTATGCCGATTCAAAACTATTCGATGGGCTTTCAGAAACCTGGGGTGCAGGATCAGCGATCAAGGAAAACCTGTCCAGTATATCACATTCAGCTCCCCCCAAACAGCTTATAGATTATCACGGAGAGGAACTAGGAGATCAATATTTTAGGTATATAAGTCACCCCATTGAAATGACAGCCAATGCTATGAGCCTTAGGCAGTCTATGGAGGATGTTATATTCAATGACAAGCATGGTGTCTTTAAAAACATAGGTGATGATGAGTCATTCAGTAAGCTCATGATTGGGGATTTCTCAGACTTGAGTCCCGTCCAGTTAAAACACTTACTTTCTTTAACTTATAGTAAGTCAGACACCCACGTAGCGAATACGATGAGGTTTGTACTTAAAGGACCCGAAGAAGCATCATCAAGAAAATGGACTTACGGGATGGTATTTAGCGATCCTAAATTACAGAAGTCCATATCAGACTGGTTGAAGTATGCACTAGTGGTACCCGTAGCTGGATCAGCTGCAGTATCAGCTCAAAAGCCAGACATGGCATATGGTGGTAAGGTAAGACTGCTTAAAAACAAATAAGTTATATTTGCGTCATGAGATCATTAAGACGAAATGGAGACCCTATAAAGGAATCATCAGCGGATCCACGAAGAGCCCCTGAAACAGCCTATGGTGGTGGTTCAATCAATCCTGGTTCTAACAGAATGATCATGGATCTTATAGCTAGAACTAAGGATGGTGAGTTTGATGGACAGCTCCCAAGCGGGAGGGTTGAAACTACAGATCCTTTGTTTGATTTACTTAGCCTGGGGTCTGGTCAGCTTGGCGTAAGAGCTATAAAGAAAGGTGTTGGTGAGGCAGGTGAGGCTGTTGCAAAGCAAGCGGCGAAAGGCGCTAGACCTTTTACTAAGATGAAGGGTGATCTCGATCTTAATAGAAGGGAATTAAACAGCCTTCTTAAAAAGTACGAAGAAGCTTATGATGAGTACGAGGATGTTCAAAAAATAGCTCGCGGAACTGGTTTCTCACCTGACATGGTAGGAAATAGATTCCTTAGAGAAAGAAAAGAAGCTCTAGACATGGCGGAGAAAGAAATGGAAAGCTACGGGTTTAACATTTTAGACCTTAAAAAGAAGATATCTGAATTAACAAAGGAATCTTATTAATTATGGCAACTCTAAAGGTTACAATTAAAGAAGAACTAGTCCTGAACGGTAAGGACATAGGGAACAGCAATTACATCGCTATACCAGGGGTGAATAATGCAGAGCACAGGGTTGTTACCCTGCCTCAGGATGCCGAGAAGAGCTTACTCCTCTTGGACTCTGCTGTTGCGGCTGGGACTATAATCACTGGATCACTTAAGTTCCTTAGGTTTACTAACCTAGACCTGTCGAATAACATACAGCTTAGATTCGTTACAGACACGGATGGGGATCAATACTCTGTTAGGGTAGAGCCAGGCGAGAGCTACATACTTGGGAATGACTCCATGTTTGCTGAGTCAACTACATCAACAGAAAACCCAGCACTGGACAGTGCGTCTACCATTAACTCAGGCATGTTGAACATAGAAGCTATATATGCCATGGGTGTTGGATCTGATTGTGAATTAGAAATGTTCTTAGCTACAACGTAATGAACGTCAAAAAAAAATACAAGAAGGGTGGTGTTAACGGTGACCCTAAATCTGATAAGCTTAAGGCTTTAAAGAATCAACTACGAATAGCTAACGATCCCAGGACTAATTACAGCACGGTTAAAGACCGAAACGAGGATATCGCTATGATACAGCGTCAGATCCGAGATATTGGGAAGTAAAAACTACTTCAATCCGAGGCTTAAGCGGATCAACCCTGCGTATATTGCAGAGAAGAATAAATTCAATGAAGTTAAGCAAAAATCTAACGCTCAAAGAGGCGCTGATGTCCCACACAGCAATCAGAAGAGGGATAGACAATACCCCAGACCAATGGGCGATACACAACCTACAGGCAGTAGCTGATAATATATTTCAGCCAGTTCGGGATCATTTCGGTTTACCTATTGGGATTACCTCTGGATTCAGGTGTAAAGAATTAAACAGAGCTGTTGGGGGGAGTAAATACTCTCAGCATATGATCGGGGAGGCTCTTGATATAGACGCGGACATCCATGGAGGGATAACCAATGCTGATATATTTAATTACATAAAGTGCAACCTGGAATGGGATCAACTCATCTGGGAGTTCGGGGATGACGATAGCCCTGACTGGGTTCATGTGTCATACAAAGAATCAGGAGGTAATAGGTGCCAAATAAAGAGAGCTTTTAGAGACTCCAAGGGAGTTTACTACAGCAATTTCTGACCAAACAGATAGTATTGTTTTTCGTATATTTGCCAACCTTAAAAACTAACAGATATGCGAGAAAAAGAAGAAGACTTTAACGTGGATTTCCTGGATCAAGATAGAGTCAAGGAAACAGAGAATAAAGTAAAGAGCGGTAAGATCACTTGCAACATACACGCACCAGAAGGTTGTGAGAATTGCAGCGGTTAAAAGCTGTTGTAGAACCTCTGAACCGCCATTCTGCCTTTCTGAGACAGCGCATACCTAACTCGATAGTTATACTTAGTCTCGTCTCGGAATAGATGATCATCAGCCGTTTGCGATGGGGTCAGCTTATCAAAGTGCTTATATATATATCCATCCCTTGAGAGAGGGTATATAAGCCTGTCAGATAGGGAATCCCTATTGTATCCGTATTCTTCTGCCGCCCAGCTTATAGTAAAGAACTCCAGGTCGTATATGAACAGCATAAAAAAGAACTGAGCTCTAGTGAGATCTTCGTTCCTCTCTAAAAAGCCTCTCATTACGTTCCTGAGGTTCTTTAGGTAGTTCTTACCTAAATACTTCTCTGGCATTTTAGAGTGCTCCCTGAACAATCTTGATTTCTTTACTGTCGATTTAGGCATCTGTATTCTGTCGTATATTTGATTTAAACAAATTTACAACTATGAGCTCAGACGACACTCTTTTCTTCGCCGAGATGTACTCCCTAGTAAAAAAAATGGAGGACACTATACGTGAATTTAAGATGGAGGATAGAACTATGTCATCAATTGTAGTCGGTGTTATTGACCTGGACGCTATCGAGTTTGGTGACGAAGCCGCAGAGATGAAGACCATGTACAGCTTTAACCTGGAAAGCAGGGAGGAGCTAGAGACAATTAAGCAGGTAATGGACTCCGCCTACAGAGAAGACGATCAGGATTCCTTGGATGACCTCCTTGGCGATCTGGGCATATCATTAAATTAATTATGGAGGGACTTATTAGAAAGATCGTTATAGGGGAGGACCCTAAGAACGGTATGGCATACTATGTAGGTATGAGAGCAGGATTGGGGAATGTCAGCTCCATTATATTGGATGAAAGACACCTATATAATTACTCAACCACAAGGTACTTAGTTTACATTAAGACGGAAAATGATGTACTTTTGTGGAAGGCAGTGGACAGCATGCCCTGCATAGTTGAGTACGATTTAAATTTTTAATTAATGCGAACATTTGATTTGTTTGTGGTTGAGCTCGATAAGACACTCAACGACACAATCACGACCGATAGTGGTCTAGAACTTTATGTAGATACCAGATTCAATGAATTCGAAAGAAGAATTACAGAAGGCCCCGTTGTGGCTGCGCCTTTTAAACACGATACAGGAGTCAAAGTTGGTGATACTCTTTACTTCCATCATCTCGTTGTTGTTAATGATGGTCAGCCTCTTACTGGTGAGGATAATCACTACCTTGTACGTTTCGATCCTGATAACGTCGTTAGCAATCAAGCTATCGCTTACAAGTCTAAAGAGACTAATGAGATACATCCGCTGGCGGGGTGGGCACTTCTCAAGGGAGTGGAAGAAGAAGAAGAGCCAGAGTCAACTATTATCGAAGTTATTAAACTCAAGGATAAGCCTGTCACGAAGGGCATGGTTGCATTTAAAGCGCCTTGGGTGGATGAACTAGGATTAGAGGTGGGTGATGTAGTAGGTTTTAAAAAGAACCTGGACTACCGCATAAAAATAGACGGGGAGGAGTACTACAGAACTCCAGCAGATCGCTTACTTTACAAGGAAATTTAATTGATATGTTTGAAATGGATAGAGACCACCTATGGCATTTGCTAGAGGAGGAGGAGTGTTTGCTTGCTGATGGGTTTGATGATGCTGTTATAGGTATTAGCCACCAGGCTCACGATGTCTCAAGGGCTGTATATGATATAGGCAAGATCATTGCCATCCTTTGCGAGGATGATGAGATGACTGACGAGGATGCTATGGAGCACTTTGAGTACAATATAGCTGGGGGGTACTTAGGACCTAAGACTCCGATATTTGTTCTTGGTTATGGCAAGTAAGTTCACTACTGTAAGTGCCGCTAAGAGGCTCATGCATAGCATGGAGGAGGCTATAAACAATATGATCGAGGAGATAAAGAAGCCAGTCGATCCAGAGGCGGGAGGGTCTGCGCGTAAGGCCGAGCTCCAATCCATAAAGCAAACTGCTATCGACTGCAAAGAGCTTTTGGTGGAGCGACAGAGGTTAGAACAAATGGTTAAAGAACTAAACAATAATGGGGAAATCGAACAAGCCAAAGACTACTCAGGAGGATTCGCAGAAAGATTCTCAAAATGAAGCCAGCGGACTTATCTATTGGGATGACTATAACTTTGATAATCAGCACAATACGGTGTGTGACTTAAAGGTAAACTTTAAGCTCTCTTAGCTCAGTTGGTTAGAGCATCCGACTCATAATCGGCAGGCCCCAGGTTCAAGTCCTGGAGGGAGCACTCGCACCAGTAGCTCAGTTGGATAGAGCATCTGCCTTCTAAGCAGACGGTCACAGGTTCGAGCCCTGTCTGGTGTACTAATTTAATTGAAATGAAAAAACCAACAGTCTGTCTTAGTATGATCGTTAAGGACGAAGAGAAGGATATCGAGAGATGTCTGAAGAGCGTCTATAAGTATATCGACTATTGGGTCATCATAGATACAGGGTCTACGGATAAAACCGTCAAGAAGATCAAATCTCTGATGAAGAACAGATTCAAAGTACCTGGGGAAATACATGAGCGTCCCTGGGTGGATTTCTCTCACAACAGGAATGAGTCTCTAGAGATCGCAGAGACCAAGGGGGATTACGTTATGTTTATGGATGCGGATGATATATTCACTCCAGAGAAGTCCTTCTCAATGGATTTCTTAAGCGATAAGTATCAAGCATACTACTCTTACTTTAGGATTAATTCAAGTAAATTTAAAAGATGCCTAATAGTCGATTCCTCTACGGGCTGGAGATATAAAGGAGTCATGCATGAACATATTATCATCCCTAAGGACTCTAATCAGGCGATGATCCCAAATCTATTTATTGAGGCCAATGCTTCCCCCCTTAAGCGATTCGCTACAGAAGAGGAGAAGTACTTAAATGACGCTAAGATTATAGAGGAGGATTTATTGAAAGACCCTGAAAATACTAGAGGTTGGTTTTACTTAGGGCAGTGCTATGGAGATGCTAATGAGTATGAGAAATCCATGGAGGCTTACGTTAAAAGGTCATCAATGGGAGGATTCAGGGAGGAAGTATATCTCTCCTTATACAGGATAGCTTCGACTATGATTGAGTTGAACAAACCAAAGATCGAGGTTATTGAAGCCTTATCTAAGGCTTGGGAGTATATGCCCTACAGGAAAGAGGCTCCATCTGCCCTCATGAGCGTGTTAATTAAGGATGGGAGGAACTTCTTGGCTTTTACTTATGGGGACATGACAGTAAAATCTATACAGGTATTTGGAGAGAGTAAAGAGCTATTTGAGATGGAAGAAGCCGTCAATGATATGTTCCCAAGGTATTATGGTCTGGCAGCTGAGAAGTGCGGGTTCTACCCCATCGCTATAGCTTCATATAAGATCCTGCTCAAGAATAATCCAGACACCATAAAGTCAAAGGAGCTTCAGAAGAAAATTAAAGAATTAGAACTTAAGGTAAAATGATAGTGGTTTCTTTTACTACCTCCCCGAAAAGAATTAACTTATGTGAAAGAATGGTTGACTCCATACTTAATCAATCTGTTCCCCCTGATGTTTTTCTTTTAAACATACCTAAAAAATACAGGGGTGAAGAGAGTTATGATGTCCCGTCTTTCATAAAGGAAAAGGTCTCCTTAAACGTTATAGAAAAGGACCTTGGGCCTGGAACCAAGATTGTACCAACTCCATCATACTGTAAGAAAGAGGGTATTAAAGCCTCTAAATACATATACATTGACGATGACATTGAGTATCCAGAAAGGATGATAGAATCAATGATGTTTTGCTCTGACTTGAATTTAGCAGTTTCCGCTTCTTGTTTTTCAATTATTAAATCAATAAATGACAAACAGATCATCGGATACCATAACGAAAGGATTATTAATAATTATCAAATCATTGAAGGCTTTGCTGGCGTTTGTGTTAGCGCTGAGGACATTGATGGTCTTGGTGACTTTTATAAAACGCTCCCAGACCACAAGTGCGTTGTTTTGTCTGACGATTTTTATCTCTCTGTTTTTTTTCATTCAAAAGGAATTAAGCTTGCAGAGATTTCAATCCCTGGCGTTTACTGCTTCCTTGATTTGCAACGTAGATACCTTGATTACGGGCTTCAAGAGGATGCCCTTCACAGTGAAGGTAATATATCAAGGTATATTGAAGCTTTTAGAATGATGCAAAACACCGTTGGGATTAAATTTCCTATTTATAATGAATTTAATTGATATAGAAGGATATGAAGATAAAGGGATTAAGATCGACCCTAACGGTGCAGAGGGAGAGCATGTCGAGCTCCACGGGTTACTCGTTATACTACCAAAGAAACCGAAGCGATCTGAAATCCTCTTCCATGACAAAGCAAAAAAGCTGCAGATGTGGGAGCGCATTCCTATGCCCCAAGAACTGCAAAGGATACGCAGCATGGATGAGTGGCTCGAAAAGCCTGCCGAGTTTCGGAACAAGTTTCGTTCTTACATCGAACAGGAGTTTCAGCGTAGGCGTGACGGTGTTTGGTTTTACAATAATGGGGAGCCTACGTATATTACAGGGAGACACTATATGTTTCTACAATGGTCTAAAATTGATATCGGATACCCATCATACCTTAATTTCCAAAGAGAAATCTTTACGCACATGGCTGCTTGTGAAGCTGATCCTCGTTGTTTCGGTCAGCTTTATACTAAGTGCCGTCGTTCTGGCTACACTAATATATGCTCTGCTGTACTCGTTGATGAAGCTACGCAAGTTAAAGAGAAGCTTCTTGGGATACAGTCGAAGACTGGTAAGGACTCGCAGGAGAACATATTCATGAAGAAGGTAGTTGCGATATTTCGTAGCTACCCATTCTTCTTCAAGCCAATCCAGGACGGTACCACAAACCCCCGTATGGAGCTGGCGTTTCGTGAGCCATCTAAGCGTATCACAAAGAACAATAAGACCTCTCAGCGTGGGGATGCACTGAATTCTGTTATAAACTGGAAGAACACCACTAATAATGCATATGACGGTGAGAAGCTGCACATGCTTTACCTCGATGAGGCTGGCAAGTGGGAGAAACCTACTGACATTAGGGAAGCATGGAGGATCGAAAGAACCTGTCTCATTGTAGGTAAGAAGATCATAGGTAAGGCGCTCGTTGGTAGTACAGTTAATCCAATGAGCAAGGGAGGGGATGAGTACAAGGGCCTTTGGGCCGATTCTGACGCCTCAGAAAGGAATAATAACGGAAGGACCAGGTCTGGGCTTTACAGAATTTTTATACCAGCTTACGAGGCTTTAGAGGGGTTCTTTGACGCTTACGGTAATGCTGTTGTTGAGGATCCTTCTCAAAGCGTAGACATATATGGTATAGATGGAGACCTAATAGACCAAGGGAGTAAGACATACTTGAAAAATGAGCGCAAGTCATTCAAGGATGATCCATCTGAACTCAACGAGATAATTAGGCAGTTTCCATTCACAGAGGATGAGGCTTTTAGAGATAGCATCGAAGGAAGCCTATTTAATATAGGTAAGATATATCAGCAAATAGAAAGCAACGATGATCTATACCCTAACCCAGTAATACAGGGTAACTTCATATGGAGAAAAAAAGACGAGGAGGTAGCCTTCTCTCCAGACCCTAATGGCAGATTCAGGGTTGCCTGGCTTCCACCAGATCATTTGAAGAATAAAAGGTCTGACAATAGGGGTAAGCCTATTCCGCCTAACGCTCACATAGGTTGTGGAGGTGTTGACTCTTACGACTTAGACTCTACGGTTGATGGTAGGGGATCGAAAGGCGCTCTTCATATGTACAATAAGTTTAGCATGGATGCACCTCCCAATATGTTCGTAGCTGAGTATGCATCACGTCCAGACCTTGCCAGTATATTCTACGAGGATGTCTTGATGTGTGCTTTCTTTTACGGGTATCCTTTACTTATAGAGAACAATAAGTACGGTATTGCAAGGTACTTTGAATCAAGGGGTTACGATGGTTACCTCATGGATAGACCCGATCACCTGAAGACAGGGAACTCATCAGTAAGTGTAAGGACAAAAGGTATACCGTCTAACTCACAGGATGTCATACAGTCGCATGCTCACGCTATAGAAACTTATATTCATGATCATGTTGGTGTAAACATAGAGACTGGAGAAATCGGAAAGATGTATTTTAACCGAACCCTAGAAGATTGGATTGGCTACAAGATAGACAAGCGAACTAAGTTTGACTTAACCATCAGCTCTGGGTTGGCTTTACTGGCTGCTCAAAAAGTGAAAAAGGAGAAACTTAAATCCAGCTTCTCTGACAAGCGCTTTTTCAGGAGATATAAGGTCTAATACGGATTTATTATATTTGCAAAATACGCATACATTGCAATAGAAACATGAATAATCAATACAGCAAGAAGAAGGGAACTTCTTTTCCAGATCCGTTGGCGGAAACTTCGAAGAAGGAAAGCAATGAATATGGTTTGCAGTATGCTAAGGCGATAGAATCTCAATGGGGGAAAAGCGACGAAGCAAACTCCATACACGGGAAACGAACGGCAACTTTTGAGAGAAGCAGGGATTACGCCAATGGCGTACAAGACACTAACATATACAAGAAGCTTCTCAGGTCATTGGACCCAAATGATGGTGACGGTGGTCTACTTAACTTGGATTACACCCCAGTACCTATACTCCCTAAGTTTGTTCGAGTGGTTGTCAATAAGATACTTTCGAAAAACCCATACCCTAACTTAGAGGCAGTTGATCCGCTTTCTTCATCTGAGAAAAACAGAAATAAGAAGAGGATTGAGATGCAAGTAGCTGCTAAGAAGCAGCTCATGGAGCTTAAGCAGAAGACGGGTTTGGTCATGGATGTTGACCCAGAAAAGCTTCCAGACTCAGAGGAGGAGACAGAGATATTCTTAGGGGCTAACATAAAGACTGATGCAGAGGTGGCCGCTCAGATAGCCACTAACATGACGCTCTCTTGGAATGACTTTAACGATAGTATATTTAGGAGATGCGTTAACGACCTCGTGGCTTTAGGCATGGCCATCACTAAGAGAAGCAATGATCCTAATGAAGGTATTAAGACCGAGTATGTTGATCCCGTAAGCTTCATACACAGCTACACTGAGGACCCTAACTTCAACGACCTAATTTATGCAGGTCACATAAAGAGAATATCCATACAGGAGCTAAAGAGAATTTCTGCTGGAGAGTTTGAGGAGAGTGAATTCAAGGATATAGCTACTAACGTAAGAAATAAGAATGGCAATAATTCCGCTTACTTAAACTCATCTAGCTACAACAATAAACTTCAGCGAAATGAGTACGGGTACGATGAGTACATGGTTGACGTACTTGACTTTGAGTTTGTCTCGGTAGATTGCATATACTTCGAGGAAAAAGAGAACAGGTTTGGTAACACCAATATGTTCATGAAGGGATTCGAGTACACACCTAAGCAGGGGAGTGTGTACGAGAGAAACCCTCACAAAATGGAGGTGTCCACTATCTACGGGGGTAGCTTTGTTCTAGGTTGTAATAAGATATTCAATTACGGAAGAACCAAAAACACGCCTAAGAATCTCCAGGACATATCGAAGTCTAGGATGTCCTACTCTGTTGTATCCACTAATATTCGGAATATGATGCCGAAGTCGATGGTGGATAGCTGTACTGGATTTGCAGACATGCTCCAGTTGACTCATCTGAAGATTCAGCAGGCTATAGCTAAGGCTAAGCCAGATGGTCTAATCATTGATATAGAGGGTTTAGAGAACGTGCAGCTAGGGAAGGGTGGTGAGCTTGAGCCATTAGACCTGCATGACATCTACGAACAGACTGGTGTGTTCTACTACAGGAGCAAGAATCCAGAGGGCGGTTTCCAGAACCCTCCAGTAAGAGAGATAGGCAACACTATCAGAAACATAAACGAGCTCATCGGTCTTTATAATCACTACTTGCGCATGATTCGTGATGCGACTGGGGTGAATGAAATGATGGACTCTTCCACTCCGAAGGGCGATACATTAGTTGGTGTCCAGCAGAATGCAATCGCTGCAGGCAACAATGCTATATATGACATTACAAACGCCTCGATGGTTCTTTACAAGAAGGTCTGTGAGGATGTGGTAAAGTGCCTTCAGATATTACCTCCAGATTCTGTTATATTTAATGCTTACAGCAATGCTGTAGGTCAGGAGAATATGTCAGTCATATCGTCTTTTAGCGATCTCCCTATGTACAACTTTGGGGTTCAGGTCGTGAAAGAAATGGAGGATAAGGATAGGTCTTACCTAGAGCAAAACATTCAAATATCTCTTCAGCAGAAAGAGATAGACATAGAGGATGCAATTGCCATTCGAAACATGAAGGATGTGAATCAAGCCGAGAGGCTTCTCATAGTTCGTAGAAAGAAGCGTATCGCTGCTAATCAACAGATCGCTATGCAGAACTCTCAGCAACAAGCTCAGATTCAGCAGCAATCAGCTATGGCAACTTCACAAGCAAGACAGCAAGAGATGCAGATGCAGGCTCAGATTGATTCTCAGAAGATGCAGCTCGAATCTCAATTAGAGGCTCAGTTGGAGCAAGTAAAGCACGGGTTCAGGAAAGAGATCGAAATGATTAAAGCTCAGGCCTTGCTTGGTATTCGATCTGATGATCAGGAATTCAAAGAGAAGCTTGAGGTTTTAAAAGAAGACAGAAAAGACAAGCGAGTTAAAAAGCAATCTGCAGAGCAAAGTAAGTTAATCTCTCAGAGGGACGGAAATCGAGGAGAGATACAAGAACCAGTCACCCCTATGATGCCAATGACGTCACAGCAACCACCTCAACAACCACTCATTTAATATGGCTAAGAAAGCAAATTTAGACGTTTCAGAGAAGTTAGATATTTCCTGCAAGAGAGGTGACTCTTTTGAGTTGTTTCTAAACCTTAAAGACAGCGAAGGGGTTGACCTTCTTTTATTATCTGGTGGTTATGAATTTATTATTCAAGTAAAAACACCTAACGCTAAAAGTAGTAATCCTTCATTGAATCAACAAAAACGAACCATGATTGCAGCCTCTGCTTTAAAGGAGTCTGAAACCAAAGGCGTATCTGAAAGAAAGGAGGCTGAATCTCCAATCTTTATTTTTGAAGAGATGGATGATCTGGGTAATGTGGTTTTAAAGTCTACCGCTGACTCTACATCCAGACTTCCTGTGGGGAGGTTTGTTTATGACCTCCAGTATAAGGTTGATGTTAATGGCTTCTCTAAGGTGACAACTATACTAAGAGGAAACTTTACGGTTAAAGAAGATATCTCAACGGCTGTATAATGGCGAAAATTACTGTCAACCTGGAGAGAAAGGGACCTCAAGGTGAAAAAGGAAATACTGGGATTGGAGTCCTATCAACTATAGATAATGGTGATGGTACATTCACGATAAACTATACTGACGGAACATCATTTGTTACTTCTGACCTTACAGGACCCACAGGTGCTGCATCCACGGTTGCTGGCCCTCAGGGACCACAAGGCCCACAGGGTGAACAGGGTGCTAGTGGTTCACAGGGACCTGCAGGGCAAGTCGGTTCAACAGGTTCTCAGGGTGTTCAAGGGCTGAAAGGAGATAAAGGTGATAAAGGTGATACTGGCGCTGACTCTACTGTGGCTGGACCTCAAGGAGTTGTAGGCCCTCAGGGCCCACAAGGACCGCAAGGTGCTGATTCCACTGTTGCTGGACCAACAGGTCCTCAGGGCCCTCAAGGGGCTACTGGCCCTCAAGGACCGCAAGGTGCTGATTCTATTGTGGCTGGGCCTACTGGCCCTCAAGGTGACATTGGACCCCAGGGCCCTCAAGGCCTTCAGGGTGAAGCTGGACCTTTAGGCATCGGCATCCAAGGTCCCGTAGGTGCTACAGGATCTCAGGGCCCTTCAGGGGATGTAGGAAATTCTGGCATCACAGACTTGTCTGACGTAGACACGACTACCGTAGCCCCAGCAGACGGCCAGGCGTTGGTATGGGATAACACCGCTAGTCAGTGGGAGCCAGGCGATGTAGGGATTGATGGATTAGTTACAACTCTTGACTCTGACGACATTAGGTCATGGAGGCCAGGGTACAGAGAGTTTGGAGTAGACACTTCCGCTGCGGATGACAGCTCTTTAAATCTTTCTTTAGGCGAAGGCCACCCAAGAGATTTGTATTTTAAACCTGACGGAACTAAATGCTACGTCGTCGGAAACGGGGTAGACGATATCCATGAGATTCCTCTTGCTACGGCTTGGGATCTTCAAAGCGCTACAGTTGCTAATATTGTTGATGTGAACCTGGCTGGTTCATCTTCTATTGGGGGCGGGGGTTTTGAGGGAATCCTATATGGAATTCACATAGCTGATGATGCAAACGACTCATCGACTTACGGAAAAAAATTCTTTATTGTTGGAGCCCAGCGCGATGAAATTCAGGAGTACACAGCTACCACAGCCTGGGATGCATCCACTATATCAACAGCGGCAACCGATAGGTTATACATTGGGTCCCAAGACGGGAACCCCTCCGCTTTAAGGTTTACTCCAGACGGACAAACCCTTTACGTTCTCGACGGAGACAACGATGCATCACCAAGATGTAGGGTATGGGATCTAACGACTGCGTGGGATTTGAGCACCGCTACTTACAATTCTTCTAAAGACATAACATTTTCGACCGTCGATCGAAACGCAAGAGGATTAGATTTTAACTCTGATGGGTCTGTAGTTTATGTAACTACAACATACAACAATATTCATCAGTATAATCTTTCTACAGCTTATGACATCAGCACACTCTCATACGTCAGGTCTTTAAACACCTCTAGTTTCAGAAGTTTTATTCACGGGCAAACTAACAATTCATTAAACGAAACATACTCATCGCTGGAGGGTATTTATTTTGTTAAAAGCGCTTCTGATCAATACGCTTTTCTTTTGTACAACTACGGCGATGAGATAATCAGGTTAAAAAGAACTGGATTAATTCAGTCTAACGACACCATTTTTGAAGGCGTCATAGATGCTAAGGCCCTTAATGTCAGCGGATCAGTTCTTCTTGGAGACACAAAATTTCTAGGGGGCGTTGTCATGGGGTCACCATATATCCAGAACGCTATGAACTGGAATGGTTTTAACTCTGGTCCAGCGGTAACGAAGAATAATTCTTTTGTCCTTGGTACAAGCATGCGTTCGATTGGGTTTGTTAATAACAGCAACCCTGCTGCACATGGGGGTCCCACTTCCAACGATATAAACAATACTAATTCGGGGACGTGGATATTCACGAGCGATATGCTCGGTACAAACAATATTGTTTTGCCAGCGCTTTCTGGAAAAGTATTGCTGGACACAACTCCTAACCTTTATTTCAACGCTTTTGATACTGAAGCTACCGCTAAAATAACTAGCGCTACAGAGGATATAGAATACTACTACACAGCAAGAACGGACGGCCAAGGAAATCATAAAAGGATTTTAGGAGCTTTCCCTGTTCCTGGTCAGACATTAACTAGAACCAGCTACTATTCTGACAAAGCCTTTGCCGATCCAGACACAGCCGCTGATTGGACGCAAGGAACCGTGTATTCGTCCACATCTTTAGACTCTGCTATTTCGCAGTCTACTGACGCTTTTTTAAACGCTCAGGCTTCAGGAACCCCACCGCTATCAACTAAGATAGTTATCTCTGGGCAGCGCGGCTCATCAGGCCTTCTTGTAGGCGATTCAAACGGCTTTGGAGGAACCTCTGTGGCTTATAGCTTAAGGCTTGTAAACCATATCTACGGAGGCGCCGCTATTCGCGTGGTAAATGACAGCGGTGTTGAGGCTGATATAGGCTTCGCATCTAACCTTGAATTAGACACTACAGCTCTTTTGACTCACTGCGGAAGCGGCGATGGTTATCTTGTGAAGTGGTATGATCAGGCACAAGGTGGCTCTACTGGCGATGGTAATGACGCTTCTTGGGACAGCAGCACAACGTACTCAAGCAGAAAGCCGCAGATCGTTTCTGCTGGATCGGTAATACTTGATAACGGAAAACCCTGCGTAGAAACAATTGACGCTGGTATGTTGATGGAATCTGAGTTTAGCGCTTCTGGTGAGTATGACGCTTTTATAGTGTGTCAAAAAACCATAAACAACGGAAACCATGGAATGCTTTTTGGAACTCAAACAGGCCTGGACAACCGAATTTGGATGAGGGACAATACCTTGAATCTACAAGTTAATAACAGCTCCAAAGACATCGGCGGCCTTAACGACGACGGGTCAGGCACTCTTCGTTTTTATCAATTAGGTCAAATGGTATTAAACGTCAGAAGGGACGCTTCAGGTATTAACTCAGTCCAAAGGAACGCTGTAGTTAGCAGTACTACACACAATAAAATCGGAGCCTTTAGAGGGGATAGGATTCTGAACAATTGGAATAATCAACAGTACTCCTTTGGCGGTAACGTACAGGAGATTATTATTCTTGACGGTGACAAGTCTTCTGAGCGGGCTGCTATTCAGTCTAACATCAACACATACTACAGCATCTACTAATGGCTATAAACTTCGACAGCGACACCAATAAGGTGAGCATAACGGTGCCAGCACCGACTACGGTAACGGTAACAGAGAAAGGGATAAAGGGGGATGCAGCTACGATAACAGCTGGTACAGTAACTACTGTTGCTGAGGGAGAAGCTGCCGTTGTTGTGAATAGCGGAACCACTAAGGATGCTGTATTTGATTTCTCTATTCCTACGGGCCCTAAAGGGGCAACTGGAGATACAGGGCCTCAGGGCATCCAAGGGGTCATTGGTCCTGATGGCCCCCAAGGAATACAAGGTGTTATAGGTGAGACAGGGGCTACAGGTCCCGTAGGTGCTACAGGATCTCAAGGGGCTACTGGGGCTACTGGGTCTCAAGGACCACAAGGAGAGCCTGGAAGTGATGGAACAAACGGAACCAATGGTGTCGATGGAGCTAACGGAGCTGACGGAGCTGACGGAGCTGATGGCGTCGGAATTCCTTCTGGGGGTACCACTGGTCAGGCTCTAGTTAAGATCGACGCAACAGACTATAACACTGAATGGTCTGTAATAGATTCCTCCCCTTGGACTACTACAGGTAACGATCTCTACTACAACACAGGCAACGTAGGTATCGGAACTACGACACCGAATCATCCGTTGCATGTTTCTGGAACTGCAAGAGCGACCATTTTTACTGCTGATAGTGGTCTCAGCTTCCAGGGTGCTTCTAACAACGGCTTAAATATAAGCAATCAAGCGAATGCAAAAGCCAACGCTGGTGTTTTAATAGGCTATGACGCGGCTAGGTTTGTTTCATCTGTGTATTATGGAACCATTATTGGCAAAAACGCAGGGGATAGAATGCAAAACACCTATCACGTAGTTGCTGTAGGCCAAAGTGCAAATTCTGGTTCAAGCGCTTACGCAAAAACAAAGTCAGTTGGGGTTGGTGGCGAATCGGCCTACAACGGGGGCGAATACAATACAGCAATAGGCTACGAAACTGGACGTCAATCTCCTAGTACGTATACAAATTCCTTGATGGCTGGCTACAAAGCGGGAAATTCAGGGGGAAACAATAGCGTATTCGTAGGGTATGAAGCTGGTAAGAGTGATGGGGCTCAGTTAGTGTCCAACACAGTAGCCGTCGGTTACCAAGCATTAACTGCGTTGACTACTGGGGCAGAGAATACAGCTGTTGGGTATCAAGCGGGTAATGCCTTAACAACGGAGAGGTATACCACCGCTATTGGTTATCAAGCCCTGACTAGTCACACTGTCGGTCAGTCTAATACTGTTATTGGAGCTTTAGCTGGAAGCGGTGGGGGGATAGGAGCTGACAATACTCTTATTGGGGGGTTTGCGGGTAGAAATGCCGACGGTAATTTAGGAGGGAGCGTATTTGTTGGTCACTCTGCTGGTGCGTCTTATGGTGACGGTTATCTTTCAGTTGATGTTGTTGGTGTTGGCTATAAATCACTTAATAACTCAGACGGTAGATGGAATGTAGCTGTAGGGGCTTATGCGGGTGAAAACGCTTCTGGTGGTAATAATGGAGGGCTGGCAGCATTTGGTAGCCACGCAGGACAGTACTCCAAAACCGATTCAAATACTCTTATTGGGGGGTTTGCGGGAAGGGGTGTTTCAGGTACTTCTACCTTTGCTAACACAGTAGCTGTCGGCTACCAAGCCTTAACTGCTTTAACCACTGGAGCGAGTAATACGGCAGTTGGGTATCAAGCAGGAAACGCTCTTACCGTCAATAATCATAACACAATTCTTGGTTATGCTCCATCTGTTTCAAACGCCGACAATCAAACTATTGTTGGCTCAGGGGCAGCGGGGACTAATAGTGGAGGTACAGCTATTGGTAAGGGGGCAAGAGCAGGTTTATCTAGCTCGGCTGTCGGATTTAATGCTAATGCGTCGTCGCGTTCTGTTGCTATTGGAGGGGATGTACAGGCTGTTGGAGGCAGCTCTGTTGCTATTGGGCTTAACGCTAAATCAGGAACGCAATCTATTTCTATCGGCCAAGACACTGGGGGTTATAGCAACCCTTCTAATTATTCCGTTTTTGTAGGCTACCATGCTGGAAACAATGCTACTGGCGCAAACAACGTCGCAATAGGACACCAGGCTGGAAACACAATGACCACATCAACTGGAAACATTTTTGTGGGTTATCAAGCAGGTAGTGCAGAGACAGGAAGTAATAAGCTATACATAGAGAACTCCAACTC
>Ga0208965_1000393_pt1 | contig 21460 bp, 20 predicted proteins | sample AOAMet1_07_M0_10_2_FD_188230 | JGI IMG/M metagenome (GOLD analysis project Ga0208965, IMG submission 188230) | Ammonia-oxidizing marine microbial communities from Monterey Bay, California, USA - CAN11_07_M0_10 (SPAdes) | ecosystem: Environmental > Aquatic > Marine > Intertidal zone | place...
GACGGTTGAGCCTGCCTATGACCGCCCGATTGAACCGGTCTATTTCGATCAGTCGCCGGGTGAGATCGCTTCCTATGCGCTGCAAATTGCTGCAAGCCGCGGCTGGGACATCTTCTCGCGTCCGGAAACCGGTCAGGATATCGAGCGTACCATGCTGGAAGCGACTGAAACCTCGACCTGGTTCGGCTTCAAGGATGATGTCGCCATTCGCATCCGCGCCGTCGAAGGCGCAACCCGCGTCGACATGCGCTCGATCAGCCGCGTTGGCCTCTCCGACCTCGGCATGAACGCTCGCCGCGTCTCCACCTTCATGGACGAACTCGAAGCCCGCGCCGACGGCCGCCGTCAGCCTTAGGTTTTGCGGGTTCAGTCATCAGCCGGAAGAATACCGCCACCCCACCGAAAGGTGGGGTCCATGGCGGCTGGCCGTCGCCTCTCAACCGCCATGGGTCGCAGCTTCCGCTGGGAGGGCGGACGTGGGTAGATATGCGTTTCGTGCTTCAAGATCGAGATCGCCTTCTCCGCCCCTCATCCTAAGCCTGTCGAAGGATGAAGCCGCAGGGTGCTAAGATGTCTGCTGCAGCGCCTTCCAGCGAAACTCTGACCGCACGGTCGGATTAGCGTCGGCGGTCTCGACACGGCCTTCCTCGACGAGCTTCAGCATATGGCCGAGGACGGACAGGGCGGCGGCCGGATGCAGGCGCTTGTCGACGTCGGCATACATGCTCTCGACCATTTTCGGGATGTTGGTCTCACCCGCTTCGAGATGCTTGATGATCGCCGATTCCCGGTCCAGCCGGTGATTGCGATAGGCCTGGATGAAGCCGTTCACATCTTCGCGGATCGGGGAGCCGTGCGTCGGCCACAGGATGTCGAAATTGCGTTCCTCGATCTTGTCGAGCGAGCGCATATAGTCACCCATATTGCCGTCAGGCGGCGCAACAATCGTGGTCGACCAGCCCATGATATGATCGCCGGTCAGACAGGCATTCTCTTCGCGAAGACCAAAGCAGAGGTGGTTGCAGGTATGGCCGGGCGTCTCGATCACGTCCAGCGTCCAGCCGGGGCCCGAGATAACGTCGCCATCGCCAATCTGGACGTCCGGCATGAAGCCAAGATCGTCAGCAGAACCAAGTTCGCCCTTGGCCGTGGGCACGCCCGAATTCTTTGCATAGGTAAGGCAGCCGGCCCAATTGGCGAGCGGCTTGGCCAGCGGCGAATGATCAGAATGGCCATGCGTCACGAGCACGTGCGTGATCGTCTCGTTCTTCAGGACTTCTTTCAGCGCATCGAAATGCTCTGCCTGTTCGGGGCCGGGATCGATCACGGCAACCTTGCCATGACCAATGATGTAGACACCGGTGCCCACAAAGGTGAACGGGCCCGGATTGTTCGCAATAACCCGGCGGATGAGCGGGGAAACCTGCTCAACCTTGCCATATTCGAAGTTGATTTCTTTGATGTATGGAATTCCCAAGTGAACTCCCTCACCCTGGATTGTGAAACTCTGGCTTATCTGCTCTAGGCGCTGCGCTTTGGGGCGAAGGCGCGGACGAAGGCGCGGGCCATCCTCCGGGTCGCTTTCAGCTTGTCGCCAAGATTGAGCGCAACTGGCGGGCCCATATCGGTTTTGTTAGCATCGACGATGAAGATCTTGCCGGATTTACGGTCGCGCAGCACATCGACGCCGCCCCATTCCAGGCCGATCTCTTTTGCGAAAGCCGAGATCACCTCGATCTCCTCCGCCGAGTAGCATTTGCGCGGCTCGTCGAGGATGACGTCGACATTTTCGTTCAGGAAGCGGCGCGCAATCGGGCGGCGCTTGCGGAAAACCACAGTCGGCGTACCGCCCACGATGCAGCAGCGCAGGTCTTCAACCAGGCCGCCCTCGATCTCATTGTCGATAAGACGCTGATAAGTCTTGTTCTCGAGCGGCTCGATGGGGCCTTCGATGATACGCCCATCATGGCACGCATTCTTTTCGGACTTCTCGACCATCGGCCCTTCATAGCTGAGCGGGTCGACCTTCAGGCTGTAGCCTGCCGCGCGTCCGAAGCTCTCCGCGACACAGGTCTTGGAGATATCATTGCAGCCGAAATTGACGAGGCGGGCGCCGGGCTTCGTGGTCGGCGTGCTGGAGTCTACATGGGTTGAGTCGTCGAACTGGAAGACGATGTCGGCCTGTGAGACGTCGGAGATCAGCTTGGAGCCCGAGGCGTGCATCACTGGCCAGATAAAATACCAGGGGCGCGGCTTGTCAGGGTGAAATGCGATGGTCGGGCGCTTATGCCCGGTAATACGGCGCCAGGTGCGCCAGGATTGCGCCATCGTGTAGAAGGTCAGCCAGGTGAAGATATCGTTGGCCAGCTGGCGATTGGCGGGCACGCGGTGGCCCGTCTTCTTCACGAGCCAGGCGCCATCTTCGTATTTGAAATCGGCCAGCCAGTTTCTGGACATGCATTTCCCCTGCGTGCGGGCGGTGGTGAACGAGTTACCGGAGCCGGAATCGCACGTCTTCCTCAAGGCTTCAATTCATAAAGCCCTGAAGTATCGTGATCAAACTTTTACTGCCGCTGCGCTGAATCGCGCGAGACCTAGAGCAGTGGCTTCAGGCCGGAGAGGTCGTAGCCGGCGCCTGCGCCAGCTTCGATGATTTCGTCCGACTGGCCCTGGCCACCATGGCTGAGGGCCCAGGCCGTGATGGAGCGTGTGCCCGTCCGGCAATAGGCCAGCGCAGGGGCAGGGGCTTCTGCCAGGATAGAGTTCATGCGTTCGATGATCTCTGGGGTCGGGGCGCCTGAGAAGGGAAGGGCGACAAAGGTCAGGCCCAGCTCTTCGGCGCGGGCGCGGATCGTGCCCATGCGCGGCTGGTCAACGCCGCCTTCACCATCAGGCCGGTTGGCGATGATGGTCTTGAAACCAGCCTTGGCGATGGCATCCACATCGTCCTCGGAAATTTGCGGCGCAACAGAAAAACTGTCTGTTACGGTTCGGATATCGGCCATCTTGTACCTCAGTGTCATGTGGCGTTGACAAGCATTCGTCTGGCGTGAACCTAGGAAGCCAGCAGCGGGCTGCCAAGTCCGCCTTTCGCCTATGTTTGAAGATCGCCTGAGAGTTTCCCTACGTGTCAGCGCTGCAGCGAAGTCTTTCCCGCATACCATGGGCCTACGTTATCCGGCGGCTACTCTTCGCGATCCCGACGCTTCTGGTCATCATTGCGGTCGCATTCTTCATGATGCGTCTTGCGCCCGGTGGGCCCTTTGACGGCGAGCGCAAGCTGAATGCGGCGACCGAGGCGGCCATCGCAGCCAAGTTCGGTATGGACCAGCCGCTCTGGAAACAGTTTGTCGACTATGTGCTCGGCGTCCTGCAGGGCGATTTCGGTCCATCGATGAAAACACTCGGCAAGAGCGTGAACGATCTGATCGCTGACGGCCTTCCGGTCAGCCTTGCCATCGGTTCGCTGGCCATGCTCGTCGCGCTGATTGTCGGCACAGGCCTCGGTATCTTTGCAGGCCTGCGCCAGAACACCACGGGCGACTATACCGTGATGGGCTTTGCCATGGCGGGTATTTCCATCCCGACCTTTGTGACGGGCCCGCTCCTGATTCTCGCCTTTGCACTGGGTGCAGGCTGGTTTGCTGTGGGCGGGCTGGGTGAGTATCCGAATATCGGCATGACGTTCAACAATATGACCCTGCCGGTCCTGACGCTCGCCCTGCCGCAGATCGCCATCATCTCACGCCTCATGCGCGCCTCTACGATCGAGACGATGCGCTCACCGCATGTGCGTACCGCCCGCGCCAAGGGCCTGCCGGAGCGCACGGTCATCATGCGCCACGTTCTGCCATCGGCGATCCTGCCGCTGGTCTCATATGCCGGCCCGGCCATGGCCCGCGTGATGACGGGTTCACTCGTCATCGAGCGGATTTTCGGCCTGCCGGGGATGGGCTCCTACTTTGTCGATGGCGCGATCAACCGTGACTACACTCTCGTGATGGGCGCGCTGATCATCTACGCAACGCTGATCGTGCTGTTCAACCTGATCGCCGACATCCTCTACGCCTTGCTCGACCCGAAGGTGAAATACGACTGATGGTAGACACGCTGGACATGACAGGCCGGAAGGACCCGGTCGAACAGGCCCTCATGGGCGGGCGCTCCCTCTGGGACGATGCCAAGCGGCGCCTGTTCAACAACAAGGCGGCCGTCATTTCGATGTGGGTGCTTGCCGTCCTTATTTTCCTTGCGGCCATCGGTCCGTTCATCTGGGTACACGATTACAGCCAGATTTCGGCCGATACAGAACTCGCCCCGACATTTGATAACTGGCACCTGCTCGGCACGGATGAGCAGGGCAGGGATCTTGTCGCCCGCAACCTGCTGGGCCTTCGGATATCCATGGCTGTCGGCATGGTCGCGACGCTTGTCTCGCTGGTCATTGGTGTGACCTGGGGCGCGATTGCAGGCTATGTCGGCGGGCGCACGGACAACCTCATGATGCGGTTTGTCGACGTGCTCTACGCGATGCCGTTCATCTTCTTCGTGATTCTTCTACTGACCGTGTTTGGCCGCAACATCATCCTGATCTTTGCGGCAATCGGCGCGGTGGAATGGCTGACCATGAGCCGGATCGTGCGTGGCCAGACCCTCGCCATCAAGGGTAAGGAGTTCATCGAAGCTGCTCGCGCTGCGGGCGTGTCCGGCCCGGCCATTATCCGCCGCCATATCCTGCCAAACGTGGTCGGTCCGGTCGCCGTCTATGTGACGCTGACCATCCCGGTCGTCATCATGGCTGAAAGCTTTCTCTCCTTCCTTGGCCTCGGCGTGAATGAGCCGCTGACCTCGCTCGGCGTGCTGATCTCGAACGGGGCAAAGGAAATGCAGGACAAGCCGTGGCTGCTCATGGCGCCTGCTATCCTGATGGCGGTGACACTGCTCTGTCTCAACTTCATTGGCGATGGCCTGCGCGACGCGCTCGACCCGAAAGAGCGCTAGACGCTGCGTCACGTTCAAGGCGGCTTTTCATGGCCGCAAATTTTGCGCTAAAGCCCAACGCCATGACAGACGCGCCCTTCATCGACCTGAAGTCGACCCACAATCCCTATCGTTGGTACCTGCCGGTTGAGGAGCGCTATTGCGTTGGCCCTCCCGGCAAGAAGTTCCTGTTTGGCGGCGTCGGCCTCGGCACCGCGATCACAGCGCTGGAGCGTACGACAGGCCGCCCCTGTATCTGGGCGACGGCGCAATACCTCTCCTTTGCCAATCCGCCGGATGTACTCGACGTCGATGTCCGGTCACCCGTTGTCGGCAAGAACATCACCCAGGCGCGTGTCCTTGGCCACATCAAGGACCGTGAGATATTCACGGTGAACGCCGCCGTCGGTGAGCGGGAGTCCGAACACTCAAAGCAATGGCAGACGAAACCGGATGTCGCGCGGCCAGAGGACTGCCCGCCCATGCCGCGCTTCGACAAGCACAATGTCGACCTGCACCACTATCTGGATATGCGGGTCGCGCAGGGGCGCTATTCACCGGACCGGGCAATTGAGGGCGGCAGTAGTAAGGATGGCCGCGTCGTGCTCTGGGGCCGCTCCAAGACGGGCCACCCGATCGATTCCGCCATGCTTGCCATCATCAATGACTTCGTGCCGTCAGGTACCAGCCACGCGCTGGGCCTTCCGGCCGGCGCAAACTCGCTCGATAATACGCTACGCATCCACAATATCGTCGAAACCGAGTGGGTCTGTTGCGACATCCAGATCGAAGGCGTCCATAATGGCTTCGTGCATGGCCGCGTCGCAATGTTCGCAGACGACGGGACGCTGATGGCGACTGGCAGCCAGTCCGGCATAATCCGCTTCTTTGACCCGGAAGCGTTCAAGGCGCGGTTCGAGAAGTCCTGATTTTCGTGAAAGCGGCGTATCTGTTGCGCGCCACAAAAGTGCCGGGGTGCATTCTGTCACCATGTCCGGCTTTTTCTGGGGACGCAGCCATTCTGGCTGTGCGGGGGATAGGACAGGCTGCAGGCTTTCTGCCTGCAGCTGATCTGTCATGGGAGAGCCATTCTGGCTTCCTGACCTAGACTATGCGTGAGGCGCCCGGACCGTTCCCGGATTTCTGCAGAAAAATGTAGTGTGCCAGATTGGATCAGCTGCAATGACTATTGCAGGGCGGCGTGCGTCGCGTCCGAATTGGCTGCGCAGCTGTTCTGGGTACCGTGAACTTCGGCCGGACGGCCCTTGTCAGCTGAGAGTGCGGCGGCCGCCGCAATGGCCTCAGCGTCCGAAAACATGGCGGCAAGACGCTTCAGACTGTCCTCGCGCGCATCCGGCGTCGTGGCGCTCTCGAGCGCCATGAGCTGCGTCTCGCCTTCCTCGGCCATGCCGCGAAAGATGCAGCCAAGGTCCGATGGACCGCCTGACCCATCGATCCAGCTGCCAAGACGCCCGGCGGTCAGCGCAAAGCGGCCGATCTCGGTCTCAAAGCTGTCAGGGATGCTGGCATCGCTTTCGAGAAGCTCGACCGTATCCTCATATAGCGTGCTCGCCTTCGTCCCCCAGTCGCGGGCAAGCTCCGGCGAAGCCGCTGCCGAGAAGGGCAGGGCGACGAGGACAAATGAGGCGATCAGACGTTTCATCAGGATACACTCCGTAACTCTCCTGAGACGCGAAGCAAGGCAAATGCCAGTCGCCTGACAGGAATGGCGATCCTACCCCGGCTTGACTTCCCTCAGCGCGCTCCATATTCCCGCTCACAATGAACACGACGCTGCATCACCATCATCACCACGTGTGACGCGCCGCATGAGGCGCGAACCGGTCCGGCTGCGCCTCTCTTACAGTGTTCATCTTCCGACATTGAACCGCCAGAGGCCCGCAGACGGATAGCTCCGGTCCCGCGTCTTGTTGCCCGCGTCTGCTTCACTCTTATCCCGGCTTCGTCTAAGCGGAGCGCGCACGACCAGACAGGACTAGTAAATGGCCAAGAAGAAACAGGACGCCGACGCCCCGAAAAGCGGTAAGGACCTCGCGCGAAAGCCGCGCGGCTTTCCTGACCGCCGCGAGGCGCTGATCAATGCGCAGGCCGAGATGATCGACCGCGTCACATCGGTCTATCGCCGCTGGGGGTTCGAGGCGCTTGATACCGGCGCTTGGGAATATGCAGACGCCCTCGGCAAGTTCCTGCCGGACGATGACCGCCCGAATGCGGGTGTCTTCTCCATGCAGGATGATGACGAGCAGTGGATTTCGCTGCGCTATGACCTCACCGCACCGCTCGCCCGTTTTGCCGCCGAGAACTGGCAGACTTTGCCAAAGCCGTTCCGCCGCTATGCGGCCGGGCCCGTCTGGCGCAATGAAAAGCCGGGCCCGGGCCGTTTCCGTGAATTCCTGCAATGCGACGCCGATACGGTTGGCGCGGCGGGCGCACACGCAGATGCTGAAATGGTCGCCATGGCGGCCGAGGCGATGCGCGCGGCGGGTGCAGGCGACGGTGAGTTTGCCGTCCGCGTGAACACGCGCCGCCTTCTGAATGCGGTCCTCGAGGGCGTTGGTGCCAATAGCGACACGGCCCGCCTCACCATCCTCCGCGCGCTCGACAAGCTGGACCGGCTTGGCGAGGAGGGCGTCAAACTCCTGCTCGGCCCGGGCCGTGAAGATGAAAGCGGTGACTTCACCAAGGGGGCAGGGCTCGGCACGTCAGAGATTGACCGCGTGATGGCGTTCGCGAAAGCCGGTCGTCCGACACGCGGCGAAACGCTTGAAGCGCTTGGCCGCGCTGTGGGCACCGGTGAAGAGGCTGAGGCGGGCCTTGCCGAACTCACCGCAATTGCGCGCGGACTTGAAGCCTTCAATTGTCCTGACACGGACGTTCTGTTCGACCCGTCCGTCGTGCGCGGGCTCGAATACTATACTGGCCCTGTCTTTGAGGCTGAGCTGCTGCGTGAGACGGTCGATGAGGATGGCAACACCGTCCGCATCGGCTCTGTTGGTGGCGGCGGTCGCTATGACGATCTCGTCGCCCGCTTCACAGGCGAGAAAGTGCCTGCGACGGGCTTCTCCGTTGGTATCTCGCGCCTCGCGACAGCCTTTGCCATCTCTGGAGAGATCGAGACGCTGAACGGCCCTGTCGTCATCCTCAACATGAACCGGGACGACCCGACCGAGGCGTTGAAACTCGCGACCGAGCTACGCGCCGCTGGTATCCGCGCTGAGGCCTATATGGGCAGCTCCGGCATGCGCCCTCAGATGAAGTATGCAGACCGGCGCGGCGCGCCCGTCGCCGTCATGGTCGGTGAGGATGAGATCGCCAAGGGCGTCGTTACCATCAAGGATCTGAAAGAGGGCGCCAAACAGGCCGCCGCGATCAAGTCCAATGAGGAATACCGCGAGGCGCGCCCCGGCCAGTTCGAGGCCCCGCGCAGCGAAATGGTCGCCCGTATCCGCGAAATCGTCGAGGCGTCGGAATGAGCACACCAGCTGATATTTTCGCCCGCCTTGGCGGCGACATTGTCGATCCACCAATCACCATGCCAGCCAGCCAGCCACTGGAGCTTTCGGGCGAAGCCGTCCGCGCACGCCTTTGCGTTTTCGTGAATGAGCTCGGCGAGGAGTGTGCGCTCCGCCCCGACCTCACCTTGCCTGTGGCATTGGCGCAGGCCGATGAGGGCATCAATGGCGAAACGGTCAAACGCTATGCCGCGCGGGCCTTCCGCCTGCCTGTCGTACCTGGGGATGCGCTGGAGTTTACGCAGGTCGGATTTGAACGCTACGGCGCGCCGTCCAATGCCGAAACTGATGCCGAAACGTTCGCTCTCGTCTGCGAAGCAGCGGGGACTGCTGGCGTCACTGCTTGCGAAGCACGCATGGGTGACCTCGCCGTCTTCCCGGCTTTCGTCGATGCGCTTGGCCTCGCGCCGGGGCTCGCAGACGCGTTGAAGCGGGCCTTCCGTCAGGCAGGCGGTGTCTCCGCGCTGCTTAACTCCGGCGGCTCTGAGCCTGTCCACGGCCTTGCCGCCCGGCTAAAGGGCGCGCGCCCGGATGAGGCGAAAGCCATCGTTGCCGACATCTTCGCGCTCGCTGGCATACAGCCGCAGGGCCACCGCACGCTTGATGAGATCGTCGAAGGCCTTCTGGCACAGGCAGCCGACGCCGAACATGGCGCCGCGCCCGATACTGCGCGCCAGACGCTTGAAGCTGTCATGGCTGTAAATTGCCCGCCCGCGCAGGCGGCTGACAAGCTGCTCGCCATCTCCCGTCAGGCAGGCCTTGAAGGCCTCAACCCGGTCCTCGACCGGCTGCAAACCCGGACGGACCGGATGAGCGAGCTTGCGCCCGCTTTCATGACCGATGCGCGTTTCGGTACCCCATTCGGCCGCCGCTTCAACTATTATGATGGCTTCCTGTTTGAGCTGTTTCATCCCGGCGAAGCCGAGGGCCGCCGCCCGTTCGGGGCAGGGGGACGCTATGACACGCTCCTGGCACGCCTCTCGGGCGGCAAGGTCGAAGCGACCGGTATTGGCGGCGTCGTCCGTCCAGATCGCCTGACAAAAGGAGCCACCGCATGACCCGGCTCAAACTCGCTATCCCGTCCAAGGGCCGCCTCAAGGACAATGCCGAGAACTGGCTTGCCCGCGCGGGCTTCAAGCTGCGCCAGTCCGGCGGCGACCGCGGCTATACCGCAGAGCTGAAAGGCCTGCCGGATGCCGATGTACTTCTCCTCTCCGCGCGTGAGATTGCGCAGGGCCTGATCGACGGCTCATTCCATATCGGTGTGACCGGTGAGGACCTCCTCAACGACCGTTCAGCAGACCTTGCCCGCGACGCATCTGTCATCAAGCGGCTGGAATTTGGCGGGGCCGATGTGGTCGTTGCCGTTCCTTCGGCCTGGCTCGATGTGAACACGATGGCCGACCTCGAAGCTGCTGGCGCCCGGTTCCGCCAGCGTCATGGCCGCCGCATGAAAGTCGCCACAAAGTATCTCCGCCTGACGCGAAACTATTTCGCGCAGAAGTCTGTAGGTGAGTATCGCCTCATCGAAAGCGCGGGCGCGACAGAGGCCGCCCCGGCTTCCGGCCAGGCCGAAGTCATCGTCGACATCACTTCCACCGGCACGACGCTGCGGGCCAACAGCCTCAAGGTTCTCGATGATGGCGTGATCCTGAAAAGCCGAGCCGCGCTGGCTGGCTCGCTGCGCGCGGACTGGTCTGGTGGGGCGAAAGACGTGCTCCAGAAACTGCTCGCCTCGATCGAAGCGGTCGAATCGGCAGACGCGACCAGCCTCCTCGTCGTTGGCGGTAAGGTCGAAGAATCACTGCGCGCAGAGCTCGGCCTCACTGAGATTTCCGCCAATTCCTTTCTCAGCCCATCCGGGAAAGCGGTGGAAAATGCCCGGAAACTCACTGAATCTGGAGTGAATTCTGTCTCCATCCTCAAATCAGACTTCATATTTTCCCAAGCGACGCCTTCCTATGAGGCATTCATTGCCCAATTTTCGACACGTGCTTGACTCTGTCACAGAAACTTAGCATTCAGATAAGGCAAGTTTCTGGGAGGAAACGCTGCAATACTTTTTACGGGCGCGGCCACAAGCCGCGCCTTTTTTTATGCGTATTCTGCAGCGCCCACTCCACATCGCACCGACACTGTCAGGACGTGTAAGCGCCTGAAGAATAAGTCAGCTCATAGCTGTGACTGTAGATTTCGAAAACGATCCCGAACGGATCTTCGACATAGACCATCCGATATGGCTTCTCGCCGGGATAGTATTCACGGATTGGCATGCGCTGGCGGCCACCGGCTGCCACGATCTTCTCGACTAGCCCTTCGACATCCGGGTCCTGGATACAAAAGTGGAATGTGCCATGACGCTTGTGATCGAGCTTGTTTTCTGGCGCGTAATTGCCGGGAAACTCGAAGATTTCGATACCGATACGGTCAGCTGTTGAAAGGTGGGCGATGCGAAGGCTCTCCCAGCCCGGCCCAAATACATCTGTACACATCACACCGACCGCACTGTCGTCTTCTGTCACCGTCGACGGCGGCATGATTGTGTAGAGTCCGAGAACTTCAGTGTAGAATTGCACTGCAGCATCGAGGTCTGGCACGGACAGGCCGATATGGGAAAAAGTACGGGGCGTAGTCATCTGGTTTCTCCTGCTTATGGTCTGTGCGGGAGATGGCCTTGTTGCGACGTAATTGGAAATTATAATTTCAAATTATAATGATAACCGTACGGAATAATCATGCTGAATGCGACATGGCTCGAAACCTTCACCGTGCTTTGCGAAACGGGTCATTTCACGCAGGCGGCCAGGAAGCTGGCGATGACGCAGCCAGGCGTCTCACAGCAACTCCGCAAGCTTGAAGATCAGGTAGGTCAGTCACTCATATCCCAGCATGGAAAGACCTTTTCCCTGACACCTACAGGCGAGGCCCTATTTGCGCTTGGGCAGCAGCGCCGCCTCGAAGAACAGCAACTCAGGGATGCGATTGAAGCCGATGATCCGGCGAGGGGGACCGCGCATATCGCCTGTTCAGGGGCGTTCGCCATGATACTCTACCCAGAACTTGCGCCACTGATGCAGGCGTCACCAGAGCTCGCAATCCATCTCCACGCAGCGCCGCAGAAAACGGTGCTGAACGGTGTTCTGGGCAGACATTTTGACCTGGGGCTGATCAGTAACGATCCAGCTCATCCGCGATTGTCTGCCACTCTCGTCGGGCGCGAAGAGCTTTGTCTGGTCCTGCCAGCGTCTGACCTGCCAAACGTGGTAACTTTCGCAGACCTTGAAGCGCGCGGCTTCATTGCTCACCCCGACGGCTTCGCCTACGCCGATGATCTTTTCGCTCTGAACTTTCCAGACGAATTCAAAGGCGCTGATCGTCTGCGGCTGCGAGGCTATCTGAACCAGATAAGCCAGATTCCGGCGCCGGTGGCCGACGGTACCGGCTACACGCTCTTGCCAAAAAGCGGTGTCAACGCGTTCAGGCAACCGGACCGATTGGCCGTGGTGAATCTACCTCAGCCGATCTACCAGGACCTCTGGCTGATCCAGCGGCGAGGTCGACCGCTTAGCGCTCGCTTACAGCGGCTCGCGGCGGTGATGCGCGAACTCGCCAACAAGCTGTCGGAGACATAAGGACGGTGCCAAAAGAAAAAGGCCCCGGTGGGGCCTTGGTAAGTTACTTCCGATTTTTGAAGGGCCCGGCTGGCGGCTCAGGGTCAGGGCGTCAGGGTTTGCTACCAGCCGGGTTTTGTTATTATTGTTTTTCAATATATGCCTTATCGATAAACGTCAAGCGATTATCGAAAAACATTATGAAATATTCGTAATCCAGCCCATTCGGAGAGCGGAAGCGGCGCATCTAATGGCGTGCGCCCGGCTTGACCACAGCGTAAGCGGCATGGCTTGCATGCAGAGTTGCAATTGCAACTTTCTTCGTTCGCCAGTTCCAGGCTCGCCTTCAGTCCCTCAAAGGCCCATGTGTTGACTTTGGAATCAGCGCCAGCCATCCCCAAGGCTAATGCAGTCCTGAACCCTCTAGGAGCTTGAGTACAATGTCAGATCCGCGCGCCCACATCATGCCCGTCTACGCCCCGCCATCGGAGGTGTTCGTGCGAGGCGAGGGTGTGAACCTCATTACTGAGGAAGGCGACAGCTATCTCGACTTCGTGGCCGGTATCGCGGTCAGCTCGCTCGGTCACTCGCATCCCAAACTCGTTGAAGTTCTCCAAGAACAGGCCGGAAATCTCTGGCACCTCTCCAACATGTTCCGCGTCCGCGCGGGTGAGGAGCTGGCCGACAAGATGTGCGCCCGCACCTTTGCCGACCGCGTCTTCTTCACCAATTCCGGCACCGAGGCGGTGGAATGCGCCTTGAAAGCGGCGCGCAAGTATCACTGGTCCAAAGGCAATGGTGACCGCATCGAGTTCATCACCTTTACCGGCGCTTTCCACGGCCGTTCGCTCGGCGCGATCAATGCCGGAGGTAATCCGAAATACCTCGAGGGCTTCGGCCCGGCCATCGAGGGCTTCCGCCAGCTTGAATGGGGCGACCATGACGCCCTCAAGGAAGCGGTGACCGACAAGACCTGCGCGGTCTTCGTGGAGCCTGTGCAGGGCGAGGGCGGCGTACGCGCCATGCCCAAAGAATGCCTCACCGGCCTGCGCAAGCTGTGTGATGAGACCGGCACGCTGCTCATCTATGACGAGGTCCAGTGCGGCATGGGCCGGACGGGCAAACTTTTCGCCCATGAGTGGGCCGAGAACGCCCAGCCGGACATCATGTGCGTCGCCAAGGGCGTCGGCGGCGGCTTCCCGTTCGGGGCCTGCCTGATGACCGAAGAAGTCGGCCTGCCCATGCAGCCCGGCTCCCACGGCTCGACCTATGGCGGCAACCCGCTCGCCATGGCTGTTGGCAACGCCGTCTGGGACATCATCTCTGACGAGGCCTTCCTCGCTGAAGTGCGCCGGGTCTCCGGCACGGTCAGCCAGGGCCTGAAATCGCTCGCAGACAGCCATCCGGACAAGGTCGAAGGCGTCACGGGCAAGGGCCTCCTGACCGGCCTCAAGCTGAAATCAGCGCCAAAGCCTGTCCAGAATGCCTGCCGCGAAAAAGGCCTTCTTGTCGGCGTCGCCGGCAACAATGTCCTCCGCCTCGCGCCGCCGCTCATCATCGAAGATGGCGATGTCCGCAAGGCTGTGTCCGTGATGGATGAAGCGCTGAGCGAGTGGGAGATGGAGGGGTGATGATTGCGGAAAATTTAATTCGAACATGCAGTAGGAACTTGCTCAAATCGGTAGCCTACACTAGCTTAAGAAAAGCAAAATTCAAATCAGAAAGAATTGCTCACATGCGTCGTCGTTACCCCACCGGTTGGTGAATCATTATCGGTCGTTAGAAAGTTCTAAAATGCGTCGGTAAGCGCGCTTCTCGTGTAAATCATAGAACGCTATTACCGCCCTTTTTGAGGCAGCATCTGAGCAGTCCTCCATTGCTTCTTTGCATTGCGCTAAGCCGTCTTTAACTGTGGTCTCATCTAGGCCGCAGCATATCTTCACCGCACCAATTGTGTCTTGAATCTGCGTTTGGTACTTCTCTGGCAGTTCAGATCCGCTAAGTTGAACAATGATCTCCATTGCTTCTTTTCGGCAGGACTCTGTTCCATCAGTGTTAATATCCCCCCCGCCAGCAGTGTAGTCATAATATCGGTGGTAAGCCGCCTCTGAGAGGAAATACGCTAAATTTGCTAGCGCACTAATGGGTAATTCAGGCGCGTGGTTCATTTTGTCCTGCTCCACCAACCACCTGCCGCATTCGATTGCATCGGCATATTCGCCAAGAGCCATCGCGACGACCGACTTTTGAATGATTAACTTACGATAAGTTCTCGGCTCAGAGCCCTCATCGATGCTATCAATGAGCTCGTCGATATAATCCAATGCTAGAGAATTTCTGTCAGCGGCATCTCGAGTGATCGCATAAATGCCTGCAACTCTACACAAATTCATATCGAGGCCGGCTGTATTTTTGCGATCGCTTAGCATTCGTTCAAATTCGGAAACGACGGGATTTGAAAGATCTCGCTTTGCGAGCTCCTCCTCATTTTGGTTAATGTAGTCTATCAACGTCGTCATTTCCGGTGACGTCAAACTCGATATCGATTGTAGCATCTGAGTTCGAGCTACTCTTCTCCGCTTGAGATCCATGCTCCAAGCTTCCGTGATCAAATCTTTAAGAATCTCACTTTGCTGATCGATAATCTGAAGATTGTAGCCGAGTTTGTTGACGTGATCAGAAAATCTCGAATCCGTCTTTCCTGCGGGCTTGTAGGTCAAATCGTGCGTTTTGGTCCCCCAAGCTTGAGTCAGTACAGTTTTCAACTGAACTTCACATAAAAGATCATGATACTTCGCCTTGCCTCGAACGGTATAATGGTAAGCGGTATAAGCAGGCCCCGTTAGGGGCGGTTTTAAGTGCTTGCTTTCGAATGAAAAAAATTCTTGTTCTTTTCTCGACTCGATGAAGTGCACTACCTTCTCTAGGTCTGAAGGATAAAAGCAAACAACCGTAACGCCGCAGATGTCATGAATTTCAGCGGGGCTTACAGACTTTCCGCTCTGTCGCCACTTGTGCAATTTCATCGCAATTTTCTTGTTCGATTTTATTGGATATTCTGAATCGGCATCAGCGCGAGAGAAGACGTTAGATATGGAGCCATAAATCTGAGCGTGCTCTACGTTCTCCGAGAAAAAGTTTTTTACGGACTCCTGAAGCCTCCTGTACTTCTGGCGCTTGCCGCCTCGCTCCAGAAAATCGTTAACGCGGCGCTGTTCTTCGGAATATGGTATCAATGTGCTCTCCCCAGCCTAATACCGCCAGTCAACCACAAGTACCGTTGGCAGGCTACCTCACAAAAAAAGCCGGCCCCGAAAGGCCGGCTTTCTCATATCTGGCTAAGGCCTGGACCTACTTCTTGGTCATGCCCTTCATGCCCATGCGGCCGATCTCGTTGCGGCCGACGACCATGTGGTGCACTTCGTCAGGGCCGTCCGCGAGGCGCAGCGTACGCTGGCTGGTGTACATGTCGGCCAGCGGCGTCCACTGGGACACGCCGGTTGCGCCGTGCATCTGGATGGCGTCGTCGATGATCTTGCAGACCTTCTCCGGCACCATGGCCTTTACCATCGAAATCCAGACGCGGGCTTCCTTGTTGCCGAGGACGTCCATCGCCTTTGCAGCTTTCAGCACCATCAGGCGGCATGCCTCAATTTCGATGCGGGCCCGGGAGACCTTCTCCTGGTTGCCGCCGAGCTTGATCAGTGGCTGACCGAAGGCATCACGGCTCATGCCGCGTTCCAGCATCAGGTCGAGCGCCTTCTCTGCGGCACCGATGGAGCGCATGCAGTGGTGGATGCGGCCTGGGCCGAGGCGCAGCTGGGAGATCTCGAAGCCGCGGCCAACGCCGAGCAGGATGTTCTCTTCCGGCACCTTCACATCAGTGAAGCGGATGTGCATGTGGCCGTGCGGCGCGTCATCCTTGCCGAAGACATGCATCGGGCCGAGAACCTCGACGCCTGGCGTGTCCATCGGGACGAGGATTTGCGACTGCTGCTCATGGCTCTGCCCGTCAGGATCGGTCTGCACCATGACGATCATGATCTTGCAGCGCGGGTCGCCGGCACCAGAGGCATAGTACTTCTCGCCATTGATGACCCATTCACCATTCTTCAGAACGGCTTGGGTGCGGACGTTCCGAGCGTCCGAACAGGCCGTGTATGGCTCTGTCATGGCGAAGGCGGAGCGGATTTCGCCGGCGAGCAGGGGCTTCAGCCACTTCTCTTTCTGTTCCTTCGTGCCCACACGTTCCAGCACTTCCATATTGCCGGTGTCTGGTGCGGCGCAGTTCATGCACTCTGATGCGAGCGAGTTCTTGCCAAGCTCGGCTGCGATGTACGCATAGTCGAGGTTTGGTAGGCCTTCGCCGGTTTCGGCGTCAGGCAGGAAGAAGTTCCAGAGGCCCTGATCCTTGGCTTTCTGCTTGACCGCGTCGAGCAGCTCAAGCTGACCGGGGACGTAGGAAAAGCGGTCTGCGCGGCCTTCGCCAAGTTCGTGGAACTTGACGCTCATCGGCTCGACTTCTTCCTTGATAAAGCGTTTGACGTGCTCATAGAGCGGCACCGACTTTTCAGACATGCGCAGGTCGTTGAGCTCGTCGCGTACATTTACTGTACCGAGTGTTGCGGTATCCATTTGGTGATCCTCCCGAAGATCGCGTGTTGGTGGTGGCTGGCTGCCCGGCTGGCCCGGACAGTTGATTGTTTCACTAGTGAAGTATATCTTCCAAGGTGAGGACTCGCAAGGGGCAGGAATGACGCACGACACACGAAACCCGCGAATTTACTCGCGCCTGCAGATCGCCGCCCAGCTCTATCGCAAGGTCGCCGATCGCCAGCTGGTCGAGACGGCAGGCCTGACAGCGCCGCAGCTTGGCGTGCTGACGCGGGTGGCCTCGGCAAAGGCGCTTAACCAGACAAGCCTCGCGCGCGACCTCCGCCTCAACGACTCGGCCATTACGGCCATGGTGCGCCGTCTGATTGGTATGGGCATGCTGGAAAAGACACGAAGCGAGAGCGACAGCCGCGCTTTCGTACTCAAGCTGACCGATCAGGGGCAGGCTGCCATCGATCGCGCGGTCAACCAGCCTATCGCCATCAATCGCCGCATCGAACAGGAATTCGGCGCAGAGGCGCTTCTGCAATTCACCGAAAAGCTGAACCGCATCATCGCTCTCTGCGACGAGGAATCGACAGTCGAGGCGGAGGGGTAGGGCTTAAGCCTTTACGCTCTCGCGTTTCGACACCTTGTCGAACCAGGCAGCGACATTCTTGAAGTCGCGGTTCAGGGGCTGGCCGACCTGTTCGCCAAAGGCGAGGAAGCAGAAGAGCAGGATGTCGGCGAGGGTGAACTTGTCACCGGCGACATAGTCGCGGTCAGCTATCTGCTTGTCGAGAAAGGCGATATTGTCTTGCGTGAAGGCTTTCAGGCCTTCGGCAGCCTCTGGCAGACAGCGCACACGGTCCTTGAACATCGGGAGGCCTTCGGCGCCGCGAAAGGCGGTCGTCATGGGCTCAACGATCTTCAGATCGACCCAGCGTGTCCAGCGGCGGGTCTGGGCGCGTTCTTCGGGCGTCGCGCCGATCAGGCTGTCGCCGGGGCTGGTTTCGTCCAGATACTCGCAAATCGCCGTGATCTCGGTAATGAGCGCGCCGTCATCAAGCACCAGCGCTGGTGACTGGCCGTGAGGATTCTTCTCCAGATAGTCCGGCTGGCGGTTCGCGCCGGCCATGATGTCGATCTCCTCCTTCGGAATATCGATCCCGCGCTCTGCCATGAACATGCGTACGACGTGCGGGTTGGGTCCGACAGAATTGTAGAGTTTCATGGCGCGTCTCCTCAGGCGTGTATGTCTTCTCAGACACAGGAGACTATCGGCGCTAACCAGTGCGGCAAGCCATGACGCAGGGTTCAGTCGGCCTTCTTCTGGCGCCTGAAACGCCTCGGCTTTTCAGTGTGCTCGGCCTTCTGCTTGGCCGTTTTAGTCGTGAGGCCCCGTTCCCGGCGGCTGATAACGCCGTTAACTTCAGCGCCTGCGCAGATCGCAAAGGATGAGAGCCATAGCCACATCAGAAGGGCCGCCACTGCGCCGAGCGAACCGAACGTCTCGTTATAATCCGCGAAGGCGCTGAGATAGAAAGAAAAGGCGACCGACGCCAGAAGCCAGATAATCCCGGCGACGATTGCGCCGGGCAGGATTGGGCGGGCGCGGCTTTCATGTGAGCGAACTGTGTGCGGGCGGGCCGTTCTCATGAAGGCATAGATGCCAAGCAGGAAGAGGCTGATCAGGCCGAGCCAGCGGATGATACGCAGCAGGGCATCTACGAAAGCGCCAAGTTGCAGCGCTTCGATGATCGGCGGCACCGCGCCAATCGCGGCCAGCGATATGATCGCAAAGACGATCGCGCCAGCGGTAAAACCAAGGGCCAGAAGATTCTGTTTAAGAAAGCCACGCTTGGCGGGCCGGTCATAGGTCACCGCGATCGCCAAGAGCAGTGCATTCGCGCCCCGCGACGCTGACCAGAGAGCTATGACGAGAGAAAGGAGAGCGCCCCATGACAGGCCCGACGATTGCGACTCTGCAATGCGGATCATCTGCGCCGTGATCAGCCTGTAGGCTTCTTCGGGCAGAAAAGTCTGCATGATCTCAAAATAGTCGCGAAGGTCGGCAGAGCTTGTGAAAAGCCCCCAGACCATAAGCGCGCAGGCGACGGCCGGGAAAACTGACAGAAAAGCGTAAAATGCCACGCCGCCAGACACCAGGGCCACATCATCGTCGCCAATGCGCCCGAATGTGCGCGTCACAACGTTCACAACAGGATAGCCCCACCGTTTGTAGAGCGGGGCGTTCCTGATCTTGTAGAGTATTTCCGAACCAATCATCAGCCTAACAACTCCAGCAACGAAGACCCGTTCCGGCGTCCCCTTGACGCAGGACGCCCCCGCGTCAGTATCGGATGAAGCTGAATTCTGGAGGGACGTGACATGCTGAAGAACCCGAAAAACTGGCTCGCCATTATTCTGGTCGCGCTGATCATCATCTTCGCGCTTCAGAACATGGAGCTCATCAGCGTCAACTTTCTGGGCTTCGGTTTCGAAACGCGCCGGGTGCTTCTGATCTTCTTCTGCGTCGTGATTGGTTTTGTGCTGGGCAAGAGCATCCGCTTCAAACGCAGTTGAGCCGATAGACGCGGCATACCGGTTAGGCGAGAACTGCCTGGTGACGAATTTCGCAAGTATTTTTCGGGCCGCTTTGATGGCCTCGCTATGCACCGTGGCTGCACCGTCAGTGCACCATGGATTTGCCCAATCGTCTGCAGGACAGACGCAAGACTTTCCGACGGCAGAGAGAAGCGACGCGGAACGCGATGTCGACGCACTCTGCGCGCTCGTGCGTGAGCACTATGTCTACTTCGCGCCGCGCGAGGATGTCTGGGACGCGACCTGCGAGAGCGCAAAAGTGACGGCTCGGACAGACGCTGCCGCGACGCCTGCTGGCCACCTCAAACTGCTCGAAAGCATGCTGGACCAGCTCTGGGACAACCATGTGTCGCTGGACGTCAATTCGCCGACATCGCCGCGGCTGGTTCCATCCGGCAGCGATTACTGGATTGAATTCAAAGCTGGAAATGCCGTCGTGACAGCTGTGCGGCCAGGCTCTGGCGCCGCCGATGCCGGGCTTGCTGTGGGTGACCGGATCGTGGCGATGAACGGCATTCCGGTACTCAGTGCTGCCAGCGACCGCCTCAGACATGGCCGGAACGCCGTCAGCGAAGCGCGGCTGAACTGGGCGCTGAATGCGCAGGCAGCGGGATATCGTGGCCAGTTGCGCGGTGTCACCGTCGAAAGAGGCGGGACGGAACTCAATCTGCTCCTCAATGAGCCAATGCCTGAGCCGTCCGGCGAACTGGTCACCTATCAGCGCCTTGAAGGCAATATTGGCTATATCAGGATCGAGGATTCGCTTGGCGATGACGCTGCGGTGGCCGCATTTGATGCGGCGCTTGAAGAACTGAAAGGCGCTTCAGGCTGGGTGATCGACCTTCGCAATACGCCGGGCGGCGGCAATACAGGCGTTGCCGAACCCATGCTCGGCCGCTTCATTCGCGGCGTAAAACCCTATCAGAAGGCGGGCCCACGCTGGGAGGGCGAAGGGGTCCGGCATGTCGCTTCGAGAGGCCCATGGCGTGTCAGAGGCCGCGTCGCGGTGCTCGCCGGGCGCTGGACAGGCAGTATGGGCGAGGGGCTGGCGATCGGCTTTGACGGTCTTCGCCGTGCGCGCGTCTTCGGCTCTCCGATGGCGGCGCTCGCGGGCGGGGTTGAGGGTTTTAAGCTACCCGCCAGCGGCTGGTCGGTGCGCCTGCCGAGCTATAACCTCTATCATATCAGGGGCATGGAGCGGCACGCCTGGCACCCACCATACGCTGTGGTTGCTGACAATGGCGCAGGTCCAGACCTTGCGCTTCAGGCCGCAAAGGACTGGCTTAAGCGCTAGTCGCCAGCATCTCCATCACCATCGTCGCTGTCTGGCAGGGAAGACGAGCCACCCGTCGGCTCTTCCTTGGTGGAAGGCGTCGGGCTCGCCGGTGCCGGGGCAGGTTTCGGACCGCTATCGGAGACCTTTGCGCCGTCCTTGAGCATGGCAAACTCGCCAACATTGCGGAAATTGATATCGCGCTGCGGGAAGGGGATCTCGATCTCGTATTTGTAGAGGGCTGTGTGCAGCTCCCAGTTATAATCGGCCTTTACGCGGGATGGCTTTTTCACCGCCTCTTCGGTCAGCCAGACAACGAGTTCGAAATCGAGGCTGGAGTCGCCGAAACTGACGAGCCATACTTGCGGCTCACGGCCCGGGATGCCGCTGAAGGTCCAGGGCACTGCTTCCGCAGCCTCGAGCGCGGCCTTCTTCACCAGCTCCTTGTCAGTGCCATAGGCGACACCGAAACCGATCCGCATACGCCGGCGCGCGTCGCGCAGGGTCCAGTTGATAACCTGCGCCTTGATGAACTCTTCATTGGGAACGAGAATATCGACATTGTCATTCGTCGTGACCAGCGTCGAACGGATGTTGATCTCCTTGACGAGGCCGGTCACGCCGGATTGGAGTTCAATGAAATCTCCAACCTTAACAGAGCGTTCGAAGAGAATGATGATGCCGGATATGAAGTTCGAAAAGATCGACTGAAGGCCAAAACCGATACCGACACCGAGGGCGCCGCCAAATACGGTCAGCGCGGTGAGATTGATGCCCAGCGTCGACATGGCGACGATGATCGCGGCCGCCATGAAGCCGACTTTCAGGACCTGCCCCAGAAGGCCTGCCATGGACGGGTTGAG